>Ga0164299_10000019_pt1 | contig 57269 bp, 56 predicted proteins | sample Whisoiple_221_MG_FD_109712 | JGI IMG/M metagenome (GOLD analysis project Ga0164299, IMG submission 109712) | Unamended control soil microbial communities from upstate New York, USA - Whitman soil sample_221_MG | ecosystem: Environmental > Terrestrial > Soil > Agricultural land ...
CGGTGTCGAGCACCGCGCCGGGGTGGTCCTGCTCGATCTCCCCCCGGATCAGCTCCAGGCCGGGGGCGTCAGGCACGGATCAGCCCCCGTGCTTCCTCGTAGGCCTCGGCCGCCTCGGCGCTCGGTTCGCTGCGGGGGCCTCCCCGTGCCCACTCCTCGGTGCCGGCCGCGTCGTAGCGCTGGCGCCAGCCCTGGTCGGGGTTGCCCATGATCTTGCGCTGCAGCTTGGTGAAGCCGTAGAGCACCGCCTCCGGACGCGGCGGGCAGCCGGGGATGTGGAGGTCGATCGGCATGAACTTGTCGGCGCCCTGGACGACGGCATAGTTGGAGAACATGCCGCCGGAGGAGGAGCAGGCGCCCATCGAGATCGCCCATTTCGGCTCCAGCATCTGGTCGTAGAGGCGGCGGACGACCGGCGCCATCTTGATCGAGACCCGGCCCGAGAGGATGATCATGTCGGCCTGGCGCGGCGAGGCTCGCAGCGCCTCGGCGCCGAAACGGGCGAGGTCGTAGCGGGCGGTGACGAGGGAGATCGGCGCTTCGATCGCGCAGCAGGCGAGGCCGAAGGTGAGCGGGAAGCAGGAGTTCGCCCGCGCCCAGCCGAGCATCTTCTCGAAGTTCGTCATCACGACTTTTTCCTCGACGTAGCGCTCCAGCTCCTCGCCCTCGAGGTCGCCGCGCAGCATGTCGCGGGCACGCAGCTGCCGGCTGCGCATCGTCTGTCGCTCTACCTCCAATCGAGCGCACCCTTTCGCCAGACGTAGACGAAGGCGACCAGCAGGAGGACGACGAAGGTGACCAGCTCACCAAGGACGAAGACGCTGTCGGCGCCCTTGAGGATGACGCCGATCGGGTAGAGGAAGACCACCTCGATGTCGAAGAGGATGAAGAGCATCGCGATCAGGTAGAAGCTGATGCCGAAGCGCAGCCCGCCCGAGGGCTCGACCGGGATGCCGGACTCGTACGGCTCGCCCTGGCGCCGACTCGCTGAAGTCGGCCTCGCCGGCCTCTTCGGGCCGATCAGATGGTTGAGCATGACGAAGGCACCACCGACCCCGAGGCCGAGGAAGGCGAAGACGAGTATCGGCAGGTAGCTCTTCAGCACGCGCGGGACCCGTTATACAACCACATTGTGACAACTTGCTACATAGTGATTTTCCGCATCAGCAAGCGGAATCCCGACCCTTTCAGGCGGATTTAGGCGATGGCGGAGGTTCACCTCGTCGTCGGCTGCTCGCTGATCGTCCTCAACCTTGCCGCCTTCGCCTTCGGCGGGATCGCCTGGTTGCGCCACCGACCCTCGGTCCCCTTCTGGTACGTGCTCCGCGGCGCCCAGGGGACTGTCTTCCTCCAGGCCCTGCTCGGCGGCCTGCTCGTCCTCACCGGCTACGAACCCGACAGCAATCTGCACTACCTCTACGGCATCCTGCCCCTTGTCGTCTCCTTCCTTGCCGAGGGCGCCCGCGCCGGCGCCGCCCAACGCGAGCTGGGCGAGATCGACTTCGAATCGCTCTCCGCAGACGACCAGCAGTCCCTCGCCCTCGCCATAGTCCGCCGCGAGATGGGGATCATGGCCGTCAGCTGCGGCGTGATCTTCTTCCTCGCCCTGCGCGCGGCCGGCACCAGCGGCGCCTTCTGAGAGCTACGCCGAGATGCGAAACGCGGGGTGGTCGGGGCCGATGCGGCGCAGCTCTTCCTCGGACGCCTCGGGGCCGACGCCGTCGAAGAAGGGGCCGACCTCCCATTTCCACTTCTCCAGGTAGGCGCGCAGCAGGGCGGGCTTCTCCTCTTCACCCACCTCGGTTGCCTCGAAGCCCTCGCTGCGACGGCCCAGGACCAGGCGGCCGCCGCCGCTTACGCGCATGTTGCGCACCCACTGGGTGTTGCCGCGAGGCGCCACCAGGTAGCGATTGCCCTCGTGGGTGAGCAGGTTGACCGGGGTCTTTCGCCACTCGCCGCTCTTGCGCCCCTTGACTTCGAGCACCCGCGAGCCGGCGACGCTGATGCCGAGCCTGGTCAGCAGGGCAACGAGTCGGTTGAAGACGTTCTTGGTGAACCAGCCTGGCTCCTGGAAGTGAGTGTCCATAGCTCGATGGTGGCAAATCCAGCTCAGCCGAGCGGCCGGTACTCGCCGCCGTGGAAGACGAGCGGGTCGCCCTCGCCAGTCTCCAGCGCGGTCACCTCGCCGGTGACGATCACGTGGTCGCCGCCGGCGATCACGTCGCGCAGGTCACAGGCGACAAAGGCGAGGGCATCGTCGATTGCGGGGATGCCCTCGCGCTCGGTCCAGGCGACCCCGTCCCACTTTTCCGCCACCGGCGCCTTGGTGGCGAAGGCGCGGGCGATCGGCTCCTGGCCGGCGTGCAGGATGCTGATCCCAAAGCGGTTGGCCGCCTGCACGGCAAGCAGGGTGCGCGAGCCGCGGTCGAGGCAGGCCAGCATCAGCATCGGCTCGATCGAGAGCGAGCAGACCGCATTGGCGGTCGCGCCGGCCGGGCCATCCGGTCCGCTGGCGGCAACAACCGTGACTCCGGTGGGCAGCATGCCCATCGCGGTGCGGAAGCTGGTGGGGTCGGGCGGACTCATCTCTGGTCCGGACAATATGATGCGCGCCGCGTGCGACCTGTACTTGCAATCGCAGCGGCCGTCCTAGCCGCACTCGCCCTTGCCGCCTGCGGCTTCGGCGAAGAAGGCATCTCGGTCTCCAAGGACGATCCCGACTACAACGGGGCCGTTCTCTTCGCCACCCACTGCAGCGGGTGCCACACCCTGAGCGCCGCCGGCACGCAGGGAACGGGCAACCGCGGTCAGCGTACGCAGGGGCCCAGCCTCAACCAGCGAACCGAGACCTATGAAGATGCTCTATTCGCAATCCAGAACGGCGGCTTCTCCGGCGCGATCATGCCTCAGAACATCGTCGTCGGCGATGAAGCGAAGGAAGTGGCGCGCTTCGTCGCCAAGTACGCCGGGGACGAAGCGGAAGAATCGCCGCGCCCCGGCCAGCCCTCGCCCTGACAGGAGCAGCCGATGCTCGACCTGAAGCTGATCCGCTCCGACCCCGAGCGGGTCAAGCGGGCGCTTGCGCGGCGCGGCGCGGCCGAGGACGTCGATGCGCTGCTGGCGCTGGACGCCCGCCGCCGTGAGCTGTTGCCGGAGATCGAGGGCGCCCAGGCCGAGCGCAAGACCCTCTCCAAGCGGATCGGCGAGGCGAAGCAGCGCGGCGAGGATGCCGACGAGCTGATGGCGACCGTGCAGGGCCTCAAGGACCGGATGGAGGCCGGCAAAGTCGAGCTGGAGAAGGTCGAGGCAGAGCTCGAGCGGGTCACTGCGGCGCTTCCCAACCTGCCCGATCCCGATGCTCCCGACGGGATGACCGAGGAGGACGCGGTCGTCCTGCGTGAGGTCGGCGAGCGGCCGAGCTTCGATTTCGAGCCGCGCGACCACCTCGACCTGGGCACCGAGCTGGGCCTGATCGACATCGAGTCGGCGGCGAAGCTCTCCGGCTCGCGCTTCGCCTATCTCAAGGGCGACCTGGTGCTGCTCGAGCTGGCGCTGGTGCGCTTCGCCCTCGATCTCGTCCGCGAGGAAGGCCACGAGCCGGTTGTGCCGCCGGTCCTGGTCCGCGAAGAGGCGCTCTTCGGGACCGGCTTCCTGCCGGGCGATCGAGACCAGATCTACGAAGTGCCGAAGGACGAGCTCTTCCTCGTCGGCACCTCCGAGGTGGCCCTGGCGGGCCTGCACGCCGACCAGATCCTCGATACCGAGCAGCTGCCGCTGCGCTACGCCGGCTTCTCACCCTGCTTCCGCCGCGAGGCCGGCGCCGCCGGTCGCGACACGCGCGGCATCTTCCGCGTCCACCAGTTCGACAAGGTCGAGATGTTCTCGTTCGTCGAGCCCTCGCAGTCGGCGGCCGAGCACGAGCGCCTGCTGGGGATCGAGGAGCGCATCCTCACCGCCCTGGAGATTCCGTACCGCGTGGTCAACGTCGCAGCTGGCGATCTCGGCGCGCCGGCGGCGAAGAAGTACGACTGCGAGGCCTGGATCCCGAGCCAGGAGCGCTACCGCGAGCTGACCTCCTGCTCGAACACGACCGACTACCAGGCGCGCCGCCTCAGTTGTAGGTATCGACCTGCCGATAACGAATCAATTCAGGCGGTTCATACGCTGAATGGGACCGCTGTAGCCGTAGGACGGACGATGATCGCGCTGATTGAGAACCGCCAGGACCGGGAAGGTGGGTTCACGCTACCTAATATTCTGTATGCATATGGCTGCCCTGAAAGGATCGGCCCAGCATGAGCGCCAGCGTGCGCGACGCCAAGCGCGTCGTTCTGTGTGACGACCACGAGATAGTCCGCGACGCGATCAAAGCGCGGATGGCCAGCACCAACGCGCTGCAGATCGTCGGCGAGGCTGCCAACGGCCGCGATGTGGTCGAGGTGGTCAAGGAGCTGGAACCCGATGTGCTGATCATCGACGTCGAGCTGCCCAAGCGAGACGGCATCGAGGCGACCAAGGAGGTGCTCAAAGTCAGGCCGCGGACCAAGGTGATCATCTTCACCGCGCACGCCCAGCCGGACCTGCTGGCGCTTGCTCTGCGCGCCGGAGCCTCGGGCTATGTGCTCAAGTCGGCGCCGGCCGAGGACATCGCCCGCGCGGTCAAAGCGGTGACCGGTGGCGGCACCTTCCTCGGCGGCGATTTCGCCGGTGGCAAGCCGTCGGAGGTGGAGAAACTGCTGCTGCTCTCGCCGCGCGAGCGCCAGATCCTCGAGCTGCTGGCCGAGGGGCTGCGGGTGAAAGAGATCGCCGAACGGCTCGGCCTCAGCCCGGCGACCGTCCACACCCACGTCCGCAACGCGATCAAAAAGCTCGAAGTCGACACGCGCACCGAGGCGGTGGCGCTGGCCGTAAAGTTCAGCTACCTCGGCGCGGTCGGCGGCAAGTAGCGCTTACTCACGCTCGAGCTGGAGCGCGCAGCCGTTGATGCAGTAGCGCTGGCCGGTCGGGCCCGGGCCGTCGTCGAAGACGTGGCCGAGGTGGGCATGGCAGTGCTTGCAGACGACCTCGGTGCGGCGCATCATCAAACTGTTGTCCGGGCGCAGTTCGACGTGCTCCAGGTTGGCCGGCTCGGTGAAGCTTGGCCAGCCGCTGCCCGAGTCGAACTTGGTGTCCGAGGAGAAGAGCTCGGTGCCGCAGCAGACGCAGCGGTACATGCCCTCGCCCTTCTCGTCCACGTAGGGTCCGGTGAAGGGGCGCTCGGTGCCGGCCCTTCTCGTCACCTCGTACTGCTCCGGGGTCAGCTGCTCGCGCCACTGCTCGTCTGACTTCTTGATTTTCTCCATGGGCCCAAGGGTAGAGGGCGGGCGGGGTCGTCTCGGCAGTGCCTAGGTTCGCTCCGCTGACGCTCCGCTCACTATGTCTCTGCGGCTTCGCCGCAAGAATCACTCTGCGGTGCCCGCTTCGCGAGGCACTGCCGAGACGACCCCGCCCGCCCATACGATTCGCCGCTGTGGAAGAAGCCTTTTACGAGGTAGCTGGCGATGGGTTCGTCGCCACTGAGTTGACCCGTGGTCCCTGGGATCCCGGGGCTCAACATGCTGGGCCGCCGTCTGCGTTGCTTGGCAGGAAGATCGAGCGGGTGCCTGGTGGCGAGGGGTTTCAGGTCGCCCGCATCACTCTTGAGATCCTCAAATCGGTGCCGATCGGGCCGGTTCGGGTCGAGGCGGAGGTCGTGCGGCCGGGGCGCAGCGTGCAGATGATCGAGGCCTCGCTCTCCAATGAGGGCGGCGAGCTGATCAAGGCTCGGGCTTGGCGGATCCGCACCAGTGAGATTGAGATTCCGGGCGAGGTGGTATCCACTCCCCCGCCGCCGCCGGGGCCCGAGCAGGGCGACAAGCCTGGTTTCTTCGAGACCGGACAGTCGGTCGGGTACCACACGGCGATGGAGTGGCGCTCGGTCGGGGGCGGCTTCCTGGAGCCGGGGCCGGCTACGGTTTGGATGCGGATGGGCTGCCAGCTGGTCGCCGGTGAGGAGCCGACGCCGTTGCAGCGGACCTTGGTGGCTGCCGATGTCGGCAACGGGATCAGCGCTGTGCTCGATTGGCGCCGCTACGTCTTCATCAACGTCGATCTGACCGTCCACCTCGAGCGCATGCCGGAGGGCCAGTGGGTCTGCGTCGACGCCGTCACCCTGCCCCAGCCCAATGGCATCGGCACCGCCGAGTCCGTCCTCTCCGACGAGCGTGGCCGCATCGGCCGCGCCGCCCAGGCGCTCCTGATAGACGAACGCCCCTGATACCTCCTTCTCAGCTTGTGTGTGAGTTTGACTTTGCCATGCAAAGTCAAACTCACACGCTTCCTGCGGCGCGCCTTGCCAGCAGCTCCCGGCCGCGGGTTGAGATCGCGAGGGACGTCATCGCTGAGGAGGCCAGGGCGACCGCCGCGGCGAAGAGGAAGGCGCCCTCATAGCCGGTAAGGGCGGCGGCAATGCCGGCCAGCGGCGCGCCGAAGCCTATGCCGGCGTCGAAGAAGGCGGTGAAGGTGCCGAGCGCCGCGCCGCGCCGCGTCTCCGGCACGCGGCCGACGACGATCAGCGAGAGCGAGGGGTAGAGCAGGGAGAAGGCGGCCCCCATCGCCATCGCGCCGGCAACCGCGACGATCAGGCTGTGGGCCACGCCCATGGTCACCAGGCCGATGGCCTCGGCGATCGCCGCCGCAGCCGCGACGCGGGCGGGTCCGATCCGATCGGGTAGGTCGCCGCCGACCAGGCGGGTGAGCACGACCATCGTCGCGAAGACGCCGAAGACGACGGCGCCGTGTCCGACCCCCCTCTGATCGAGGTGGAGGACGACGAAGGAGGCGACGGTGGCGTAGCCGAGCGAGCCGAGGGCGAGCGCCGTCCCAGGCCGCACCGCCTCGGGCGCGATCAGCGGATGGTGCTCGTCCACGCCCGGCTTCGGGTGGAACGGATCCGGTAGGCGCGTCGCGATCAGCGCGCCGACCAGCGGCGAGGCGCCGGCGAACAGCCAGACGAGCGTGTAGCCGGAGGCGTGGAGGAGCAGCTCGCCGACCAGCGGCCCGATGCTGAGCCCGGACCAGACCGCGAGCCCGTAGAGGCCGATCACCCGCCCGCGCCGGTCGGGGGGTGCGATGTCGACGATCCATGCGGAGCCCGCGGTGAAGACGGTCCCCTCGCCGGCGCCGAGGACCAGCCGGGCGCCGATCAGGCCCGCCACCCCCAGGGGCAGCAGGTAGAGGAAGCCGGTGATCGCGACGAGGAACGAGCCCAGCAGCACCGCCGGCTTGCGGCCACGGCGGTCGGCGAGCCGGCCGGCAAGGGGGCGCAGGAGCAGACCGGTGACGGCGTAGGAGCCGATGACGACGCCGACGGCGACGTTGCCGGCGTCGAGCGGGCCATGCACGTAGCGCGGCAGCACCGGCAGCACGGCGCCCACCGCGAGCAGCCCGGAGAAGGTGACGGCGAAGACGCCGGCGAAGGCCACCCCGGGTCGCGCCACGGGCGGCGCGGCTGCAGCCGCGCTCATGGCCCGACCAGCGCGGCGAGGTCGTCGACGACGTGGTCCGGCGGTGGCACCGCACTCTCCGCCTGCTCGCGCGAGGTCGCCCCGCTCAGCACCAGGATCGTCTCCAGGCCAGCGCGCCGGCCCCCCTCGATGTCGGAGGAAACGCGGTCGCCGACCATCGCCACTCGCTCCGCCGCCGCTATCCGTTCGCGTGCCAGCGCGAACAGGTGCGGCTCGGGCTTGCCGCCGATCTCCGCCGCCGCGCCGCTTGCCGTCTCCACCGCGGCGAGGACCGCGCCGGTCCCAGGCCAGGCGCCGCCCGGCATCGGCAGGGTCGGATCGTGGCTCGTCGCAAACAGCGCGGCGCCATGCTGCAGGGCCAGCGTCGCGGTCAGCAGCTCCTCGTAATCGAAGCCGCGGTGGCCGGAGACGAGGACGACCTCGGCCTCGCGGGCCGCCTCGCCCTCGAGCAGGCGCAGGCCCGCCGCCGCGACGGTGTCGTGAAAGGCGGGGGCGCCGATCACGTACCCGGTGCACCCGGCTCCCCCTCGTTCCGCCGCAAGCGAAGCGGTGACTTCCCCGGCGGTGACGACGCGATCGTCCGCAACGGGAATCCCAGCATCCCGCAGTCGCTCTATGTACGCGGCTACCGGCTTACCCGGGTTGTTCGTAACGAAGACGATCTCCACGCCGCGATCGAGCAGCGCGGCAAGCGCCTCCGCCGACCCCGGGATCATCTCGTGCCCCACCCAGACGACCCCATCGAGGTCGATCAAGAGCCCGTCGAATTCGTCTGCAAGTGCCATCCGGCCGCTCAGGGTATTGGGATAGGCCCCTCAACCAACCGTCTCGATACGGTGCGACCTGTGAGCAGCACGAACGGGCAGGTGGTGACCGCCACGGACGTCTGCCGACGCTACGGTGAAGGCGAGGCGGCGGTGGACGCGCTGGTCGATGTCTCGACCGGCTTCGAGCGCGGCCGCTTCACGGCGATCATGGGGCCTTCGGGATCCGGCAAGTCGACCCTGATGCACATCCTCGCCGGGCTCGACATGCCGACCGCGGGCAGCGTGACGCTAGACGGTGAGGAGATCACCGGGCTCGACGATGCCGCGCTGACCAGGCTGCGCCGCGACAAGCTCGGCTTCGTCTTCCAGTTCTTCAACCTGCTGCCGGTGCTCAGCGCCGAGGAGAACCTCGTCCTGCCGCTCTCGATCGCCGGCCGCAAGCCGGATGTCGAGTGGCTCGAGCGGCTGATTCGCACGGTTGGTCTCGAGGACCGCCGCACCCACCGCCCGTCCGAGCTCTCCGGCGGCCAGCAGCAGCGGGTCGCCGTCGCTCGCGCGCTGGTCTCCAAGCCGGCTGTCGTCTTCGCCGACGAGCCGACCGGCAACCTCGATTCGAAGTCGAGCGAAGAGGTGCTGAAGCTGCTGCGCCAGGCGGTCGACGAGTTCGAGCAGACGGTGATCATGGTCACCCACGACCCCGCCGCGGCCGCCCACGCCGATCGCCTGATCACCCTTCGCGACGGGCGGATCGTCCACGACGCCGCGCCCGGCTCGGCCGACGAGGTGATCGAGCTGATGAAGCAGATCGACTAGACAGGTGACGGGCCTGGCCCTCAAGAGCCTCTGGGCGCGTAAGGCGCGGGCGCTGGCGACGACCTTCGCCGTGGTGATCGGCGTCGCCTTCGTCGCCGGCTCCTATGTCCTCACCGACACGATCTTCGCTGCCTTCGACGAGATCTTCAGCGATTCGCTGAAGGGGACCAGCGTCGTGGTGACCGCGAAGAACCCGGTCGAGCAGGAAAACGGTGAAATTCCGACGATCCCGGCTTCGCTGCTGCCCAGGGTGAAGCGGGTCGACGGAGTTCGCCTTACCGCTGGGGCGATCTTCACCCCCGGGGGCTTCTTCGACTCCGAAGGGGACAAGATCGGCAACAAATTCGCTCCCAAGTTCATCTCCTCGAATCTGCCCGGCAGCCTCGAGTCGCTCACCTACATCGAGGGCCACCCACCGCGGGGGCCGACCGAAACCTCGATCGACGAGGCCGCCGCCGAAAGCTCGGACCTGAAGCTGGGCGAAGAGATCCGCATCGTCGGCCAGCGCAGCGCCAAGTCGTACCGCCTGGTCGGCTTCACCAAGCTCGGCAGCGCCTCATTTGGCGGCGCCAGCATCGCCAAGCTGACCCTGCCGGAGGCGCAGCTGATCACCCACAAGCGCGGCCGCTTCGATCAGATCTCGGTCGCGGCGAAGCAGGGGGCCTCAGAGGAGGTTCTGAAACGTCGCATCGAACGGGTCATGCCCCGCTCGGTCCAGGTCGAGACGGCCAAGGAAAATGCCGACCGTGGCTCGGAAGAAATCCGCGACAACCTCGGCTTCCTGCAGACGATCCTGCTGGTCTTCGGCTTCGTCGCCGTCCTGGTCGGTGCCTTTCTGATCTTCAACACGTTCTCGATCACCGTCGCCCAGCGGGTGGCCGAGTTCGGCATGCTGCGCACGCTGGGCGCCTCGCGCCCCCAGATCCTCGTCTCGGTCCTGCTGGAGGCAATCGCGATCGGCCTGCTCGGCGGGATCGTCGGCATCGGCGGCGGCTACGTCATGGCGGTCCTGCTCAACGGCCTGCTGAAGGCGTTCGAAGTCGACCTGCCGACGACCGGGCTGGTGATGGAGACGCGCACGATCATCGTCTCGCTGCTGGTCGGCGTCGTCGTCACCTCGTTCTCCTCGATGGTTCCTGCCCTGCGCTCGACCCGGGTGCCGCCGATCGCCGCGCTGCATGCCTACACGCCGCCGGCGAGCCGCAGGCGGCGCCTGCTCTATGCCGGCCTCTCCGTCCTGCTCGGCCTCGCCGGTTTGGTGATGATGCTCGTCGGCCTCTTCGGCGGCGGCGGCGCGGGCACCCGTGCCGGACTGATGGGCGCGGGTGCGGTCGCGATCGTCTTCGCCGTCTCACTCTTCAGTCCACGCCTGGTGCGGCCGCTGGCGACGATCTCGGGCTGGCCGTTGGAACGGATCCGGCGCCTGACCGGGCGCCTCGCCCGCGAGAACTCACAGCGCAACCCGAGCCGGACCGCCGTAACCGCGGCGGCCCTGATGATCGGCCTCGCCCTGGTCACCTTCGTCACCGTCTTCGCCGCCGGGCTGAAGAGCTCGGTGGCGCAGGTGATCGACGAAAACTTCGAGGGCGGCCTGGTGATTCAGAACACCGATGGCTTCTCGCCGATCCCAGCCGGCGCCGCCGGGCTTGCCCGCAAAGCGCCAGGAGTGAAGCTCGTCGCCACGATCCGCTCGACCGAAGCGAAGCTGCTCGGCCAGGGCTCGAAGGCAAAAGTCACCGCGCCCACCACCGACATCGGCCAGGCCGTCGAGGTCGAATGGAAGAAGGGGGGACCGGCGACGCTGCGCAATCTGCGCGACGGCCAGGCGGTCGTCTCCGATTCCTTCGCCTCCGATCACCACCTCGAAGTTGGCGATCGCTTCCGCCTGCTCAGCCAAACCGGCGCCAAGCCCCCCTTCCGCGTGGCCGGAGAGTTCGATTCCAAGCTCGGCGTATTCGGCAGCGTCCTGATCACCCAGACGGTGATGACCCGCGCCTTCGACCAGACCGAGGACACGATCGACTTCGTCATCGCGAAGCCTGGAGCCAATGCCGCCAGGGTCCAGGCTGCGCTCACCGCGGGAGCAGAACGGGCCTTCCCGACCGCCGAAGTGCTCAACCAACAGGAACTGAAGGAAACCCGCGAAGAACAGGTCGACCAGCTCGTCAACCTCTTCTACGCGCTGCTGATCCTGGCGATCGTGATCTCGCTCTTCGGCATCGCCAACACGCTCGCCCTCTCGATCCACGAACGGACGCGGGAGCTGGGGATGCTGCGGGCGATCGGGATGTCGCGCCGCCAGGTGCGGACGATGATCCGCTACGAGGCGGTGATCACGGCCCTGATCGGCGCGATTCTGGGGATGATCCTCGGCGTGATCTTCGCCGCACTGATCTCCCAGCCCCTGAAGGACGAAGGCTTCACCCTCTCCTATCCGGTCGGCTCGTTGATCGTCCTGCTCATCCTCGCCGGCTTCGCCGGCGTGCTGGCGGCGATCCCGCCGGCGGCTCGCGCGTCACGCCTGGACGTGCTGGATTCCCTGCATTACGAGTAGCGCTAACGCGATCAGGCAAGGCCTGTGCGGATCGCCTCGCAGAGCTCGACCATCGCAGCCCGGGCTGTCGGGCTGATCGCTGTCATGTTGGCGAAGCCGTGGATCAGCCCCGGGTGGCGGCGCAGGGCGACGGGGACGCCCGCCTCCTCCATCCGCTTGGCGTAGGCTTCGCCCTCGTCGCGCAGCGGATCGAAGCCGGCGGTGGCGATATAGGCCGGCGGCAAACCGGAGAGGTCGGTCGCGCGCAGCAGCGAGACCCGCGGGTCGGCGCGGTCGATCGCCGGCGGCAGGTAGTGCTGCTCGAACCAGTCCATGTCCGCGCGGGTCAGCAGGAACCCCTCGGCGAATTCGTCGCGCGACCGTTGACCGCCGACGGCGTCGGTCACGGGATAGATCAGCACCTGCATTGCCGGGCTCGGACCGCCTGCTTCGCGCGCCTGCAGGCTTGCCGCCGCGGCGAGGTTGCCGCCGGCGCTATCGCCGGCAACGGCGATGCGAGCGGGATCGACGCCTAGCCGGGTGTTGTCCAGCGCTGCCCAGCGATAGGCAGCGAAGGCGTCTTCGACCGCCGCAGGGAAGGGGTGCTCGGGCGCGAGCCTGTAGTCGACCGAGAGCACCGTTGCCGGAACGTTGACGGCGAGGAAGCGGCAGACGCCGTCGCAGGTGTCAAGGTCGCCGATCGTCCAGCCTCCGCCGTGGAAGTAGACGATCAGCGGTCGCTTCTCCAGCTCCAAGCCGGGGGGTTCGTAGAAGCGCGCGGGCATCATCCCAGCCGGTCCGGGGACCGCCAGATCGGTGACCGCTGCCAGCTGCTGCCTCGGCCCGGCTGCCGCGGCGGCCCCGGCACGGATCCTGGCGCGCGCCTGCTGCGGTGAGAGCTTGCCGTAGGACGACGCCGACTCGTCCCGAGCGAGGCTTGCGAGGCGGACCAGCGTCTGCATCTCGCGTGCCAGGACCTGCCCGTTGACACGCGGTGGTGCGCCGAAGATCGTCCGCTGCAGACCCACCGGCATACCGCAGGCGGCTCGCAAGATCCGGTGCTCGATGCGCGGCGACAGCCGGGGGGGTGCCAAGACGGGGTCGCAGACTATGCGATACGGACGGATCAAGCCAGTGTCGAGTTTCGGTTAAGCAGGTACAAATCTGACACGACAGCTGCATTTTCAGCTGTAACGTCAGGATCAGAGGCGCGATGGAGGCAGCGACGACAACGGCTCCGCGGACGGTCACCAGGCCGGCGAAGCGGCGGCTTCCGCCGGGTCCCCCGCTGCCGCGCGCAGTCCAAACGGCGTTCTGGAGCCGGCAGGCACGGCGCGTTTCGTATGCCTGCCAGGATCGTTACGGGGACATCTTCACCCTGAAGATCATCCGCGAAGGCACCTGGGTGATGCTGGGCGATCCGCAGGCGGTGAAACAGATCTTCACCGGCGACCCGCGGGTCTTCCACGCCGGTGAGGCCAATCAGATAATCGAACCGCTGCTCGGCGCGAACTCAATGCTCGTCCTCGACGAGAAGGCGCACATGGGCCAGCGCAAGCTGCTGCTGCCCCCCTTCCACGGCGAGCGGATGAAGGCGTATGCGGCGACGATGGGTGAGATCGCCAGGCGGGAGATCGGCAGCTGGCCGACCGGCGTGCCCCATGAGCTGCGCCCGCGGATGCAGGCGCTGACTCTGGAGATCATCCTGCGCACGGTTTTCGGTGTTGGCGAGGGCGAGCGGATGGCCGAGCTGCGCGACGCGCTGCGCGACTTCCTCAGGTTGACCACGGACCCACGCCAGCTCCTGCCGGTGATCCTGCTTGGACCCGACCGGATCCCACGAATCCCCTGGTTTCGCCGGATCATGGCTCGGATCGACGGTCTGTTGAGGCGTGAGATCGACGAGCGCCGCCGAGCCGGAGACCTCGACCAGCGTGAGGACGTCCTCTCGATGCTTGTCGCCGCCCGCCACGAGGACGGCAGCCCAATGAGCGACACCGAGATTCGCGACCAGCTCCTCACCCTGCTCACCGCCGGCCACGAGACCACCGCGACCTCGCTTGCCTGGGCTATCGAGCGTCTCTCCCGCCACCCACAGAAGCTCGAGCGCTTGCGAGATGAGGCCGAGACGGACTCAGACGACTACCTGACCGCGACGATCCAGGAGACGCTGCGCCTGCGCCCGGTTGTCGCGATGGTCCTCCGCCGCCTCACCGAGGCGGTCGAGATCGGCGGCTATGAGCTGCCCGCCGGAGTGACGGTCGCGCCCAACATCTACCTCGTCCACCGCAACCCGCAGATCTACCCCGAACCGCAGTCCTTCCGCCCCGAGCGCTTCCTCGAGACCCCGCCCGGCACCTACACCTGGATCCCCTTCGGCGGCGGCGTGCGTCGCTGCCTTGGCGCCGCCTTCGCCCAATTCGAGATGGCGGTCGTCCTGCGGGAGCTGGTGAGCCACCGCGGGATCCGCCCGGCCGATCCAAAGTCCGAACGAATTTTCCGCCGCGCGATCACCGAGACCCCGCGTCACAACACGCGGGTCGTCTTGAGCTAAATATATCGGAAGTGTTATATTCAGCCAAATGGCTGATGAGGTGAAAACGGTTCGCTGCGGCACCCTGGTCAAGGAGGCTCGCCGTCGTAACGGATTGGGACAGGCCGATCTGGCGAAGCGCCTCGGCACCAGTCAGCCGGCGATCAGCCGGATAGAGCGCGACCAGGTCTCCCCGACCGTCGAGACGCTCGAGCGGATTCTCAACGCGATGGGGGAGACGCTGAGGGTGGCGACGCTTCCGCTCCGTGAGCCGGCACCCGGTGCAAGCAACCAATCGATCGCCGAGCTGCGGGCCGACTATCGCCTGACTCCGTCGGAGCGGCTGGCGCAAGCGGCACAGCTGAGCGAAGTGGCCACCGAACTTGCCGCCCAGGCTGTCCGCCGATGAGCCCGGAAGGGCCCGACGCGGAAACGCAGGCGAGCGAACGCCGGCCTCTCCGTCCCGAGCCACTGATAGCCGCGCTCATCGACCACGAGATCGATTTCATCGTCGTCGGCGGTTATGCCGTCGCGGCACACGGTTTTCCCCGGGCCACCAAGGACATCGATATTTGCCCCGATCCGAGCAGGGAGAATCTCGCGAAACTGGCGAGGGCCCTCGACGTCCTCGAAGCAACTCCGATCGGACTGGACGAGTTCGAGGGCGAGTTCGACTTGGAGCCCGATCTCGACGGCCTGAGAATGAGTGGCAATTGGACCCTTTTGACCAAGCACGGTCGTCTCGACCTGATGCAGACCTTCAGTTTCGAGGGCTCCGCCGACGGCGAGGGCCGGTATAGCGACCTGGTTTCCCGCGCCGTAGAGCGGGACTTCTTGGGCCACCGTGTGAAGTTCTGCAGCTACGACGACCTATTGCGGATGAAGCAGGCCGCCGGCCGGGCTCAGGACAAGGTCGACGTAGAAAGTCTCAGGGTCGCTCGCGGTGAGCTGTAGCTGAGTGATGTATGGCGACCGCCCCCTTGCCCTCAGCCGCAACCCGTGTTGTTGCCGCACGAGCTGCAGGTGTAACACGACCCGGTGCGCTGCATCATGCCGCCGCACTGCTCGCAGGCTGGGCCGAGGTCGAGACCCGACATCTTGGCTGGGACCACCGGTGGGGTTTCGGTGAAGGCCGACGCTGCCGGGGCCGCCTCACCGCCGCCTGCCTTTGCCTTCTCGGCGCCGTTGCCGTTGCCGGGCTTGGAGCGGCCGTTGCCGCCGTTACCCTCGTTGCTCGGCCCGGCGGTGTCGCCGGTGGCGATGCCCAGTCCGAGCTGGCTCGTCTCCGCCTCGCGTTTGGCCCGCACCTCCCGGGTGAGGATGCCGAGGTCCTCGAGCTCGTCGATATCGTCGATGAAGCGGCTCGCCAGCCAACGCATGATGTAGTCGGGCATCGATTTGGCGAAGGGGATCTCCGGGTTCTGGGTCATCCCCTCCGGCTCGAAGCGCATGTAGCTGAACTTGCGCACGAAGACGTCGAGCGGGACGCCGTACTGGAGGCCGATCGAGATCGCCGTGGCGAAGGCGTTGAGCAGCCCGCGCATGGTCGATCCCTCCTTGCCGATGTCGGTGAGGAAGATCTCGCCGACGGTGCCGTCCTCGTACTTGCCGGCGGTGATGTAGCCCTCGTGGCCGGCGATCCAGAACTTGTGGGTGATCGACTCGCGCTCGCGCGGCATCCGCTTGCGCTCGGGGGGTGCGGGGGTCGTCGCTTCTGCCTCCCTGTCCTCCTGCGCGTCGGTGCGCAGAGCCTGCGCGGTCTTGGAGCCGTCGCGGTAGATCGCCAGCGCCTTGAGGCCGCCCTTCCAGCCGCGCGTGTAGGCGTCGGCGATGTCCTCGACCGTGGCCGACTGGGGCAGGTTGACCGTCTTGGAGATCGCACCGGAGATGAAGGGCTGGGTCGCGGCCATCATGTCGATGTGGCCGGTGTGGGAGATCGCCCGCTCACCAACTGCGACGTCGAAGATCGGCAGGTGCTCGTCCTTGAGGCCGGGCGCGCCGACGATCGTCGCCTGCTCGGCGATGTAGGCGTTGATCTGGTCGACCTCGGCGTCTGAGTAGCCGAGCGTGCGCAGCGCCAGCGGCACCGAGCGGTTGACGATCGTCATCTGGCCGCCGCCGACCAGCTCCTTGAACTTGACCAGCGAGAAGTCGGGCTCGATCCCGGTCGTGTCGCAGTCCATCAGGAAGCTGATCGTCCCGGTCGGCGCCAGCACCGTCGCCTGCGCGTTGCGGTAGCCGTGCTCCTCGCCCAGCTCGACCGCCTCGTCCCAGGCCCGCTGTGCCGCGTCGAGCAGCTCGCCCTTGATCCCGGTCTCCTCGACGTCGTAGGCGGCGTCGCGGTGCATCCGCATCACCCCGTTGTGCGCCTCGCGGTTCTTCGCGTACTCGTCGTAGGGCCCGGTCGCCCCGGCGGCGATCTTCGCCGACTGGGCGTAGGCGCGGCCGGTCATCAGCGCGGTGATCGCCGCCGCGACGTTGCGGCCCGCGCCGGAGTCGTAGGGCAGCCCGTCGGACATCAGCAGGGCGCCGAGGTTGGCGTAGCCGAGGCCGAGCTGGCGGAAGGCGTTGGCGTTTGCGCCGATCTGCTCGGTCGGGTAGCTGGAGAAGCCGACGACGATCTCCTGCGCGAGGAAGACGACGTCGACCGCGTGCTTGAAGTCCTCGACGTCGAAGCTGCCGTCGGGGCGGCGGAACTTCATCAGGTTGAGCGAGGCCAGGTTGCAGGCCGAGTCGTCGACGTGCATGTACTCCGAGCAGGGATTGGAGGCGTTGATCCGACCCGACTCCGGAGAGGTGTGCCAGCGGTTGATGATCGTGTCGTACTGGACGCCCGGGTCGGCGCAGCGCCAGGCGGCGTCGGCGATCTGGTTCATCAGCTCGCGAGCCGGGAGGGTCCTGGTCGTCTCGCCGGTGGTGCGGGCGGTCAGGTCCCAGTTCTCGTCTGCCTCGACCGCCTCCATGAACTCGTCGGTGACCCGCACCGAGTTGTTGGCGTTCTGGTACTGGATCGAGGTGAAGCCCTCGCCGTCGATCGACATGTCGAAGCCGGCGTCGCGCAGGGCGGCGGCCTTCTCCTCCTCTTTGGCCTTGCACCAGATGAAGTGCTCGACATCAGGGTGGTCGACGTCGAGCACGACCATCTTTGCCGCGCGCCGGGTCTTGCCACCGGACTTGATCGTCCCCGCCCAGGCGTCGGCGCCGCGCATGAAGCTGACCGGCCCGGAGGCGAGCCCGCCCTTGGAGAGCGGCTCGACCGAGCCGCGGATGTTGGAGAGGTTGATCCCGGAGCCGGAGCCGCCGCGGAAGATCATCCCCTCCTTGGTGTTCCAGTCGAGGATCGACTCCATCGAGTCGTCGACGCTGAGGATGAAGCAGGCGCTGCATTGCGGGCGCTCCTCGAAGCCGACGTTGAACCAGACCGGCGAGTTGAAGGCCGCCTTCTGGTTGAGCAGGATCGAGGTCAGCTCCGCTTCGAAGGCCTCGGCATCCTCGTCTGAGGCGAAGTAACCGCCCTCGCGCCCCCAATCGGAGATCGTCCCCGCGACGCGGCCGATCATCTGTTTGACCGAGCTCTCGCGCTGCTCGCTGCCCATCTGCCCGCGGAAGTACTTCTGGGCGACGATGTTGGTCGCGTTCTGGGACCAGCTCTTGGGGAACTCGACCCCGCGCTGCTCGAAGGCCGGCGCGGCGGGATCGCCGATCACCGCGTCGCGCTTCTCCCACTCGATCTCGTCGAACGGGTGCGTCCCCGGGGAGGAGAAACGGCGTTCGATCGCGAGGCCCTTGAGACCGTTTTTCGGAGCACTGGTGGCGGTCTGGGACATCGAACTTCTCCTCTCGGGCGGGCTTTCAGGGGGAGCTGCCCAGGATCGTTGACAAGTCGGACGTACTTTGTGTCGAGCGACTCCGCAAAACGCCACAAATTTCACGAACTCGTGCCTTCAGCCCTCTATGGTGACAAGGTGATGATGCGGGCGCGGGCGGCCGAGAAAGCCGAATCTGCAAAGGAAGTTGCAAGCGAGGCGATCGCCGCGGTCAAGCCGCGGCTGCGCGGCGTCTCGCACGAGTGGGCCTTCTTCATCTCACTCTTCCTCGGCGCCGGCCTGATCGTTGCCGCGAAGACGCCGAAGGCGACCCTTGCCGTCGCGATCTACGCCGTCAGCCTCTCGGCGCTGCTCGGCACCAGCGCCCTCTACCACCGGGTCAACTGGAAACGGCCCGAAGTGCGTCGCTGGATGCGCCGCCTCGATCACTCGATGATCTTCTTTCTCATCGCCGGCACCTACACCCCGTTCGCCCTGCTCGTCCTCAGCGGTCCGCTCGCCGACGCGATCCTGGTCGTCGTCTGGATCGGGGCGATCGCCGGGGCCGTGGTCGAGATGGTCTGGATCGACCACCCGAAATGGGTCGCCGCGCTGATCTACATGTCGCTGGGTTGGGTCGCCGCGGTCGCCTTCCCCGAACTCTGGGTCGACATGGGAGTTGCCGGCACCCTCCTGGTCGCCGCCGGCGGTCTCCTCTACACCGCCGGGGCGGTCGTCTACGCGACCCAGCGGCCGAACCCCAACCCCCGAGTCTTCGGCTACCACGAGATCTTCCACGCCCTCGTCATCGCCGCAGCCGCCGCTCACTTTGCGGCGATTGCCTTCTTCGCCCTGCCCTCGGCCTAGGCCGCGACCGGCTCGCGCTCGGCCGCGGCCACCAGCTCGGACAAGATCTCCTCCAGCTGTTCGGTCTGCTCCGGTGGCAGCTCGAGGCGGTCGCCATGGCGCAGCTCGGCTGCGTGGGCTATCGGCAGTTCGGCCTCGACCACGCGGCCGCCGAGCGCGCCAAGCACCTTGCGCAGCTCGGCCTGGGCCCAGACGGCGCCGAACATGCCGGTGGAGGCGCCGATGACTGCCGCTGGGGTCCCGTTGAGGGAGCTTTCGCCGGCCGGGCGCGAGACCCAGTCGAGCGCGTTCTTCAGCTGCCCGGGGATCGAGTGGTTGTACTCGGGGGTGGCGATCAGCACGGCGTCGGCGGCGCGGATCGCCTCGCGCAGCTCGTGCACCGACTCCGGCACGGCACGTACTTCCACGTCCTCGTTATAGGGCGGAATGTCGGCTAGCCGCTCATAGGGGACCAGCTCTACCCCTGCGGGCAGCCGCTCGGCGGCCGCCCGCAGCAGGGCGCTGTTGTGCGAGTCGCCGCGCAGGCTGCCCGTGATGCCGAGCACCCGCATCGCTACTCGGCCTCCTCGACCAGCTCGAGCTCGACCGCGATGTCGACCCGATAGTCGAGTACCTCGCCGCCGCTCGGCAGCTCGGCCTGCCAATCGAGGCCGAAGCTGCGCCGGTCGACGCTGGCTGCCAGCGAGAGGCCGACGCGTGCCCTGCCGGCAAGATCAGCACCGAGCTCGGCGAAGCGGCCGTGCGCCTCCACCTCATGTTTCTCGCCGCGGATCTCGAGCTCGCCGCGAAGCGTTGCCGAGCCGTCCTCGGCGACCTCGAGCGCGCCCGAGGTAAAACGCAGTCGCGGGTGGCGCTCGGCGTCGAAGAACTCGGGGGAGAGCAGGTGTCCCTTCAGGTTCGGCTCGTCGATCTCAATGCTGGCGACGTCGACGCCGCCTGCCAGCTGGGGGCTCTCACCACCGCTCAGCTTCGCCTCGTACTTGCCGAAGCCGCTGCGGAAGGTCGAGACGCCGTTGTGGGTGACCGCGAAGGTCACCGACGAGTGGACCGGATCCACGGACCAGCTACCGGCGGGTACCTGCTGCTCGATCGTCTGCGTGCTCATCGCCTGCTCCTCTGTAGTCGTTGTCAGATAAACCTTTGACCTGGAAACAATTGTAGCAGAGGTAGTTATCTTGTCAACTATTGACTAGGCAATATTCATCTGGGATCATGCAGTCATGAGCGAGCATGCAACCGCCACCACGGTCACGGCATCAGATGGCGACTCTGACGCCAGTCCCTCCTCGCGTACCCCCCACGGCGAGGCCTGGGGCGCGTTGACGCGCACCCACGCCGCGATCTCCCAGCGCCTGCAGGACGCGCTTGCCGCCGCCGACTTCCCGCCCCTCCCCTGGTACGAGGTGCTGGCGACGGTGGCGGAGGCACCCGAGCAGCGGATGAAGATGGGCGAGCTGGCCGAAGCGCTGGTGATCACCCGCGGAGGACTGACCAAGCTGGTCGACCGCCTGATCAAGGCCGGCCTGATGGAGCGGACCTTCTGCGAGACCGACCGCCGCGTCAGCTACGCGACCCTGCTGCCGACCGGCGCCGACCTGCTCAGCGAAATGCGCCCGGTCGTCGTCGCCGAGCTGACGGTTGCCTTCGCCGCCAATCTCAGCGACGCGCAGGCAAGGGACCTGCGCGAAGCGCTCGAACGGGTCCGCGTCTCAGCCTGCGGCCAGGGCTGACGCCGCGCGCTCTTTCGCGGCCTCGATCAGCGCCAGCACCTGCGTCTCATCGCCCTCCCGGATCAGCGCGACCGGGTCGGGATCGCCGTTGACGATCCCCTCGAAGAACTCCTTGCGGTCCTGGTAGGTGGGCAGCGTCTCCTTGGCCCAGCCGCGGGCATCGTTGAGGATCACCGCCAGGCGCGCGTACTCCTCGCCGAACAGCTCGGCGACCTCGCGCTTCATCCGCTTCGCCAGGGCCGGCGAGGCGCCGGCGGTCGAGATCGCGATCGCCAGCGGGCCGGTGCGCACGATCGCCGGCAGGATGAAGTTGCAGAGCGGCGGCACGTCGACCACGTTGACCAGCATCGCCCGCTTCTCGGCGTCGTCGTAGACGCCGATGTTGACCTCGCTGTCGTCAGTCGCGGCGATGACCATGAAGGCGCCCTCCAGGTCGGTTGCACCGGCGTAGGCGCGCTTCTCCCACTCGATCGAGCCCTCGGCCGCGAGCGACTCCAGCTCGGGGTGGGCAACCGGTGCGATCAGGGTGACGTCGGCGTCGCAGGCGAGCAGACCCTCGACCTTCTCCAGGCCGATGTCGCCGCCGCCGATCACCAGGCAGCGGCGCCCCTTCAGCTTCAGGCAGGCGATGTAGAAGGGGGTCTCGAGCATGTCGCGCACGCACGACTGGTCACAGATCCCCTTGCGGAGCTGGCAGACGCACTCCTTGCCGGCATAGGCCTGGGCGGGCATGGAGCGAAGGTTAGAGGGAGTCCAACGTCAGCCGTAATCCTTCGGCGACCGTGGTCTCCGCCCGCCAGCCGAGCTCGCGCTCGGCTCGGCCTGCGTCGAGCGCGATGCGCTGAACCTCGCCCGCGCGGGGTGGGGCGAGCTCGGGCTCGAAGTCCTCGGCGCCGTCGATCTCGGCAAGCCGGGCGGCGAGCTCGAGCACGTCGGTCTCGATCCCGCTGCCGATGTTGATCGGTCCGCTCGCCTTCGACTCGGCTGCGGCAAGTGCGGCCGCAACCACGTCCCCTACATATATGTAGTCGCGGGTCTGCTTGCCGTCGCCGAACACGGTCGGCCGTCCGCCGGCGCGCAGGCGACCGCAGAAGATCGCGATCACGCCCGCCTCGCCGAGCGGGTCCTGGCGCGGTCCATAGACGTTGCCCAGCCGCAGGCTCACGCCGGAGAGGCCGTAGAGACGTTCGTAGAGCGCCAGGTAGCCCTCGGCGGCGAACTTGCTCTGGCCATAGGCCGAGAGGGGAGCGATCGGGGTGCTCTCGTCGAGTGGCAGCTGCTGTCCCTCGCCCTCGCCGTAGATGGCGCCACCGGTCGAGACGAAGACGATGCGGGACGCGTCGGCCGTTCGCATCGCCTCCAGCAGGTTTGCGGTGCCGCCGATGTTGATCGCCGCGTCGAAGGCCGGGTCCGCTAGCGAGCGGCGGACGTCGATCTGCGCCGCCAAGTGGAAGACGATCTCCGGTCTGACCGTGGTGAGGAGCTCGCTCAGCGCCGCCGCCTCGCGAATGTCGAGCTCGGCCAGCTCGGCTCCCGCCGACAGTGCCCCCTCGAGGTTCGAGCGCCGCCCGGTCGAGAGATCGTCGACCACAGTTACCGCGTCGCCGCGCGCCAGCAGCGCATCGACCAAGTTCGACCCGATGAACCCCGCTCCGCCGGTGACCAAAGCTCTCATCGGCGCGCGATCCTACGCGCAAAAGCCCGCCGATGGGCCTAAAAGCGAACAAATGGGACGCTTTGCGTCCCGTCGGCGGGCCAGCGGGGCAGCCGAGGGGGGCTGCTACCCTCGCCGCCCCATGCGACTGATCGTCACCGAGAAGAACAACAGCGCGAAGAAGATCGCCGACATCCTCGGCCGCAATGAGGCGAAGGCGGACAAAACCTACAAAGTCCCCTTCTACACCTGGACCGACGCCGACGGCGGCGAGCAGATGACGATCGGGCTCAAGGGCCACGTGCTCGGCCCGGCCTTCCCCGAGGGCTACTCGAACTGGCAGAAGACCGACCTGCACGACCTGATCGACGCCGAGCTGATCAAGCAGCCGACCGACAAAAACGTCGTCAAAGCGATCAGGAAAATGGCCGAGGGGGCCGATGAGCTGGTGATCGCGACCGACTTCGACCGCGAGGGCGAGCTGATCGGGCTCGAGGCGCTGCAGGAGATGCTCGACGCCAACCCGGACCTGGGAACGCGCGAGGAAGCCGATGCCGGCACCCTGCGGATCAAGCGCGCTCGCTACTCGGCGCTGACCAAGGAAGAGATCGAGCGCGCCTTCGACAACCTCGACGAGCTCTCCTACCCGCTGGCAAATGCCGGCGCCGCCCGCCAGGACATCGACCTGCTCTGGGGCGCGACGCTGACCCGCGCCGTCTCGCTCGCCACCCGCCGCTTCGGCTCAAACTTCCTCTCGGTCGGCCGCGTGCAGAGCCCCACCCTCGGCCTGGTCGTCGAGCGTGAGATCGAGCGCCGCGCCCACGTCCCCAAACCCTTCTGGGAGCTCTTCGCCAAGTTCCAGCACCCCGACGGCAGCTTCGAGGCACACCACGCCACCGACAAATTCTGGGAGAAAGCCGAGGCTGACACGGCGCTCGCCGGCACCTCCAGCCCGGGCACGGTCAAGTCGGTGACGGCGCGCAAGAACACGCGCAAGCCGCCGACGCCGCTCAACACGACCGCCTTCACCACCGACGCCTCCAGCCGCCTCGGCATCACCCCCGCCAGCGCGATGCGGATCGCCGAGGATCTCTACATGGACGGCTTCATCTCCTACCCGCGCACCGACAACACCGTCTACCCGGCCTCGCTGCCGGTGGGCGAGCTGATCACCTCGCTGGTCCGGGTCAAGGAGTTCTCCGCTGCCGCCGGGCTGCTCGACCAGCCGGAGCTGAAAGCGACCCGCGGAAAAAAAGAGACCACCGACCACCCGCCGATCTACCCGACCCAGGCGATCCACCCCGGCGCCCTCGAGGGTCCCAAGAAACGCGTCTACGAACTGGTCGTGCGCCGCTTCCTCGCCACCTTCAGCCCGCCGATGATCACCGAGTCGACCCGGGCCGACATCGAGGCCGGCTCGGAGACCTACTTCGTGCGGGGCTCGGTCGTCGTCGACCCCGGCTACGCGGCGATCTACACCTATGCCCGCTCCTCCGACGAGGAGATCCCAGCGCTGAAGGAGGGGCAGACGCTGGAGCTGGATGGCGAGCCCTGGCTGCTCGACAAGGAGACGCAGCCGCCCTCGCGGATCTCACAGGGCAAGCTGATCGAGATGATGGAGGAGCGCGGGCTGGGGACCAAAGCGACCCGCGCCGACATCATTCAGAAGCTCTACGACCGTGGCTACGTCTACTCCAACCCGCCGATCCCCTCGGAGACCGGCGTGGCGATGTACGACGCCTTCAAGAAGTACGTGCCGAGAATGGCGACGCACGAGATGACCGCTCAGCTGGAGGCGGAGATGGACCGCATCGCCGGTGGCGAGATGAGCAAGGGTGAAGTGGTCGGCGAGAGCCGCGACCTGCTGCACAGGACCTGGACCGAGATCGACGGCAGTCGCGAAGACCTGGCCAAGGTCGTCTGGAAGGGGATGGACGAGGACCGCATCCTCGGCCCCTGCAAGGTCTGCGAAGAGGCCGGCCGCACCAAGGAGGACGGCTCGCCCAACATGCTGCGCATCATTCGGGCGAAAAAATCGGGCAAACGCTTCGTCGGCTGCAGCGGTTGGACCGCCGACGATCCCGAGTCCTGCGACCAGACCTTCCCGCTGCCCCAGCGCGGCGACGTCTTCCGCTTGGAGGACCGCTGCTCGATCTGCGGCGAGACGCCGCGGCTCAAAGTCGTCCCCTTCCGTGGCCGCCCCTGGAACCTCTGCCTCAACGACGACTGCGAGTCGATGCAGGAGATGAAGAAACGTCGCGCCGAGCGCGAAGCGGCGAAAGCGGCGAAAGCGGCGATGGAAGAAAAGCCGCCACCGGACAAATCGTCCACGGCGACTCGCAAACGGAAACGGGCTAAAACGACCGTCAAATGACGTTCATCTCCCTCGAGGGAGTAGACGGCTCCGGCAAGAGCACGCAGGCGAGGCTGCTCGCCGAGGCGCTCGGCCCCGAGACGCTGCTGATCCGCGAGCCGGGGGGAACCGACGCTGCGGAGCGGATCCGCGAGCTGCTGGCCGACCCGGCCCTGGAGCTCGATCCCTTCGCCGAGCTTCTGCTCTTCTCGGCGGCGCGGGCCGACCTGCTCGCCCGGGTGGTGGGGCCGGCCCTGGAGCAGGGCGGCACCGTCGTCGCCGACCGCTTCGCCGACTCCAGCGTCGCCTATCAAGGGGGCGCGCGCGGGCTCGGCACCAGCCACGTGCTCTCGCTCGTCGACCAGACGATCGACGGTCTCTGGCCCGACCTGACGATCTACCTGCGGATCGATCCCGAGGTTGGGTTGGGACGCGCCGACGGCGAGGATCGCTTCGAGGCCGAGGGGCTCGAGCTGCAGCGGGCCGTTGCCGAGGCGTATGACGAGATCGCAGCGATCGCCTCGGACCGCGTGGTCGTGATCGACGCCGAGGGAACGGTGGAGGAGGTTCATGCTCGGGTGATGGAGGCGGTCAAATCACACTAGGGACGATGCGTATCGGCCCGCGGGTCCTGTCACGGCGGCCCTCCCCCATGTGCTCGGACTCGCTTCGCGAGCCCTCCGCTATGGGGGACCCCCGCCGCCGCGCCACCCGCGGGAGAAGCGCATTGGGTGAAGCATTGTGTGCCCTATAGGCCTTCAACATGCGACGGGCCACCAGCCGCGAGCGCAGATGGCGCTGTCCGCGGCGCTGGCGGCGGGACCCTCACATGCGTACCTCTTCCGCGGTCCGCGGGGCGCTGGAAAGCGGAAAGCGGCGCGAGCGTTTGCCGCAGAGATCCTCGCAGCGGCCGCTGACGATGCTGAGGATGCGCGGCGGCGGGCTTTGCTCGATCCGTCGCCGCATCCCGATCTGGTCTGGCTGGCGCCCAAGGGAGCGCAGCACATGGTCGAGGAGGTGCGCGAGCGGGTTATCCGTGCGGCGGCGTACCGGCCCTATGAAGGGGGCAAGCGGGTCTTCGTGGTCGAGGCGGCGGAGGCGATGCGCGACGAGAGCCAGAACGCGCTGCTGAAGACGCTCGAGGAGCCGCCAGGGTTCGTCCATTTGATCCTGCTCAGCTCCGAGCCGGCGGCCCTGCTGGAGACGATCGCCTCGCGCTGCCAGCCGATCGATTTCGCGGCGCTGCCGGCCGAGGCGGTCGAAGCGACCCTGCGCGAGGGCGGGGAGGAGGGGGAGGAAATCGCCGCCGCCGCACGGCTCGCGGCCGGCGATACCGAGCTCGCCCGCCTCCTGCTGAGCGAGGCGGGGCGCAAGCTGCGGGCCGGGGCGGAGTGCTTCGCGGCTGCCGCCCTCGCGGGCGGCGACGCCGAGTCGTCCTGGAGCGCGATGCTGAAGAGCGCAGAGGGAGCCGGCGAAGAAGCCGAAACGAGCACTCGTGACGCGCTCGAGGAGGAAAAGGAGGCAGGCGTCAAGCGCTCCGCCCGCGACCTCGCCGACGCCGCCAAGCGCGCCGGGCGCCGCCGCCGCACCGAGCTGCTCGACCTCGGCCTGGCACTCACCGCTGCCTGGTTCCGCGATCTCGCCGCCATCGCCTCCGATGCAGCCGACGTGGCCTACAACCGCGACCGCCTCGATCGGCTCCGGTCCCAGGCGCAGGACCTCGACCCAAGCGCCGCCCGCCGAGCCGCCGAGCTGGTCCAGGACACCCGCCGCCGCCTCGACCTGAACGTCTCCGAGGAATTAGCTCTCGAGGCGCTCTCGTTCAGGCTCGCCACCGTTCTCGGCTGACTTCGCCTGCTCGCGTGCCTTCTCCAGCGCCCGCTCCTGGGCCAGGCGCGTGATCTGGGCGGCCTGGCGGGACATGATCACGCTGAAGTTGAGCGCCAGGCCGAGCAGCAGCAGGAGAATGATCGAGAAGAGGGCGACGTTGGTGTCGCGGACGCCCATCAGGTCGGCGACGACTTCGAGCAGGCCGGGGAAGGCGGCGCCGACCAGCATGGCAACCCCGGCGAGCAGCCAGATCACGCTGTAGCGCTCCTGCAGCCGATCGCGCCGGATCAACTCGAGGATGAAGACCATGAAGGCGATCGCGATCGCCGCGGCGATGATCCGCGTCTGCGCGGTCAGGTGGACCGACGGCCCCTGGGCGCCGAGGATGAGCACGCTCACCGCTCCGCCCCCACCTTGCGTGGGCGGAACTGGCCGACCAGCAGCACGATCAGTCCCTTGAAGATGAAGAAGGCCGAGCGCAGCGGGGTGAGGAAGGAGGAGCCGCCGGCGCGCTCCAGCATCCGCACCGGCACCTCCTCGACCCGCAGGCCCTGGCGCACGGCCAGCTGCAGCGACTCGATCTCGGCGAAGTCGGGCGAGTAGTTCTCGCTGAACAGCACCATCACCCGCCGGTTCGCCGCCCGCATGCCGCTGGTCGTGTCGGTGAAGCGCTGCCGCGTCGCCAGGGTGAGGAAGAAGCGGAAGACGCCGGTGCCGATCCGGCGTGAGATCGTCGGCCGGTAGTCGTCGCTCTGCGCCTCCCCCGGTTCGCGATAGCGCGACCCGATCACCAGATCCGCCCGGTCCGTGCGCACCTCCTCCAGCAGCCGCGCGACCTCCGCCGGGGGGTGCTGGCCGTCGGCATCGAGGTGAGCGCAGAAGTCATAGCCCTCTCGCAGGGCGTAGAGGTAGCCGGTTTGCAGCGCCGCGCCCAGGCCCTGATTGAAGGGCAGCGAAGCTACGGTCGCGCCCGCCTCGGCAGCGCGCGCAGCGGTCTCGTCGCTGGAGCCGTCGTCGACGACCAGCACGTCGGCCTCAGGCAGGCGCTCCCGCACGTCGGCGATCACCGCGCCGACAGAGTCGGCCTCGTTCCAGGCGGGGATGAAGACCAGCGTCCTCACGCCGCGATTCTCCCACGCGGGGCAGGCGTTTCACGCCCGGCCCGGGCCGCCGTGGCACTTTGTGTTAGTAAGTCTTCATGAAAAGGATCGGGATCAGGCTCTGGCTGGTCGGCGCGTTTGCGGCCGTGACCCTGCTCACCGCAGGCGTCGTCTACCTGTTCGGCGACCGACCGCGCGCGGTGCTCGGCGCGATCGCCCTCGGCATCCTCTCCGGCTTCTTCATCGCGCTCGGGATCTCGCGCCGCGTGCGGCGCCTCTCCAGCGCCGCGGGCGAACTTGCCGCCGGCTCCTTCGACACCCACCTCGACGTCGGTGGGCGCGACGAGATCGGCGACCTCGCGCGCGCGCTCGAATCGATGCGCGCCTCGCTGAAAGAGAGCGTCGGCGTCCTCACCGCCGACCGCAACAAGCTGAAAGCGATCTTCGACGGGCTCACCGACGTGGTGATAGTCGTCGACGAGAAGGGCGCAGTGCGCTTCTCCAACAGCGCCGCGGTGAAGCTGCTCGACTCGCTCGGCCAGCCGCCGAGCTCGATGCGCGCGCAGCTGCGGCGTGCCACCGACGTCGGCTTCGCCGCCCACCCGGCGCTGCGGATCGGTGACCGCGCCTACGCGATGACCGCCCGCTCGCTGCCCAAAGAGCGCGCCGTGCTCGTCGTCGCCCGCGATCGCACCGACGAGATGCGCCGCGAGCTGGCCGAAGCCGACTTCATCTCCAACGCCGCCCACGAGCTGCGCAATCCGCTGGCCGGGATCTCCAGCGCGATCGAGGTTCTGCAGGAGGGAGCCAAGGATGACCCCAACGCGCTCGACCACTTCCTCGGTCGCCTCGCCGAGGATGCTGAGCGGATGAACCGGCTGACGAAGTCCCTGCTCACCCTGGCACGGGTCGAGTCGATCGGTGCGGGGGAGACCGAGGAGGTCGATGTCGCTGCGGCGATTCGCGACACGGTCGCCGCGGTTGAGGCGCCAGCGCACATCGAGCTGGCGACCGAAGTCGAGCCCGACCTGGCTGCCAATGGCGACCCGACCCTGCTGCGCCAGGTGATGGTCGGCTTGCTGACCAACGCCTTCAAGCACACGCCGCTGCCCGGGCGCGTTACCGTTCGCGGCCGCCGCGACGGCGAGAAAGAGGTGATGCTGGAAGTGATCGACACTGGGCCCGGTATTCCCGAGGCGGAGATAGAGCGCGTTTTCGAGCGCTTCTACCGCCGCGACGAGTCGCGCAAGCAGGAGGGCTTCGGCCTCGGTCTGGCGATCGCCCAGCGGATGGTCAGCGTGATGGGCGGCGAGATCGGCGCCCGCTCGATCGAGGGCGAGGGCAGCACCTTCTGGGTCCGCCTGCCGGCCGCACAACCCAGCCCGACCCCGGTCGCATGAGCAGCGGCCGGATCCTCATCGCCGACGACGAGCCGTCGGTCCGCGACTCGGTCGGCTACGCGCTTGCCCAGGAGGGCTTCGACGTGACCCCGGTCGCCGACGGCGACGAGGCGGCGGAGCGGGTTGGCGACGGCATCCCCTACGACCTGCTGATCCTCGACATCATGATGCCGGGGGCGAGCGGGCTCGACATCTGCCGCGACGTGCGCTCGCGCAGCGCCGTGCCGATCATCCTGCTGACCGCCAAGGACGCTGAGGTCGACAAGGTCGTCGGTCTGGAGGTCGGCGCCGACGACTACGTCACCAAGCCCTTCTCGGTGCGCGAGCTGCTCGGCCGCGTGCGCGCCCAGCTGCGCCGCCGCGAGCTCGACCGAGCGCCGCTCTCACAGGCTGTCAAGGTCGAGGCCGGCCCGGTGGCGATCGACCTCGTTCGCCATGTCGCCACCGTGCGTGGCGAGCCGGTCAACCTGACCCGCTCCGAGTTCCAGCTGCTGCGCCTGCTGGTCGGTCGTGCCGGTGAGGTCTTTCCCCGCCGCCAGATCATGGAGGAGCTCTGGCAGACCGAGTTCGACGGCGACGAGCGGGCCTGCGACGTCCACATCTCCAACCTGCGTCAGAAGGTCGAGCGCGACCCGCAGAACCCGGAGCTCGTCCTCACCGTGCGCGGTGTCGGCTACAAATTCGAAGGCGGCGCTTAGAGCCTGTCTCTTAGGACCGCTGCCTGCCGGCGCTATTGGGGCGAGCGGTGGGGCAGCAGATAGGCGATGGCGAGGCCGGCTGCGACGAGCGCGGCGAGGCCGCTGGCGAGCTGCCAGCAGGAGTCGTCGAGCACAGGGGCGAGGCGCAGGATGGAGAAGACGGCGACCGCGATGGCGACGAGCAGCAACGGCACGTAGAGCTTCCAGCCGCTCCGCTTTCCGGCCAGCCAGGGGTCGAGCAAGGGGATGCGCAGGACGCCGATGCCGACGGTGACGACCAGCGCGCCCGCAAGCACTTTGCTCGGCAGCTGATCCGCACCGGCGCCGAAGACGACGTTGGTGACCCCGAGTCCACCGCTCGTCGCCGCCAGGATCGCGGCGAGCACCCCACCCCCGAGCGCCAAGCCCACGGCCCAGAGGGCGTTGCGGATGCGATGGTGGCTGTTGCGCCAGGCGCGCAGCCCCGGGACCAAGACCACGGCGACGACAGCCAGCGCGCCGATCAGCATCAACAGCACCGAACCCGACCAGACGTCGGACAGCTTCGCCTCGCCGGGCTGCGCGGTGAGGAAGCGCATCGTCAGGTAGAGCGCTGCCGCCCAGAAGCATGCAGCCACCGTTCCGCGGTAGCGCCAGTCGGGGGAGACCACCCCGGCAATCGCCTGCAACGGCGCCCGCGCCACGGCGAACGCCTTCGCCAATGGCGCGGCGGCGCCCTTCGCGGCGCCGAGCCCGACCAGAGCGGTCTGCACGATCGTCCGCAGGCCGAGGTCGCTCACCTCCTCGTGTCCGTCATCGAGCTCCTTGCGCAGCGGCCGTCCGTCGTCGCGGCGCCGGCGCAGCTCCTCGATCGCAGCGTGCAGCTCGGTTCCGAGCGGCAGCTCGAGGGCAGCCGACGAGCTGCCCAGCTTGCGATCCTCCTCCGACTGCTCGACGATCTCCGGCAGCTCGTCCATGAGGATCTCGAGCTGGACCGCGCGCACGCATACCGCACGTGCCAGCGTTGCCTCGCCGCCGCCAGCGAGCTCCGCGCTGAGCCGCTCGACCAGCTCGGTCCTCAGCGCGGCGAGGTCGTCTCCGTCCGCCTGCGCCGCGGCTCCGCCGGGCTGCGCTGCCAGCGCCTCGCGCACCAGCCAGGCCTCGGTCTCGCCGGCTTCCTCATGCAGCACCGCGTCGGCGAGGACGTTGGCCGCCGCCCCGGGGTCTGACGGGCTGAGGCCGTCGAGCAGCACCTGGACGATCCGGTCGGCAGCGTCGAGTCGGCCCCACATGTAGTCGTTGGCCCGCCAGGAGCGCCTGTAGAAGCCGGCGAAGTGGTTGAGGCCGACTCCGGTCAGCTTCTCGCCCGCCTCCGCCGCCGGCGGCAGCTCGAACGGGTCTTCGCTGAGGATCGGCGTCGGTGCAGCGGGGGTCAGCTGGACGAAGCGCAGCCGTTGTGCCGTCTCGATCTCGGCCTCGGCGGCAAAGGCGCGGCGGACGACCTCGATTGCCAGAACGCGGGCGAGAAAGCTCTGCATCGGGCTCCAGCCGGAATCCGCGTCGCCGGGTTCGAAGAGCTTGGCGTGGAGGTTCTCGAAGGGAGCGAGCTCGCCGTGCGCGGTCAGCATCGCCCCGAAGGCGTTTACGGACTTCTCCAGGCAGGCGTAGATCTCCTCGCGGAAGTGATCGTGCTGTGCCTCCAGCTCGTCCACGAGGTCGGTAGCTTTTTCCTCCCCCGCGGCCAGCAGCCCCAGCTCGTCTCCGTCCTCGAGTCGTCGAATCATTCGCCGCCGAATGTGGTCCAGCTCTTCGACCTCGGTGCCGATCTCACCGCGAAGCTCGAGCAGGGCGGCATGCGTCTGCGGGTCTGGGTTTGCCGCCAGCCCCTGTCGCACCAGGTCGAGCAGCAGGTGCAGGACGCGCTGCGCCGGCCTCGCTCCCCAGTCCCAATCGTCCCCGCCGCCGGGCGGTTCGACGCTCGCCGGGATCCAGGGAAGCGATGCCCCGGCCTGCTCGAGGCGGTTGCGGACCCGGTCGCCGTCGCCCTGCCCCGGCAGCAGCTCGTCCAGCGATTCCGCTGTGCGCCGGGCTCGGTAGGCGGGCATCAGGGCCGCGGCGGTCGCCCGCACGGTGGCCAGCGGCAGCTCCAGCAGTTCGTCCTGGATCAGCGGCGCCAGCTCGGCACGCCGGGCGGCGTCGCGCACGGCGTAGAGCTGGTCGACGAAGGGGGCGACGCGCGGCAGGGTGACGACGTAGCCGAGCACGTCCTTCAGCTCCGGTTCGTCGCCGTCGCCTCCCGGTGGCGGCACGGGGGGATCGGCGTTGAGATAACAGACGTAACGTCGCACCTCGCCCGCCGCTGCCTGGCCGGGGATCAGGTCGAGGGCGGCGCGGATCGGCGCGTTGTCGAGCAGCCCGCCGTCGACGCCGAAGGTCTCCTCGTTCTCCTTCAGGCCGGCCAGAGCGCCGCTGCCGTCCCCCTCCACCGGCCAGGGTTCGAAGGCGAGGGGGAAGGAGGCGGAGGTGCGGGCGGCATCGGCGAGCTTGTCTGCCCTGTAGTCCTCGGATTGCCGAAAGCGGAAGCGCAGGCGGTGCTCCTGGGCGATCAGGTCGCCGCCCCAGGCATCGTGAAAGACCCGCTCCCGACCGCGGACGTCGGTCATCGTCACGTCGAGCTTGGCTTCTTCTTGCCCGACCGCCCCCTGGCCCTCGGGCAGCGCCGAGGCCGCGGTTTCGCGCGGTGTGGGCTGGGGTCCGTCGCCGGCTTCGTCATCGAGGACCGCGCGGAAGGCCTTGAGCAGATCTGTGTGGAAGAGCTCTCCCTGCATCAGCGCCCGCGGCGCCTTCTCGTCGGCTTCGTGCAGCAGTCGCGAGAAGTCGCCCAGCTGGATCCAGCTGTCACGGACGAAGGTCGGGTGAAGCCGGCGACGGGCGGTCATCGCCGCTCCGAGCAGGGCTCCGTTCACGCCGCCGGCGCTGGCGCCGCTGAGGATGTCGATGACCAGGCGCCGTTCGAAGGCAGCGCAGATCCCGTTGTAGACGCGCCGCTCTTTGGTCCCGCCCTCCTTCGGCGTGTAGTGAGTGTGGTCGAGGCGCTCGGGACCGACATGGGCCCGCCGGGCGCTGTCGAGCTCGACCGCGCAGCCTCCCATCCAGACCGCGAGGCTGACCCCGCCGTTGAGGGCGAGGGCGATGCGGATCTCTTCGGGCGCGGGCACGATGGCGCAACCCTCTCATCGTGGCGGCTCGACAGTCAAGGAACCTAGAGGAATAAGGGGGTAGATAGGCTGCTGGAATGGAGCGCAGCGCGAGCAGCGACGAGGCGGCGGCGATCGCGGCGGCGATCGCCCGCTTTCAAGCGGACACGGCTCCTGCGGAGGTTGCGGTTGAGGAGGCGGTTGGCCCGTGGCAGCGGGCTGCGCTGGTCGAGGGAGTCGGCGCGAAGGGCATCGTTCAGAAGCATTTGGAAGGAGGATCGCAATGGCTGTCGTGAAGATCATCGAGCTGGTCGGCAGCTCGAAGACGTCCACCGACGACGCGGCGCGGCAGGCGCTGGCCCAAGCGCAGGGCACGCTGCGCAACGTGCGTGCCGTCGACATCGTCTCGACCGGGATTCGGGGTGAGAACCTCGATGAGTACCGGGCCCATGTCCGGATCGCCTTCCTGGTCGAGGGGACGGACATCGATTGATGGCTGAGCAGGCGAGCAACGAGGCGAGGGAGGTCTCTCGTGACGAGGCCCAGAGGCTGATCGAGGACGGCGCGCAGCTGATCGACGTGCGGGCCGAGCACGAGTGGGACGCCGGCCACATCGCCGGCGCCACCCACCTGCCGCTGGACGAGCTGGCCGAGCGGACCGCGGAGATCGACCGCGAACGCCCGGTCGTCCTCTACTGCCGCGGCGGCAATCGCTCGACGATGGCGGTCGACGCGCTCGCCGCCGCCGGCTTCGACGCGGCCAAGCTGAGCGAGGGGATCGTCGGCTGGGAGGGGGCGGACCTGCCGCTCGAGCCCGACGGCGGCTACGTCGCCGAGTCGGGCGAGGCCGCAGCGATCCTCGCGGCCCGCAAGAAGGCCGCCCGAGGCTGATTCGGCTCAGTCTCGTTACAGAAGATTTTGATTCCGCGCGCCACTCGTGCGCATCGACCTGTCTACATGCCATCATGGAGACGATGAGAGAGAGTTGGACCGACGAGCGGTTGGATGACTTCAGGGCGGAAACGACCCGCCGCTTCGACACCCTCGAACGCCGGATGGACGATGGCTTCAATCGAGTGGACGACCGCCTCCATGCGATGCAGCGGACCATGATTCATGTCGCTGTCGGTATGTCGGCGGCGCTCATCGCAGGCTTTGCTGCCCTCATCGGCCTTATCGCCACCCAGCTTTGAGCTAAATACCCTAATCCCTGTCAGGTTTTGCTATTTTCCCTTTCGTGGAGGTAGCAGTCGACCAGGACAAGCAGCAGCGCGGCAAGGGCCGGACGGGCACGCTCGAGAACCCGGAGACCTACGAGAACGTCCCCGGGCACGTGATCCCGATCATCGAGCGCGAGTTCGACGATTTCGATTCCGAAGCGGAGGACTTCCTCTCCGGCAAGTTGGCCGAAGAGCAGTTCATCGGCTTCCGCCTCAAACAGGGCGTCTACGGGCAGCGTCAGGCCGACGTGCAGATGGTCCGCGTCAAGCTCCCCTTCGGCGGCGTCACGCCGGAGCAGATGGAGATGTTCGGCGACGTGGTCGAGAAGTGGGCGCCGCTGAACAAGGGCCACATCACGACCCGTCAGAACATCCAGATCCACCACGTGCCGCTGCGCGACATGGAGGCGCTGATCCGCGATATCTCCGCCGTCGGCCTCTCCTCGCGTGAGGGCTGCGGCAACACGGTCCGCAACGTCACCGGCGACCCCTGGGCTGGCGTCGCCGCCGACGAGGTCTTCGACCCGACCCCCTACGCCGGCGCCTACGTCCGCTACTTCGTCCGTCACCCGACGACGCAGCTGATGCCGCGCAAGATCAAGACCGCCTTCACCGGCTCCGACGAGGACCGGGCGATCACCGGCATCCACGACATCGCCTTTCTCAGCCGCGAACGCGACGGCGTCAAGGGCTTCGAGGTCCGCGTCGGCGGCGGCACCTCGATCATGGCCCGCGTCGCACCCACGCTCTATGACTTCGTCGAGGCCGACAACGGCGACTACCTCAAGGTCTCCGAGGCCGTGCTGCGCATCTTCGACCGCCAGGAGTGGCTGCGCGTCAACCGCGCCCGCGCCCGGATCAAGGTGCTGATCGACAAGATCGGCATCGACGCCTTCCGCGAGCAGGTCGAGGAGGAGCTGCGGGGCGATTGGGCCGACGAGCGCGACTTCGACGTCGAGCGGCTGCGCTTCGACGACGACGAGCAGGAGCGCGCGCCGGAGGCGCCGCCTGCGCCTGCCTCGCCCAATGGCAGCCGCAGTGAGTTCGACCGCTTCCTCGAAGGCAACGTGCAGCCGCAGCGCCAGGACGGTTTCGTCGCGGTCGAGGTGAAGATCGAGCGCGGTGACCTGACGCCGGAGCAGTTCCGCGGCCTGGCGGCGATCATGCGCGAGTTCACCGGCGGCTACGCGCGCAGCACCGTGCAGCAGAACCTGGTCCTGCGCTGGGTGCGCGACGAGTCGCTCTACGAGGTCTGGCAGCGGCTCGCCGCCCTCGGCCTCGCCGAGCCCGGCGCGCGCGAGATCACCGACGTGGTCAGCTGCCCCGGCACCGACAGCTGCAAACTCGGCATCACCAGCTCGATGGGCCTCAACCGGGCGATCAAGCAGCGTGTGGAGGAGATGGAGATCTCCGACCCACTCACTCGCAAGATCCACATCAAGATGAGCGGCTGCCCCAACGGCTGCAGCCAGCACCACATCGCCAACATCGGCTTCTACGGCGCCTCGCTCAAAGTCGGCGGCCGCCAGATGCCCGCTTACATCCCGCACATCGGCGGCAACTACGAGGGCGGCGAGGTGATCTTCGGCACGCGGCTGAAGTCGCGCCTGCCGGCCAAGCGGGTGCCCGAGGCCGTGCAGCGCTGGATCGAGCTGTACGAGGGCGAGCGCGCCGAGGGCGAGGAGTTCAATGCCTTCGCCGAGCGTGCCGGCGCCGCCCGCTTCGAAGCGGCGGTCAAGGAGCTGACCCTGCCGGCCGAGTTCAGCCTCGAGACGATGCAGCAGTTCATCGACTGGAACCGCTCCAGTCCCTACAAGGTGGAGCGGGGCGAGGGCGAGTGCGCGATATGAACCCGGTCGCCACCACCACGATCCCGGAGATCGACGCCGAGGAGGTCGCCGCGCGCCTCGAGCAGGGCCCCGCTACCGAGGCGATCGAGTGGATGTTCGAGACCTTCGGCCAGAGCCACTACATCGCCTGCTCTTTCCAGAAGACCAGCGCGGTGACGGCGCACCTGGCCAGCCAGATCAACTCCGATGCACGCTTCTTCTACCTCGACACCGACGTCCTCTTTCCGGAGACCTACGAGACGCGCGACAAGCTCGCCCAGCACCTCGGGGTCGAGTTCGACCGCTTCCACAACCTGACCCTGGAGGAGCAGGCAGCCCAGTACGGCGATGAGCTCTGGAAGAGCGACCCCGACTCCTGCTGCGGCCTGCGCAAGGTCGAGCCGATGCGTCGCGCGCTGTCTTCCGTAGACTGCTGGCTCGCCGGCGTCCGCCGCGAGGACTCGACGAGTCGCGCCAAGACCCCCAAGTTCGCTTGGGATAAGCGATTCGACCTATGGAAGCTGAACCCGATCGCAGACTGGACCGAGCGCGACGTCTGGAACTACATCCGTGAGCACCACCTCCCGTACAACCCGCTGCACGATCAGGGCTACCCCTCGATCGGCTGCACCCACTGCACCAAGCCGGTCGGGCCGGGAGGCTCGCCGCGCGCCGGGCGCTGGGCGGGTCTCGAGAAGACCGAGTGCGGGATCAACTAGCGGCTGCAGGAGCGGCCGCCCACACCCCTTCCCCGAACGATTGGTGAGATACCCGCATGAGCGAGACGATGACTGAGCTGTCCCTGACCCTTTCCGAGCGCCACACGGCGGACTTCGAGATGATCGGCAACGGCGGCTTTGCGCCACTGACCGGCTTCCAGGGCTCGGCCGACTGGGAGCGCGTCTGCGCCGAGATGCGCACCGTGGCCGGCGATTACTGGCCGATCCCGATCACCCTGGCGACCGACCTCGAGTGCGAGGTCGGCGACACGGTCGCGCTGGCCAGCGACGAAGGTAAGCCGCTCGGCCGGATCAGGGTCGAGGAGATCTGGGAGCGCGACGTCAAGCGCGAGGCCGAGCGGGTATATGGCACCACCGACGAGGCCCACCCGGGCGTCGCGGCGATCTACGAGGAGGGCAGCCGCTGCATCGCCGGCCCGATCGAGGTCGACGCGCTTCCCGACCACGACGAGGCCTTCATGCGCCGCTACAAGACGCCGGCCGAGACGAAACAGGAGTTCGCCGACCGCGGCTGGAAGCGGATCGTCGCCTTCCAGACCCGCAACCCGATCCACCGCGCCCACGAGTACCTGACCAAGGCGGCGCTGGAGACCTGTGACGGCCTCTTCATCCAGCCGCTGATCGGCAAGACCAAGGCCGGTGACATCCCCGCCGACGTGCGCATGCGCTGCTACGAGGTGCTGATGGAGAAGTACTACCCGGGGGACCGGGTGATGCTTGGCGTGAAGCCGGCGAAGATGCACTACGCCGGGCCGCGCGAGGCCGTCCTGCACGCGATCGTCCGCCGCAACTACGGTGCCACCCACTTCATCGTCGGTCGCGACCACGCCGGCGCCGGCGACTACTACGGCACCTACGACGCGCAGAAGATCTTCGACACGATCGACATCGACGAGCTCGGCATCGAGCCGCTGATGTTCGAGCACACCTTCTGGTGCAACGAGTGCGAGGGACTCGCCTCGAACAAGACGTGCCCCCACGACCAAGAGGCGCGCCTCTTCCTTTCCGGAACGAAGGTCCGCGAAATGCTCGGCAACGGCGAAAGGCCGCCGCACGAGTTCTCGCGCGACGAGGTCGCCGACATCCTTATCGACGCTTACAAGGAGGACTGACGTACAAATGGCTGGCGAGCAAGGCTTCACCCTCTGGTTCACCGGGCTTTCCGGTGCGGGCAAGACGACGATCTCGAGGCTGCTGGAGGGCCACCTGCGTGAGCGCGGCTCCAAGCTGGAGATCCTCGACGGCGACATCGTGCGCGAAAACCTCTCCAAGGGCCTCGGCTTCTCCAAAGAGGACCGCGACACCAACATCCGCCGGATTGCCTTCGTCGCCGACCTGCTCAGCCGCAACGGCGTGCCGGTGATCACCGCGGCGATCTCCCCCTACGCCGAGATCCGCGGCGAGGCGCACGAGCTGATGGGCGAGCGCTTCATCGAGGTCTACGTCAAGGCTTCGGTTGACACCTGCGCCGAGCGCGACGTCAAGGGCCTCTACGCCAAAGCCTTTGCCGGTGAGATCAAGGAATTCACCGGCGTCTCCGATCCGTACGAGGTTCCCGAGAACCCCGACGTGGTCTGCGACACCGAAGGCGAAACCGCCGAGGAGTCGGCGCAGAAGCTGATCGATTACCTCGAGTCGCGGGATCTGATCCCGGCGGCCGCGGTCGCCGCATAACGACCTGTCTAACCTGTTCCCTCTGTGAGTAGGGGACTTCGAGTTGTGCTGCTCGCGGCCGCGTTGTGGCTGCTGAGCACCGCGAGCGCAGCGGCGTTTGGGCTGCTGGACAGCTTCGGCGAATTCGGCAGCGGGCCGGGGCAGCTCGACTCCCCGGCCCAGCTTGCCCTTGGCAGTGGCGGCGAGCTCTACGTCGCCGACAGCGGCAACGACCGGATTGCGGTCTTCGCCGGTGACGGGGATTTCCTGGGGACGCTGAGCGGGCAGATGTCCGAACCCAAAGACGTTGCCCTCGACGGCAGCGGCAGGGCCTTCGTCGCCGACTACGGTGACGACCGCATCGACGTCTTCTCGGGCGAAGGGGGCTTCCTCTTCAAATTCGGCGAAAGCGGTGAAGGTCAGCTTGCGAGTCCCACTGGAGCAGCCGTCAGCGCCTCGACCGTTTTCGTCGCCGACAGCGGCAACAGCCGTATTGCGCTCTTCCAGGACGACGGGAAATTCCTCAGCTCGTTTCCGACGAGCGCGCCGCCGCAGGACGTGATCGTCGGCCCCGACGGCAACCTCTATGTCGCCAACTTCGAAGGCGAACGGGTCGACGTCTTCACGCCGGAAGGCGCTCTGGTCGGCTCCTTCGGCGAAACCGGACCGGGGGCGCTGGGCGGCCCGGTCGCGCTCGCCGCCGATGGTGGGGGCGGAATCTACGTCGCCGATCAGCTCGCCGGGCGGGTCGAGCACTTCGACGACGCAGGCGGCTTCCTCGGTGGCTTTGCGGCGGAACCGAACGTCGCCGGGGTTGGCGTCGCCTGCGGTGGCAATGTCTTCGCGGTCGAGCAGGGCGCGTCATTTGCCCGTGTCGAGCGCTTCGGTGAAGCCGGGACGCCAGCGCCGCCGTGTCTGGCCCAAGCGCCGATCCTCGCACCCATAGCTCTGGCTGCGACGGTCTCCAACAAGATCCGCTTCAGGGGGCTGAGGCGAAATCGTCAGAACGGGACTGCCGTCGTCTTCGTCAAAGTGCCCGGCCCGGGGCGAGTGATCCTGCACGGTCGCGGCGTGCGGCGCCTGACGCGCTTCGCCAGGCAGGCGGAGCGCCTGCGGCTGCCGATCAGGCCGAAGGTGCGGCTGCTGCACTACCTGAAGCAGCACGGCAAGGGCCGGATCCGCGTAGCCGTGACCTTCAAACCGGTTGGCGGCATCCCCAAGACGATCGAAAAGGTCGTCGTGCTGAAGCGCAGCCGCCACCACCGGCATTGAGCAAGGTTGTTCTTCCTTGCAAATCTGAAGCGGCACTTCCGATTTGCAAGGATCCGGAGCGAGTTTGTTCGGAGAGAAGCTCGGCGGCCTTCCTTCGCCGGAGGAGGCTGAGGGGATCTGGCGTGGGATCTGGCTGGAGGAGGCGCATCACTCGACCGCGATCGAGGGCAACACGCTCGTGCTCAAGCAAGTGGAGCAGCTTCTCGATGAGGGCCGGGCGGTCGGAAACAAGGAGTTGAGCGAATACCTCGAGGTGCGGGGTTATGCCGATGCTGCGAACTGGGTGTACGGACATGGCATACGCCCAGGCGATTGGCAGGGGAGGGATCTGATCAATCTCTCGGAGGTTCGCCAGGTGCACTCACTGGCGATGACCCCGGTCTGGGACGTTGCTCCGCATGCGCAGGCCACGCCGCGCGAGGCGCCCGGCTCGTTTCGTGAGCACGACGTCGAGCCTTTTCCGGGCGGGATGAGGCCTCCGGAGTGGACTGAGGTTCCGGTCTTGATTCGCGACTGGCTGGACGATGCTCATGCCCTACGCGAGACGGACGAGGCTGCCATTACTGAGGCGCTTGCCGTTCTCCACGCGCGATTCGAGCAGATCCACCCCTTTCTGGACGGTAATGGCCGCACCGGGCGATTGCTGCTCAATCTCCTGTTGGTGCGCCTGGGCTACCCACCGGCAATCATCTACAAAGGAGATCGTGCTCGTTACCTGGCCGCATTGCGTCGCGCCGACCAGGGAGAATCAGGGCCGCTCGGCGAGTTTCTGGCGCGTGCGGTGCTGGACAACCTCTACAAGTTCGTGGTACCTGCGGTGGCAGGCCCAGCGCGGCTGGTGCCGTTGCCTGCGCTTGCTACCGATCAGCTCTCCGCCAATGCGTTGCGCGTGGCGGCTATACGAGGAAGGCTGAAGGCGGCGAAGGCGGCCGACGGAACCTGGCGCAGCTCGACCGCCTGGGTCGAGGAATACGTTGCAAGCCGCTACAAACGTGGCTAAAGCCGCGTCGGCACCCGCGGCTCGGCGAGGCCGTAGGTGTCGTAGGCGCCGAACTCGGCGAAGGTCTTGTGGGTGGGGCCGTGGTAATCGGAGGAGGCGGTGGGGATCAGGCCGAGCTCGTCGCAGAGCTCCAGCAAGTGCTTGGTCTGCTCCTTGCTGTGGGTCGGGTAGAAGGTCTCGACCCCGTCGACGTCAAGCGCCCGGATCAGCTCCTCGACCTCGGCCGGGTCGGAGATGTCCCAGTAGGGATGGGCCACGACGGCGACTCCTCCCGCCTCCTTGATGACGCCGACCGCCTGCTCGGCGGTCGGCCAGCGGCGCGGCACGAACGCCTTTGCCCCCGGCACCAGGTACTCCTCGAAGAACGGGCCAAGGTCCCCGCTCGCCCCTGCGGCCCGGGCGATATGCGGCCGTCCGATCGAGAGCGCGTCGCCGGCCTCCTCGACGGCGTCCTCCAGGTGCAGGTCGAACCCCTCTCCGCGCAGCTTCTCGACGATCTCCCCCGCCCGAGCCACGCGCTCATGTTGAGCCCGCTCACAGGCCGGCGCGATCCTCCCGAGGTCGATCCAGTAGCCGCAGATGTGCAGGTCTTCCGCGTACTCGTGCACGCAGGACATCTCGATAGCGGGCACCAGCTCGATCCCCAGCCTCGCGGCGGCTTCAGCGGCCTCCGGCACCCCAGCGATCGCATCGTGATCGCTGAGCGCCAGCGTAGTAACGCCAGCCTTCGCAGCCTCCTCGACAACAGCGGCAGGGGCCAACTGTCCGTCGGACACGGTCGAGTGCGACTGAAGCTCGATCAGCATGGAAGCGGACCCTAATCGGAGGCTCGCGCTGATGGGGTGCGGGGGTCGCCTTGCGAGTGCCTCGCGAAGCGGGCACCGCAGAGTGATTCCAGCCGCGAAGCGGCACGAGATTCGTCCCCGTCGCAGGCGGGGACATAGGCACTCGCAAGGCGACCCCCGCACCCCCCATGCCATCCACCGTCTGAATAGACTGCGCCGCCGTGTTCGAGAAGGTGCTGATAGCCAACCGCGGCGAGATCGCGATCCGAGTCGCGCGGACGCTGAAGGAGATGGGGATCGGGTCGGTCGCCGTCTACTCGGAGATCGACCGTGAGGCGCCGCACGTGCGCGAGGCCGACGAGGCCTTTCTGATCGGCCCCGCGATCCCGGCCGAAAGCTACCTGGACATCGAGAAGATCATCGCGACCGCGAAAGAGGCGGGCGCCGAGGCGATCCACCCCGGCTACGGCTTCCTCGCCGAGAACGCCGACTTCGCCCGTGCCTGCGCTGAGGCCGGGATCGTCTTCATCGGCCCGCCGCCGGAGGCGATCGAATCGATGGGCTCGAAGACGCGGGCACGCGAGATCATGGCCGAGGCCGGTGTGCCGATCGTCCCCGGCGCGACCGAGCCGGCGCCGGACCTCGAAGCGGCACGCAAGCAGGCAGAGAACGCCGGCTACCCGGTTGCCTGCAAGGCCGCCGGTGGCGGTGGCGGCAAGGGCTTCCGCGTGGCAATGACGCCGGACGACCTGCAGGATGCCTTCGAGGGCGCCGCCCGCGAAGGCGAGAAGTTCTTCTCCGACCCGCGCGTCTACGTCGAGCGCTATCTCGAGGATCCGCGCCACGTCGAGGTCCAGGTGCTCGCCGACTCGCAGGGCAACGTGATCCACCTCGGCGAGCGCGACTGCTCGATTCAGCGCCGCCACCAGAAGGTGATCGAGGAGGCGCCCGGTCCACAGGTCGACGCCGAGATGCGCGAGCGGATCGGCAGGATCGCCACCGAGGCCGCCGCTGCTGTCGGCTATCGCGGCGCCGGCACGGTCGAGGGGATGCAGGTCGGCGAGGAGTACTTCTTCCTCGAGATGAACACGCGGGTGCAGGTCGAGCACTGCGTCACCGAGATGGTCACCGGCATCGACATCGTCCGCGAGCAGATCCTGGTCGCCGCCGGCGAGGCGCTCTCCGTTGCCCAGGAGGACGTCGAGCTGCGCGGCCACGCGATCGAGTGCCGGATCAACGCCGAGGCGGCGCACAAGAATTTCGCTCCGGCGCCGGGCGCGATCATCGGCTACCGCGAGCCGGCCGGGCCCGGCGTGCGCGTCGACTCGGGTGTCGAAGCCGGCTCCGAGGTGACGCCGATGTACGACCCGATGGTTGCCAAGCTGATCGTCTGGGACGTCGACCGCGAGCACGCCACGCGCCGCATGCTGCGCGCCCTGGACGAGTACGAGGTCGGCGGTCTGACCACGCTGATTCCCTTCCACAGCGCGATCCTCGCCACCGAGCAGTGGGCCAGGGGGGAGACCTGCCGCGACCTGATGGAAGACAAGGAGTGGCTGAAGACGACGGCGCCGGCCGAAGCCGAGGCGCCGGAGGTGCCCGAGGGCGCCGAGTCCGTCGCCCGCGACTACAAGGTTGAGGTCTCCGGCAAGCTCTTCGAGGTCAAGGTGATCGGCGAGGCCGCCGCCGGGGGCGCAGCCCCCGGCGTAGCGGGCGGCAGAAAACCGCCGAAGCGCGAGCGCAAGTCGGGTGGCACCGCAAGCGCCTCGAGCGAGTCGCTGCCCTCCCCCCTGCAGGGCACCGTGCTCAAAGTCGCCGTGGAGCAGGGCGCCGAGGTTTCCGAGGGCGACCTGATCTGCGTGATCGAGGCGATGAAGATGGAGAACGAGATAGCCGCCCACCGCTCCGGAAAGGTCACTGCTCTTAACGTCTCAGAAGGAGCGGCAGTCAGCAGCGGCGATGTTCTGGCCGTTATCGAATAGGGGACGGGGTGTCCCTCGCCCCGACAAACGGCGGTCTCATTAGACCGCCGTTTTGAGTATCCGCCGGTTCGAGGGACACCCGTCCCCTACCGACCGCGGCGTTCTTTTTCCCGCCGTTCTTTTTCGCGTTCACGTTCGTGTTCGCGGAGTTCGCGCTGTTTCTGGGCTTGCAGCCGCTGGAACTCGATTCGGGTTAGCGGCAGCTTAGGCGTCACTTCGCGGCATTCGCGGCCGACGCAGTTCTCGAAGCGCCGCAGCTGGCGATGGAGGAAGTTGCGGATCGGGTAGTAGTTGGGCACCTTGACGATGTTGTTGAGCTCGTTCGGGTCCTTGTTGACGTTGTAGAGCTCCTTCTCACCGCTCGGCCAGGCGATGTACTTGTACGGACCGAGGCGAATCCCCTCGTAGTTGAGGGGCGGCGCCAGGATCGAGGCATGGGCGTCGGTGCTCGAGATGCCAGCCTCCGGCTCCCTGCGTCCGGTGCTGCCGTTGCCCCCCGGCCGGCCGCCGTCACCTTCGCCGCTGGAGGCGATCGCTCCGTTCGCTTCGACGTCGTTGGTTTCGACGAACGACTCGAAGAGGATCGGTCGGCGGCTGCGCAGCTCGGGGTCGCGCAGGAAGGGGACCAGCGAGCGGCCGTCGACGCTCTTGTCGGGTTCTACACCGGCCAGATCGAGGATGGTCGGCGTGATGTCGATGTTCGCGGTCAGCTCGCCGGTGGAGGTGTCAGGCTTGATGCCCGGTCCGCGGATCAAGAAGGGAAGATGGGTGGCGGGCTCGTAGGCGAGGAACTTGCCGCCGATCAGGCGGTGCTCGCCGAAGAAGAAGCCGTTGTCGGAGGTGAGGAGGACGTAGGTGTTGCGCAGGCGGTGCAGCTGGCCGAGCGTGTCGATGATCTCTTTGACGCCATCGTCGACCGACCGCAGCGACTCCAGCTGCTTGTCGTAGTAGACGCGGTAGACGTGCTTGTCGGTGGGGGTGAGATGAGGCGCTTCGCGGATGAAGTAGGGCTTGTCGCTAACGTTGCCCTCGTCGAGCCCTTCGGAGCGGTTGTGCGGTAGACGCACGCCCTTGAACCAGTTGTTGTGGCGTGGCGCTGGCTCCGGCCCGGCTGGACGGCGGAAATCGCCGTGTGGAGCCGTGTAGTCGAGCTGCAGGTAGAAGGGTTGGCCTGCGGGGGTGGCGAGCATCTCTTCGCGCGCCTGCCAGTTGAAGACGTCGGTCGCGTAGACGCAGGGTCGTCCGGCGACGGGGGCGAAGGGACAGCCTTCTTCGTCGCGCAGCCCGTATTCGCGCGTTTCCCAGCTGCCCGATTCGCCGTAGGCGCCTTCCGGGCTGAGTTCGCCGTTGTTGTTGAGCGTGTAGCCGTAGAAGTAGTGGTGGGTGTCGGCGTTGAGCATGGTGTGCCAGGCGTTCCACCCCGGCGGCACGTTCCTGCCGTCGCTGTACGGTTCGTCGCCGTAGCCATTGAGGAACTTGCCGATGTGAATCGTGCGGTAGCCGGCGCCCTGCAGCCAGGTGGCGATGTTGTGTTCGTAGGCGCCGCGGAAGGAGAAGCCGAAGTAGCCGCCGTTGGGCTGTACGTTGCCCTTGACGCCGGTGTTGTGCGCGTAGCGCCCGGTCATCAGGCTCACCCGCGAAGGACAGCAGAGCGGGTAGGAGACGTAGTAGCGGTTGAAGGTCATGCCGCGTTTGGCGATCAGGTCGAGCGTATTGGGCATCGCCCGCAGTTCGCCCGCGCCGGGAAACGGGGTGAAGGCGGCATAGAGCTCGTCCAGGGTCTGGTCGTCGGTTTGGATGACGACGAAGCTGGGTGGTTCTGGGTTGGGATCGAGCGGAGATTCTTCGTCCGCTGACAAAGCGCGCGCGCGGCCTGCGCTCAGCGCCAATGCGCAGAGAAGGGCCAGCAGCGCCACCGCAAGCGGTGGGCGCGCACGCAAAAGCGCTCGGCTGTGGCTGAGTCCGACCATCGAGATTCGAAACCGCTGCACGCGGCGGAAGTTGCGAAGCCTTAAAGCTAGAAGACCACTAGGACGCGCCGAGCTTTTTTGCCGCGTCGCGGAAGTTCTTCACCGTCGCGCTGGGGGCTTTGCGGCCCTCGAGCTTCTCGCCGTGGCGGTTGACCCAGATAACCGGGACCTTCATCTTCAACAGCGGCGCGACGTCGGTGGTGTAGCTGGAGCAGATGTGGACCCAGCCTTTTTTGCCGCCGATCCGCCGCGCGCACTCTTTGAAGTGGACCGGGTCGGGCTTGTAGCTGCGCACCTGTTGGGCGGTGACGACGAGGTCCAGTTCGGTGCGCAGATGGCGGCGGGAGATGCCGAGCAGCTTGTCGTCGATGTTGGAGATGATCCCGATCTCGTAGCGTTTGCCGAGCCGGTCCATCGCCGCGTTGGCCTCGCGGAAGGGCAGCCAGTAGGCGACGCTGTCAGGCAGGAACTGGGCGCGCGAGGGCTCGATCTCCCAACCGATCTCGCGGGCCACCTTGACGATCGTGCGCCGCAGCACCTCGGCATACAATTCGTAGGAGCCGGCCATGATTTCGGCCTGCACTTCCATGAAGCGGGCCAGAAACGGCCCCTCCTCGAAGCTGAAGCCGTCCTTGGCGGCCTCTTTCTTGCAGGCGTCGATGATCCCCTTCTCCCAATCGATCAGGGTTCCGTAGCAATCGGTGGTCACCCAGGTGATGCTTTTCAGAGCGGGGAGGGGCACAGGGCGCGGCATCTTATAGGCTGCCGGCCGCGCTCGGCAGGGGCGCCAACCACATGGACCTCCTCGAGTATCAGGGCAAGCAGCTTTTCGCCGCGCACGGCATCGCCGTGCCGAGCGGCGAGGTCGCCTCCACGGTGGAGGACGCCGTCGCGGCGGCGGAGCGGATCGGCTACCCCTGCGCGATCAAGGCGCAGGTGCTGATCGGCGGCCGCGGCAAGGCCGGTGGAATCAAGATCGCCGCCGATCGCGACGAGGCCGAGAAGCACGCGGAAGCGATCCTCGGCATGGACATCTACGGTCCGCGCGGCGAGGGCCCATTTCGGGTCGAGCGGGTCTGGGTCGAGGGTGGATCGGCGATCGCCGCCGAGTACTACGCCTCGGTGATCCTCGATCGCGGCGAGAAGAGGCTGCTGGCGATGGTCTCCGCCAAGGGCGGGATGGACATCGAGGCCGTGGCCGCGGAGGACCCGGCGGCGCTGGTCAAGGAGCACATCGACCCGACCCGGCCTTTCACCGCCGCCGAGGCGCGGCCGATCATCGACGCCGCCGGCCTCGCCGAGGACGTGCGCGACGAAGCGGCCTCGGTGCTGGCGAAGCTGGCCGAGACGGCGATGGCCGAGGACGCCTCGCTGATCGAGGTCAATCCGCTGATCCTCACCGAGGATCGCCAGGTCGTCGCCCTCGACGCCAAGGTGACGATCGACGGCAACGCTCTCTACCGCCACGAGGATCTGGCCGAGATCGACGCCGAGTCGATCGATGACCCGCAGGAGGCGATGGCACACGAGAAGGGCCTCACCTACGTCAAGCTCGACGGCAACGTAGGCATCCTCGCCAACGGCGCCGGGCTCTGCATGTCGACGCTCGACGTCGTCGCCCAGGCGGGCGGCGCGCCGGCCAACTTCCTCGACGCCGGCGGCGGCTCGAAGGCGGAGGCGATCGTCGACGCGCTCACCGTGATCACCTCCGACGAGAAGGTCACGGCGATCCTCTTCAACATCTTCGGCGGCATCACCCGCTGCGACGAGATCGCCAAGGGCGTCGTCGAGGCTTCCGCGCAGCTCGATCTCGGCGTGCCGCTGGTCGTCCGGCTCGACGGCACCAACTCCGAGGAGGGTCTGGCGATCCTCGCCGACGCCGGCCTGTCCAACCTGCACCAGGAGACGACGATGCTCGGCGCCGCGCAGAAGGTGGTCGAGCTGGCGGGAGGGAACGGCTGATGTCGATCATCATCGACAAGGAGACGAAGCTCGTCGTCTCCGGCCTGACCGGCCGCGAGGGCTCCTTCCACGGCCTGCGCAATAGGGCCTACGGAACCCACCTGGCGGCGGGTGTGACGCCCGGCAAGGGCGGCCAGGACGTCGAGGGGGTGCCGGTCTTCGACTCGATCCGCGAGGCGGTTGAGCAGGAGGGCGCCAACACCTCGATGATCTTCGTCCCCGCCCGCTTCGCCGCGCCGGCGATCGACGAGGCGATCGAGTCCGGAGTCGAGACGGTGATCGCGATCACCGAGGGGATCCCGGTGCTCGACATGCTGAAGACCTACTGGAAGGCGAAGGAGGCCGGGGTGCGGCTGATCGGGCCCAACTGCCCAGGGGTGCTCTCGCCGGGCAAGGCCAACGTCGGCATCATCCCCGCCCAGTTCTTCGATCCGGGCAAGATCGGCGTCGTCTCCAAGTCGGGCACGCTGACCTACCAGATCGGCAACGAGCTGAAGCAGGCCGGAGAGGGCAACTCCTCGATCGTCGGCATCGGCGGCGACCCGATCATCGGCTCGGACTTCATCGACATCCTGAAGCTGTACGAGGCGGACCCGGAGACCGAGTTGATCGTGATGGTCGGCGAGATCGGCGGCCACGCCGAGGAGCGCGCCGCCGAGTTCATCGCCGCCGAGGTCTCCAAGCCCGTGGTCGCCTACATCGCCGGCTTCACCGCGCCCCCCGGCAAGCAGATGGGCCACGCCGGGGCGATCATCTCCGGCTCCTCGGGCACCGCGCAGGCGAAGAAGGAAGCGCTCGAGGCGAAGGGCGTGCGGGTGGGCGAAAGCCCGACGGAGACGGCGCGGATCGCCGTCGAAGTGCTGCGCGGCTGATCCAGACAGGGAGGTCCGGGCAGGGGGTTCCGCTTAACTTTTTGGGTGTGGTGGATGTGGTCGTCCGTGAATCGCGGCGGCCAAAAAGTACAGACGCTCCACCCCCTACCCGAACATTGGAGTCAAGCTCACAGGCACCTGATCTCTCCCCCTCTGGATGGGGTTCGAGGGCGACGCGGCCGCTAGTTGGGGGCGTTGCTAGGCTCGCCTTGATGGCTAGCGACACGATTTCTTTTGCTCGCGGGGCGCCCTCCGCGGACATCCTGCCCAAGGAGGCGGTGCGGGATGCTGCTGCCGCGGCCCTCGCCGAGGATTGGGAAAAGGCGCTCTCCTACGGGACCGGGATCGGGCATCCCGGGCTCTGCCAGTGGGTGGCCGAGCGGCACGGGGGGCTTGACGCCGGACAGGTGATGATCGCCAACGGGTCGTTGGAGGCGGGCTGGATGCTGTTCGCGCATCTGCTCGAGCCCGGCGACCGGGTCGTGGTCGAGCAGCCGACCTACGACCGCACGCTCCTGATGCTCCAGCGGCTTGGCGTGGAGCTGGTGCCTGTGCGGCTGGAGGCGGACGGATTGGACGTGGCGCAGATTGAGGCGGCGCTGGCCGATGGGCCGATCAAGTTGGCCCACGTCATCCCCAACTTCCACAACCCGGCGGGTTGCACGCTGTCAGCGGCGAAGCGGACGCGGCTGGTCGAGCTCGCCGCTGAACACGAGTTCCGGATCTTCGAGGACGACCCCTATCGCGAGCTTCCCTTCGAGGGAGAGGCACTCGAGACGATGCTCTCGATCGACTCGGCGGACCGTGTCATCCACGCCTCCTCCTTCTCCAAGACGGTCAGTCCCGGGGTGCGGGTCGGTTACCTGGCTGGGCCGGCGGGGGAGATCGCGAAACTCGCCAAGCGGGCCAACGAGACCTACATCTCACCCAACATGCTGGCCGAGTCCGTCGTGCTGGAGCTTTGCGAGTCGGGCGCGCTGGATCGCAATATCGACTTCGTCAAGGGCGCCCTGCGCGACCGCCGCGATGCTCTTGTCGAGGCGTTGCGCGAGCAGCTGCCGGAGGCAGAGTTTGTCGTTCCCGGCGGTGGCTATTTCCTCTGGCTCGACCTGGCCGAGGGAACCGATACGCCGTCGCTGCTGGCCGAGGCCAAGGGCGAGGACGTGGCTTTCGTCGCCGGGCCCGACTTCATGATCGAGGGGGGCGCAAACAGCCTCCGCCTCTCGTTTGCCAGCGTCCCTCCGGAGCGCATCCACGAGGGCGTCGCCCGCGTTGCCCGCGCGCTGGAGCGCATCCGCACGGCTTCGCCTGCTTAGGTAGCCCGCCGCAGCCGACTTTCACCACACCCCAGTGGGGCCAATGTCGGAAGCGCGGCCGGCCTACCTGCCGTAGCGGTCGCTGGACAGCACGAGCTGCTCGGGGATCGCAGCGCGGGGCGGCGGCGCCGGGTCGGCACGGACCGAGACGGTCTCGGCGACGCTGCGCGAGACGCGGTGGCTGCCGTCGGCCGAGGCGATTGTGATCCCCTCCTCGTCGGAGCTCTCGACGGTGCCCTCCAGGCCCGGCTCCAGCCCCGCTGCTTTGAGGTAATGCAGCAGCTCCTCGGCCTCGTTCTCGAAGCGCAGCACGTGGACCTTGGCACCGACCTCGACATCGGCCAGCAGCGAACCGGTCTCCCGCGCCCCCTCGATGATCGGGTGGCCGTGCGGGCAGGTCGTCGCGTCGCCGATCGCCACCCGCATGCGCTCCTCCAGCACCGGCGACATCGCGTGCTCGATTCGCTCCGCCTCCTCGTGCACCTCGTCCCAGGGGATGCCGAGGACGTCGGTGAGGAAGCGCTCGATCATGCGGTGGCGGCGGACGATGTGGCTGGCGTGCTCGCGGCCGGACTCGGTGAAGGCGAGCGATTTGTCGGCGTTGCGCTGGACGTAGCCGTCGTCGACCAGGCGGCCGATCATCTCGTGCACGGTGGGGGGCGAGAGCTGCATCGCGCGGGCGATGTTGGCGCCGGTCATCGGCAGCCCGGCCTCCTCCAGCCAGAACATGATCTCCAGGTACTCCTGCTCTGCGACGGTCGCGATCTCCATCGCCTCGATACTAGCCACCGGCCTCAGCGGCGCTCCATCAGGGTGGAGACGATCGCCTCGTAGAAGCCGTCGCCCATTGCACCCTCGGTGACGGTGGCGTTGTCCCAGGCGGCGAGGGCGGCCCGCAGGCCGGGGTCGCGCTCTGGGCCGTTGGCCACGACGAAGAAGCGGCCCACGGCGGCGGCGACCTCGAGGTCCTCGACCGAGTCGCCGACCGCGATGCAGTCACCTGGGTCGAAGCCGCGGGCGCGGGCGTGAGCGGCAACCGCGTTCGCCTTGCTGACCAGCTTGGGGACGAGGTGGTAGGCGTGCGTGGGGCCGTCGATCGCCGCCATCTCACGGCCGATCGCGCCGTTGTCGAGCAGGCGCAGGTTGTCGTGGCCACGGGCGGCCAGCAGCTGGTTTGCCTCGTCGACGTCGACCTTGCCGCGGAAGAGATGGGAGAGGACGCGGCCGTGATGCCAGGGCGAGTGGTACTCCAGCCGCCCCTTGAAGCGCTCGAAGAGCAGCTTCGGAATTCCCTCTCGCTCGAGCTTCTCGTAGACGGTGCCCTCCTCGTCGGGGACGAGGTCGCCGGTCAGCAACGTCGTCTCGCCGTCGATCGTGAAGGCGCAGCCGGCCTCGTAGATGTAGGAGGTCTGGCCCATCAGCCGGGCGGCCTCATGTACCTGCGCCTCGCGCCGGCCGGACATGATCACGACCTCGACCCCGGCCCGGTGGCAGGCCTCCAGGCCGCGCGACTGCGCCAGGGAGAAGCCGCCCTCGGCGTCGCGGTAGAGCGAGCTGCCCTGGCCCAGCAGGGTCCCGTCGAGGTCGGTGTAGACGCATCGCAGCGGCATCGGCGCGGTCGCTACCGTAGCCGGATGCCTTGGCGGTTGGCCGACAGGACGCTTGCGCTGGAGCAGCCGCTGGCGGCTGGGATCGTCAACGTGACCGCCGACTCGATGTTCGAGGGGGCTCGGAGCGAGACTCCGGATCGAGCGATCGAGGACGGCCGGCGGCTGGTCGAGGCGGGCTTCGACATGCTCGACGTCGGCGCAGTGGCGGCCCGCAGCGGGCCGCCGGTCGGGGCCGAGGAGGAGGCTGCGGCGCTGGTCCCGACGATCGAAGGGCTCGCGGGGGCGGGCGTGCCGGTCGCCGCCGACACCTTCTCGGTCGAGGTTGCACGGCGGGCGCTGGCCGCGGGCGCGGGCGCGATCAACGACATCTCGGGCGGCTCGGAGGAGATGTTCGAGCTGGTCGCCGGGGCGGGGTGCGGCTACGTGCTGATGCACATTGAGGGAGCGCCGCGGGTCGACCGTCCGCCGCCCGTTTATGACGATGTCGTCGAGCACCTGAAGTCCTGGCTGGGGGGGAGAGTCGAGCTGGCCTCGCGACTTGGAGTGAGCGAGGAGCAGATCGCCATCGACCCCGGACTCGACTTCGACCTGACGACCGCGCAGGACCTGGAGATCCTGCGCCGGCTCGGCGAGCTGCGCTCTCTGGGGCCGGCGCTCTATGTCTCGCTCTCGCGCAAGGACTTCATCGGCGAGGTGCTGGCCGGCAGCTGGGAGGAGCGTCTGCCCGCGGGGGAGCGCGAGTGGGGGACGGTCGCGGCGGCGACGCTCGCCGTGCGCGAGGGGGCGGACATCCTGCGCATCCACGACCGCAGCACGCTGCAGGCAATCAGAGTTGCTGGCGCGATCCAGGCCTCGTCAGGCAAGGACGCAGGGAGTCGGAATAGCAGCGCTATTTCGACGACTGAGGACACCGCATGACGAGGCCTGGGGCCGCCAGCCTCCTGGGGACCCCTTGGGCCGTTGCCATAGACCCAGCCCGCCGCGACGGACGCATCGTCGCCGAGAGCAGCGAGCTCGAGCGGGCGGCGAGGCCGGTGGCGATGCCGCGCTCGCTCGATCGGGGCCTGGTCGAGGCGCTCGGCCGCGCCGGGATCGAGCGCCTCTACTCGCACCAGCGCGAGGCGCTGAAGACAGCGGCCTCGTCGAACCTGGTGATCACCAGCGGCACCGCCTCGGGCAAGAGCCTCGCCTTCAACCTGCCGGTGCTCGACGGCATCGCCCGCGACAGCAAACGTAGGGCGCTCTACCTCTACCCGACCAAGGCGCTGGCCCAAGACCAGGCGCGCAAGCTGGCGGCACTGCGCCCCCCCGGCCTGCGCGAGGCGATCTACGACGGCGATACGCCGCGCGAGGAGCGGCCGGCGATCCGCCGCCGCAACAACCTCGTCCTCACCAACCCCGACATGCTCCACGTCGGTCTGCTGCCCAACCACAAGAGCTGGGGCGACTTCCTCGCCAACCTCGGCTGGGTTGTGGTCGATGAGGCGCACACCTACCGTGGCGTCTTCGGCTCGCACGTGGCCAACGTGCTGCGGCGACTGCGGCGGATCGCGCGCGCCTACGGCACCGAGCCGCGCTTCCTGCTCGCATCGGCGACGATCGCCAACCCTGTGGAGCTGGCCGAAGGGCTGGTCGGCGAGCCGTTCGAGCTGATCGACGACGACGGCGCGCCGCGGGCGGGGCGCGAGATCGCGATGTGGAACCCGCCGCTGATCGACAAGGCGAGCGGCACGCGGCGCTCGGCCCTCTCCGAGGCAGCCGACCTGCTGGCCGAGCTGGTCTCGCAGGGTGTGCGGACGATCTGCTTCCTCAAAAGCCGCCGCGGGATCGAGCTGATCCAGCGCTTCGCCGGCGAAGCGCTGCAGCGACGTGGCAAGCCCGAGCTGGCTGAGCGGATCGCCCCCTACCGCGGCGGCTACACGCCACAGCAGAGGCGCGAGATCGAGGCGCGGCTGGCAGCCGGCGACCTGCTCGCCGTGGTCGCGACGGACGCGCTCGAGCTCGGCATCGACGTCGGCGAGCTCGATGCGGCGATCTGCGTCACCTTCCCAGGCACGGTGGCAAGCCTGCGTCAGATGTGGGGCCGGGCGGGACGGCAGCGGCGCGGCCTGGCCGTCTATGTCGCCGGCGCCGACGCGCTCGACCAGTTCTTCTGCCGCCATCCGGACGAGTTCGTCGGCCGCCCGGTCGAGGCGGCGATCCTCGACCACGAGAGCGAGCAGATCGCCTCGCGGCACATGGTCGCGGCCGCCTACGAGCTGCCGCTGAGCGGCGACGATGACGAGGTCTTCGGCCCCGGCTGGCGCGAGCGGGCGGAGCGGCTGACCTCGACCGGTGAGCTGCGCCGCGCCGGCGGCCGCCTGCTGCCGGCCCGCAGCGAGTTCGTCGCCGCCAAGATCCCGCTGCGCTCGGCCTCGGCCGACTCGGTTGCGGTGATCGAGCGCGACTCGGGCGAGATGCTGGGCCTGGTCGAGGCGGAACGGGCCTTCACGACGGTCCATCCCGGCGCCGTCTACCTCCACCTGGGGCGCTCCTACGAGGTCGAGCAGCTCGACGTCGAGGGGCGGCGGGCGATCGTCTCGCGCTTCGACGGCGACTGGTACACGCGGCCGAAGAAGGAGACCGAGATCTACATCGAGCGTGTGCGCGAGCAGCGCACCGCCTCGGGGGTCGAGCTGCACTTCGGCGAAGTCTCGGTCAGCGAGCAGGTGATCGCCTTCCAGCGAGTCTCGATCTCCGAGCAGGAGCCGATCGACATCGTCGCGCTCGAGCTGCCCGAGCAGCACTTCGTCACCCAGGCGCTCTGGTACGTGCTGCCGGAGCGGCTCAGCGGCGTTCTGCCGCCCGACGTCCTGCTCGGCGCCCTGCACGCGACCGAGCACGGCCAGATCGCGGTGCTGCCGCTGATCGCGATGTGCGACCGCTGGGACATCGGCGGGCTTTCGACCAACGTCCACTTCCAGACCGGCCGCCCGACGATCTTCATCTACGACGGCCACCCGGGCGGGGTCGGGATAACGCTGCGCGGCTACGAGCAGTTCGAGCGCATGCTGGGCGATGCCGAGCGCCTGATCGGCGAGTGTCCCTGTGAGTCCGGCTGCCCCTCCTGCGTGCAGAGCCCCAAGTGCGGCAACCTGAACGAACCGCTGCACAAGGCGGGCGCACTGGAGCTGATGCAGACGATGCAGGGCTCTGGCGGGCGATGAGCGACGAGCCGCGGCGTGCGATGAGCGACGAGCCGCGGCGTGCGAGGCAGGTTTCGGTGATCGGCTCCGGCGGGTGCGGTGAGGAGACGGAGGCCTGGCGACTTGGCGAGGAGGTCGGCCGTCTCTTGGCCGAGGGCGGTGTGACCGTGGTCTGCGGAGGAGGTGGCGGAGTGATGGAAGCGGCAGCACGTGGCGCGGCTGGCGCAGGCGGCAGCGTGATCGGCGTTCTCCCCTGGGTCTCGACCGAGGACGCCAATCCCCACTGCACGCAGGTCGTCGCGACCGGAGTCGGTCAGGCGCGCAACCTGGCCGTGGTCGCCTCCGGCGAGGCGACGATCGCGATCAGCGGCGAATGGGGCACGCTCTCCGAGATCGCCCATGCGCGCAACCTCGGGCGCCCAGTCGTGGCGCTGCGCAGCTGGAGCGTCTCGGGACGCGATCGGATGGAGGGCGGTCCGGGCATCGTCGCGGTGGAGACCCCCGAGCAGGCGGTCGCCGCCGCCCTGGACGCCATCGGCCTCTAGATCTCCCCCGACAGACGTGCCGGTGCTGCGGTGCCCATATGGACCTCTAAGCACCGGCACGTCCTGGCCAGAGTTCACCCAAGGCGAGGATTGCGAAGGCGTGGGACCAGGCGAGGGGGGTGGTCGAGGTCGGCAAGCCGGTGTGGGCGTCGATGCGCTCGGGGAGGACACCAAGCGGGGTGGCGGCGCGACGCAGGTCGACCATGAGGTGCAGGGCCGCACGGCGGTCGCCGCGAGCGGCGCGTCGCCGACCTTCATGTCTGTCGGTACGCCAGAGCGCTGCGAGCGCCCAAGCGGTCCATGCCGTCGGCGCGGTCCACGGGTCATCGCCACCGTGCCACCTTTCGGATGGGACGATCCCGAAGCGGCCGCTGGCGGCGACGAGTCGATGCAGCGTCGTGCGAGCGGCGGGATAGAGCGACGGCAGGGAGAAGGGGCGGATCACCCACGCCGCCGCTGAGTCGAGGCCCGACTCCGGATCATCGGCAATACGCACCAGACCTCGCGCCGTAACGAACGCCGAAGCGATCCTTTTCTCACCCGAGGCGATTGCGTTGCCGAGATAGTCGCCCGCGTCGCCCTCCTGGTAGTCGGGCCGGTTGCGCCAGTGCCACTGGCTGCTTGTCGCATCCAGATCCTCGAGCCCCGCCGCTCGCCGGTCGAGTCCAGCGGCGCGTGCCGCTGCCGTCACCCAGCCTGCGGCATCGCCCTGCGCCGCGCGTCCAGCAACCGGCGCACCGGTTCCGTCGAACCGCGCCGCCGCGCTCAGGTCGAGGCTGACCAGGAAGTGCGCGACCCGCTTGGCCTCCGCTTCGTACCCGGCCGATGCAAGGGCCATCGTCACCGCCGCGGCGTCGCGGGGCCAGACGTAAGCCCAGTCATCGCGAACCCCCGCAACGACCGCGCCGCTGCGCCGATCCGTCAGCGCCCGCAGGACAAGCAGCGAGCGGCGGTACATCGCCCGTGCCCATTGCGGCGCATGGCGACCCAAGGGCCGCGCTCGGTGCAGCCAGTGCCGATCGACCCCCACCTCTCTCTGACCGCCGGTCCGCCGCACTACCACCCGACTCTCGTCGCCGAACCAGGCAACCGTCCGCAGCACGTTGGTCTCCGGCACGTATCGCTGCTGCACCGAGTCGGCTCGCCACAGCGGCAGCCGGCGGCCGTCGCGGAGTCGCACACGCACTACGATCACCGAACCCAACGGCACCGTCCCCGCGGCCTGCCGCTTGGACGAGACAGCGACCCGCGGTCGTCCCGCCGGCCCCGGCGACCGCAGGTCGACCACGTCGCCGTAAGCATCGACAGCCCCAGTTCTCTCGCCGTTGCCGATCACGGCCACGCCGAAAAGCGGGGCCGGCAACCCAGGCAACCCCAGCGGCGTGCGCGCGTCGTCGCCCTGCCCACCGGACAGGGCCGTCACCCCGACAATCACCGCACCAAGCACGATTCCTGCACGACCCCAGGCCACGGGTCAATCCAAGCAGCCCCGCCCCGCCCCGGTCGCTAGCCTTCTCCCGGCGCAGCCCCCAGGCCGCGCAATCCCAGGCGAGGTAGCTCAGTTGGTAGAGCACACGACTGAAAATCGTGGTGTCGTGGGTTCGATTCCCACCCTCGCCATCTCATTGCAAGCCAAAAGCGGCTCCCGAAAGGGGCCGCTTCTCGCAGGTGGGCAACTGATTGGGCAACGCCACGTCCGTTGGGCGACCCAAGCTGGGAAGGGCGAGCACCGACCCGGAAGTCGATCCAGGGGTGGAACGCAGGCCCGCCCCCCCCCTTTCTCCGGGGGGAAGTGCGGCGTTGGCTGCGCGGCCACAATAGACCCCCGCGCACGCGACACCTCGAAAATCGCCATTGCGAAGTCCGAACGAGCGTCGAGACTTCTAGGTATTCTCGCGGCCTTCCGAAAGGGGTACTTGTGCCGGGCGGCGATTTCTAAAAGCCAGGGTGAAGCTCTGGCTGGCGGTCGGAGTTGGATTGTTGGCGATATCGGGATGCGCTGCCGAGGACTACGCACGCGAAGAAGGATTTATCCCTCAGTCGGCTGCGGAGTACCGGGCAGAAAAACTGCTCAACGATTTCTCGGATGATCTTGCGGATGGAGACTTCACCGCCGCCTGCGGAAAGATGACGCCGGTTTTGCAGTTGCGCTATGCGATCCAGACCGGACGACGCGACAATGGATGTGAGATTGCTATGCAAGTCGTCGCGCGGGCCGGGAGTCTCGGCAGCTTGGAAATCGAGGGCACCGAGGCCACCAAAGGGGGGTTGTGGGCAGACGTAGGGCAGGCGGAATTCTTGATTCGTCGTGACCACATCGCAAATATGCGCCGACCATAATGCGCACAAAGTGATTCCGGCCCCTTATCGGATTCTTTGCTGTCGGCTTCCATCAGCAACAGTGGCCCGCCCCCTTGAAATCGGTCCGCCCTATTTGAGAGTCCTTCCCGCCCGCGACAATGGGCAAAGGAGGACCGAAGCAGGTGAAGAGGCAAAGACACACCCCCGAGCAGACCATCCGCAA
>Ga0164299_10000020_pt1 | contig 54484 bp, 52 predicted proteins | sample Whisoiple_221_MG_FD_109712 | JGI IMG/M metagenome (GOLD analysis project Ga0164299, IMG submission 109712) | Unamended control soil microbial communities from upstate New York, USA - Whitman soil sample_221_MG | ecosystem: Environmental > Terrestrial > Soil > Agricultural land ...
CTGCAGCTCGGCGCCGGTGGCGAGCGCCGTCCACAGCTCACCTTTACGAATACGAAACCGATCACACCTCGCTCGCGCCCAGATCGACCCACCCTTTGGGTGCTTGTTGCACGATCGGGGCTAACGTCGGTCCATGCGACTCGTCAACGACCTTGGCGTAACGACTGCGCATGTCCTCCTGAAGGTCGACAAGTTTTTCATTTGCCTCTGCGCGCTGCTCGGCAATGGCAGTAAGTAGCTGCTGCAATATGGTGCCTTTGCGCTCAACCGCCTCCGACGCGGCATCGCGCACAGCCGGGACGAGGACAAACTTGTATCGGTCTGAGAGTCGCTTCTCGCCGACGCTCCGGTATCCGAGCAAGTGACCCGCCTCGTCATCAACTTTTTCGCAACGACCCGGATGTTGCATCTCCCAGGTAAGCAGTTGCTGTTCGATCGCCTCTTTGGTCGTCGCCTCCCCGAGGTTCATATCAGCATTGGCTTCGCGGAACTCTCGATACACCCGGCGACGGGAGTTACCTGACGCCTCGCGAATCTCGCTGAAACCGGGAAACCGCCGACTGCGGCCGGTGATCTTCTCCTGTCCGTCCTGCCAGGAACGGCGCAAGATCATCTGGTCGCCCTGTGCATAAATCGTGAACGCCTCACGGTCCGCGGGAGTCAGATCGGTGAACGTAACCTCTACCGAGATCGATCGATCTTCGCCACCGAAAACATCCTCTTGTTCTAGTTGTGCCCCGTTGAAAAAGAAGTCGAGCGCGCGCAGGAACGAAGACTTGCCGGCGTTGTTGCCGCCGAGGAGAATCGAAAGGTCTCCCACCGGCACGTCAACGTCCTTGAGACAGCGAAATCCCTCCACTTTTACATGGCTGAGTCGCATCGCTAGACACGCTATCGCGCCTGTCGGCGGAGCATCCTCGTTCGCATAAGCCTGTCGAGCAGTAACAGTGAACTGAGACGTTTACGGTCAACCGCTGAGTTTGGTGTCAATCGCTGAGTGTGGTGCGAGGGACCGTTGACCGGAGATATATGCCATGCGGTGTTGCGCTACTGCGATCGGAACTCTTCCCACGAGATATCAACCTGTTCTTCATCTTCGGTCATGTGGCGGAGAACACTGCGCGAGGCGTTCGCACTGAATCGCTCTAGTTCGCTCCGGTCATCGACGGACCGCTCGTAGTCGATGGCCTGTCGCCGCTGCTCATGCCCAGCCAACACGGAGTGGCCCTCGTGAATCTCGACTTGGTCAGGTCGGGTCCGGTCAAGCTCGGAGTCGAAATCACCGGGTTGGGGATCGGGGTCGGTCCAAGGGTCCTTCCCTCCGTTAGCTGGTGCTTGCGAGTCGGAGCCGCTCACCGGATCAGCTTGACGGCGACGCCGACTTCCGGCAAGTCGGCCCAGTCTCCGTCCGCTGTGATCGCCGGCACCTCGAAGCGGGCGGCGAGCGCGAGGCACGCGCGGTCGCCGAAGGACAGCCCTTGGCTCTTCGAGCGTGGTCGGAGGTCTGCGGCCTCGATGCCGTCCTGTTCCGTGAAGGGCTCGATTCGAAGCCCGCCGTCGGCGCGGTCAACGGCTTGCCTGATCGCGGCCATCGTTGAGCGCACATGCTCTCCTCGCTCGGCCAGCTTGGCCAGCACCTCGGAGAGATTGACGGTGCTGATGGCGGCGCCAGCTTCGATCGCTTCGACTACCGCAGACGCGCCCGGCTCGCCTTGCAGCAGGGCCAGCATGGCTGAGGCGTCGAGAATCGACGCCGGGACCTCAGCCGTTGGCACGTCGCCGCTCGGCCTCTGCCCGCTCTTCTGCGCGGACCTCGGCTCGACGGTCGGCGATTAGCTCATCTGCCAGGCTCACCCCAGGGGCCACATGCGCGAACATGCCGCGCATCTGCTCGGCCGCCTCGCGGCGACGCTTGACAACAGCTTCGTCTGCCTTGGTGGCGTGGGCCATGCCTTCATGGTATCGGCCGGGGTCGAAGCGACCTCAATCCGGCTCCTGGGGCAACAAATGGGGCAACATGCCCCACAGATTCCAGCCGATCTCAGCGGGACTCGATTCGCCGGAAACCGCTTGAAACCTAGCCCCACGTAGTCCAGCCGATCCACGGGCTCGGGCTACGAAACCGAAGGTCACAGGTTCGAATCCTGTCGGGCGCGTTCGCCTCATTTCGAGGTGTCCGCGAGATCGTGGCCTCATCCTGGTCTCGAGGACTGGAGCAGATGGGCCCCAGCCCTTGCGATGAACCCCTCGCTCCTGCTTACGACCCCCCCTCCGCTCCGTCCTCGAGCACATCGGCGAGGTGGCCGGCCCGGATGTGGAAGGCGTCGCCGGCCTCTGCTGCGAGCATCTCGCCGTCGGCGAAGCGATAGCGCAGCCTGCCGCGCACCAGGTAGCACCAGTGCTCGCAGGGGCACATGTCGCCGGGGAGTCCGCGGTAGTACTGCGCCGAGTCGAAGCCGGCGGGGATCAGGTGCCGCGCGCAGACCATTTCGCCCCAGCTCCAGCACCTGCGATTCCATCTCACCCATGTGGCTGACCCGGGCGCTCGTCCAGCTCATGGTGGGAGCTTGCCGCATCGCCCGCCCGTCCGCCACGATGTGCTTGTCTGGGTCCCGCTCGACCTCGAGCGGTTCGACAGGATCTGGGCTGCGGTCGAGCCCCGCCAGGCAGAAGCGCCTAGATCTCCAGCCAGGTGCCCTTCGGCCCGAGGTTGCGCAGCGGCGTCGTGCCGATCTGGCTCTCGCAGCCCCAGGACTCGTGGATGTGGCCGCAGACGGCGAGCTGCGGGCGCTTCGTCTCGATCACCGCCAGCAGGGCCGGGCTGCCGAAGTGGTCGCCGCTGCCATTTGCGTCGCAGTGGCCCTCGGGCGGTGAGTGAAGGACGAGGACGGCGTTCTCCGGACAACCGGCGAGCATCTGCGCCGCCGCCTCGTCATCGAGGTCGAAGCTCCACCCCCAAGGCGTGACCGGCACGCCGGCCCCGAGACCGTAGAACTCGACCCCTTCGATCGTCGCGCCGCCGCCGTGCAGGACGGTCGCCGCGGCCCAATCGGACGTCGCCTCGCGCAGCGCGTCCTCGGTCTCGTTGTTCCCCGGCACGAGCACGGTCGGCTTCTCGATCGCCGCCAGCGCGCCGATCGTCTCCTCCAGTCCCTCGTGCACCGAGGCGAAGTCCCCGGCGGCGATCACCACGTCGGCCTCGACCGACATCTCGACCAGCGACGCCGCCTGGCCGAGGTCGCGGTGCAGATCGCTGAAGGCGAGCAGCTTCACGGCTCAAAACCTACCGGGCGGGGGCCGAGGCTTCGACCCTTCGCGCCGTCCGCCAGGGCAGCCGCTCGCGCCAGCGTTTCTTTGCCGGAGCCTTCCCCGCCTCCGCCTGCAGGTCGAAGTAGAGCAGCGTGCGGCCGATCGCGATGTAGGGGACGAGCAGGGCGAAGACGAGCGCGCCGATGACGTTGATCAGGATCAGGGAGATGTCGGCGAAGATCAGCACGAAGCTGAGCACCGGCCCCGTTACGACGCCGATCAGCCAGAAGACGGCGGCGACGCGCAGGGTGTACCACCAGCGACCGCGGACCAGCTCCGAGCTGCCGCGGAAGGCGCCGCGCAGCGGCTTGTCCTCGAAGAGGATCTGCTGCTGGAGGAAGAGTCAGCCGACGTACTTCCAGGCGGCGAAGGGCAGGCCGATGATCGGGATCGCCATGCCGATCAGCGCCAGCGTCGCCAGCAGCTGGGCACCGACGACGCGGCGGAAGCGCTTCCACATGCCGCGGTAGGCGTCGACGAAGCTCACCTCGCCGTCCTCGCTGCCCTGGCGCACGGCGACGATCACCACCGCGGCGATGATCGCCGAGGCGATCGGGCCGCCGATCCCGCTGAGGATTTCGCCAAGCGCGACGTGCAGGCCGGAGAGGCCGACCCTTGTCGTCGAGACGGTGGCCTGGGTCGCCGGTCAGCAGCCAGGTCAGCGCGTTGAAGCCGCCGATGATCGGGATCGCGGTCAACCCGATTGGGGCGAAAACCCGCCAGTGGCGCCAGTAGAGGCCGCCAGAGGCGAGCAGCAGCTGGCCGAAGGCGCGGCTGCGGCGCAGATTGCCGAGGTCAAGCGGCCGCCAGCGCGTGCGCCAGGCAATCAGCCCGACCAGCAGCAGCAGCAGCGCGACTGGTGTCGTCGCACCCCACCCCGACCCCTTGCGCCCGTTCTCGACGTAGACGGCAGCCTCGTAGAAGGTCGCGTGCGAGCCCGCCGCCGGATAGGCGACCGGGTGCGTGCCCTCCTTCTCCACCTTGCCGTCGGTCCAGTCGGCCTTCTCGCCGCCGCCGTGCTGGAAGAGGCCGACTTCGCTTGGCCCTTCTCGCAGCGCCTGGGCCGGGTTCGATGCCTTGAAGACGACCTGCATCCCCTCCCAATCGCCCTCGTGCAGGTCGTTGAACTGATTGAAGTACCAGAAGAACCAGTACTGGACGGCGAGTCCGGGCGCCCCGCCTCGCGGGCGATATGCGCGTAGGTGATGGCGGGCGCTTTGCCTTCGCGTTTCAGCTTGGCGAAGTCCTTGGCGTATTCGCAGGTGTCGCCCAGCGGATCGCCCGGGATGTTGAGGTGGATGCCTTCGCCGAGCCTGGCGATGTCGGCGGCGCTGGGAGCTCGCTCGAGAACCGTTTCGTCGCCACTCGAGTCGGCTTCGGTCAGGGTCACGGCGGGATTGCCGAGCACCGTGTTGACGCTCGTCGCCTCGTACTGCTCGCCGCCGGTGTCGCAGACTTCGTCCCCTTCGCGCAGCATCAGGCGCGGCGTGTAGGCCTCGATCAGGCGCTGGGCGGCGGACTTGCCGGAGCCGCCTTCGGCCGCCGCGATCGCCGCGGCCGGCAGGTAGAGGCAGAGCAGCGTGCCCAAAGTACCAGCGCCGTGTTCGCTTTTTGTCGCGTATAGGGCGACGAAGAGCGAACGCGCTCCAGCGGTCCCGGCTTCCGCATCAAGCCCGTCGAATCCTTCCTCTTCGATAGGCTGCCGCGGCCCATGCCGGACGTGTTTTGGATTGGACTCGGAATCGCCGCCTTCTGCGTGCTGGTCGGCTTCGTCGCCGGCGCCAGATCGCACACCACGCGGACGCTGACCGGCGTCGCGATCGGCGCCTATCTCGGCCTGATGGCCGGCTTCCCGCTGCTGGCGATCGGCCTCGCCACCAGCTAGTGGTGTAGCCAGCTAGCCGATCCCCCCAGGCATAATCGTCCTCCCTACGGGTAGTCGCGCCCTGTGGTTCCCAGTCCCGCGACAGGAAGGGAGCAGGAGATGACCCAGGCGACTTCCATTCCCGCAGTCACGCTTCACGACGGTGTCGAGATTCCCCAGCTCGGTGTCGGCGTCTTCCAGGTACCGCCGGAAAAGACCCAGGAAGTGGTCGAGGAGGCGCTCGAGATCGGCTACCGCCACATCGATACCGCCGCCGCCTACCGCAACGAGCGCGGTGTGGGGGCGGCGATCGCCGCCTCCGGGATTCCGCGCGAGGAGATCTTCCTCACCACCAAGCTGTGGAACTCGCAGCAGGGCTACGAGTCGACCCTCGGCGCCTTCGCGAAGAGCCTCGCCCGCCTCGGGCTCGATCGCCTCGATCTCTACCTGATCCACTGGCCGGTGCCGAGCGAGGGCCGCGCCCTCGACACCTGGCGCGCCTTCGAACGAATCCAGGAGGAGGGGCGGGTGCGCACGATCGGCGTCTCCAACTTCCGCGTCGAGGACCTGGAGATGCTCGCGCGGGAGGCCGACGCCCAGCCGACCGTCAACCAGATCGAGCTCCATCCGCACCTCCAGCAGGCTGCGCTGCGCGAGTGGCATGACGAGCATGGCATCGCAACCGAGGCGTGGAGCCCGCTCGCGCAGGGCGACCTGTTGATCAACGAGACGATCGCCGGCGTTGCGGCCCGTCACGAGCGCACCCCGGCGCAGACGATCCTGCGCTGGCACCTGCAGCTCGGCAACGTCGTCATCCCCAAATCGGTTACGCCGGCGCGGATGCGGGAGAACTTCGAGCTTTTCGAGTTCGAGTTGAGCGAGGACGACATGAAGGAGATCGCCGCCCTGGACGTCGGTCAGCGCATCGGCCCCGACCCGACCAGCTTCGTCTCCCCGTGATTCAGGTCGCAGCGGCTTCGGGGCGGCGGACCTGGTGTCGTCCCTCGCCGTAGCTGCGGGTCTCGTAGACGATCATCAACCAGATCAGCAGGTTGGCGACGGCGAGGGCGAGCAGCGCCGGGACCTCGGTGGCCACCGGCACCAGGAGGAGGAGGACGATCGCCAGCAGCAAGCGCTGGCGGTTGATCGTGTGCACGTGGCGGTAGCGGAAGATGACGTGGCCGAGCAGGTAGAACGCCAGCCCGCCGAGCAGGGCGAAGGCGGGCACGGTGTGGAGGTGGTCGCCGAAGTGACCGATCGTCGTCTTCAGGCCGAGGGCGACGAGGACGATCCCCGCCACCATCGCCAGGTGCATGTAGGAGTAGGAGTCGCGCGCCATCTCGTTCTGCACGCGGCCGGGCTCGGCGTCGATCAGGCGGCGGCCGGCGACGATCGCGACGATGTCGAAGTAGGTCCACCACATCGCCGCCGTCAGCGCGACGCCGAGCACCGCGGCGGTGCCGATGCCGAGGTCGAGGGTGTGCGAGGCACCGACGCCGATCGCGACGATCGACTCGCCGAGCGCGATGATCACGATCAGGCCGTGGCGCTCGGCGAAGTGCTCCGGCATCAGTTTCCAGCCTTCGGAGCCGAAGAAGTAGGGCCCGCCCATGTCGAGGAAGAGCGCCAGCGCCCAGAGGGCGCCCTGGGCGAGGCCGTCGAAGAGTGAGGCGAGCGCCAGCAGCGAGACGGCGACCGCGGTGCTGACGGCGAGGCCCAGCACCGAGTGGCGCAGGCCGTCGTCCTCGGGGCTGGCGAGCATGAAGAGGGCGATGTGGGCGGTGCGCACGACGCCGTAGATCAGGGCGAAGGCAAGGGCGAGGTTGCCGAAGGCCTCCGGCACGCAGAGCGAGACCAGCAGCAGCGCCGCTATCGCGCCGAACATGACCAGGCGCACCGCCCCCTCCTCGGGATCGACGACGCTGGTCAGCCAGGCGTATCCCGTCCACGCCCACCAGAGCATGCCGAGCACGAGCAGGCCCTGGATCAGCCCGTCCCAGGTCGGGTGGTGGGACATCAGCGCCGTGCACTGGGTGATCGCGAGGACGAAGACGAGGTCGAAGAAGAGCTCCAGCGGCGTCACCCGCTCGCCTTCGCGCAACGTCGCGCTCAGCCGCGAGTGTCGTTCTTCAGCCATCCACCGCAGCGTAGTGCGCGAGCAGGGTCCCCTCTTCCTCGCGCCGGGGGAAGAGGAAGAAGACGAGCGCCGCGCCGAGCAGGACGGCGATGATGCCGGCGGTATACGCCCACTCGTCGCCCTGCAGGAACGAGGTCTTGGCGGCGGCGATGATCTGGCTCGTATGGCCGGGGTACTGTTGGGCCAGGTCGGCCGCGCTGGAGAAGGACTTGGTCAGCTCGCCTTCCACGTTCTCGCTGATCTTGTTCCCTTCCGGCGAGGAGGCGATCGCCGCATTCGCCGCCGCCGCGTAGCCGGCGGTCAGCAGGGCACCGAAGATCGACTGCATGATCGCCCCGCCCAGGTCGCGCTGCAGGTCGGCGGTTCCGGAGGCCATTCCGGCGCGCCGCACCGGCACCGAGCCGGTCAGCGAGTGCGAGGCCGGCGTGCCGGCAAAGCCGACGCCGACGCCGATCAGGGCGTAGCCGAGGCCGACCTTCCAGTAGGAGATGCCCTGCTTCCAGAGCAGCAGCATGACGAGGAAGCCGAGCAGGCAGAAGGCGTAGCCGAGCAGCAGGGTGAAGCGGGCGCCGCGCGCGTCGACCAGCTTCGCCGAGCGCGGCGCGACGACGACCATCAGCGCCGCCGCCGGCAGGATCGCCAGCCCCGAGTCCAGGGTCGAGTAGTCGAGCACGTTCTGCAGGAACTGCTGGCCGATGAACATCGCCCCCATCAGCGAGCCGAAGACGATGATCCCGGCACAGGCCGCAACCCAGAAGATCCGCCGCGAGGCGACCTCGAGGTCGTACAGCGGCGCGGCGACGCGGCGTTGGCGGATGACGAAGGCGACGGTCGCGGCCACGGCGACGATCCCGAGCCCGACCGCCAGGCTGCCCTTGCCCGGCACCGGCGCCAGGTTGATCCCCAGCACCAGCGCCGCGACGAGCAGCATCGAGAGGATGCCGCCGAGGTTGTCGACCCGGTCGCTGGTCTCGTTGACGTGGGCGGGGACGAAGCGCCAGGCGAGGAAGAGGGCGAGGAGGGCAAGCGGCAGGGTGACGAGGAAGACCGAGCCCCAGTCGAAGTGCTCCAGCAGCGCGCCGGAGAGCAGCGGCCCGAGCGAGGCGATCGCCCCGCCGATCGCCGACCAGAGCGCGATCGCCCGGGTCCGCGCCCTGCCCGACCAGAGCGCCGTGATCAGCGCCAGCGTGGTCGGGAAGGCCATCCCCGCGGCGACCCCGCCGAGCACGCGGGCGACGAAGAGGACGCCGTCGGAGGGCGCCAGCCCGGCAAGCAGCGAAGCTGGGATCGAGAGCCCCATGCCAAGCAGCAGCATCATCTTGCGCCCGTAGTGATCGCCGAGCGCCCCCAGGTACAGGACCGAGGTCGCCAGGCCGAGCGAGTAGCCGACGGCGATCAGGTTGAGCGTCGTCTGACCCGAGCCGAAGGCCTTGCCGATGTCCGGCAGGGCGACATTGGCCACCGCCAGGTTGAGGTTGGCGACGGCGGCGACGAGAATCAGCGCGACGAGGACGAGACCGGCGCGCTGGGGGCTGCTCTCCTTCATCTGCGAGCAAACCTAACCTGCTTGACGGTCCTCACGCGGGAACCGGCCCCGCCCTGAAAGGATTGCCGCCGATGGCGGACGATCGCAAGCGGCCCGAGGCGCCGCGCGCCGAGAGGGTTCTGCCGGGTATATGGCGACTGCGACTGCCGCTGCCCTGGCCCGGTGTGCCGCACGGCAACGTCTGGGCGGTCGCTGCCGACGGCGGCGTCGTCCTCTTCGACACCGGCATCGGCGGCAGGGGCGGCCTGCGTCGCTTCGACCTGGCGCTCGCCCAGGCCGGCTTCGGCCTCGAGGACGTGCGCCTCCTCGTCTGCACCCACTCCCACACCGACCACTACGGCCTCGCCGCGCCGATCGTCGAGGGCGCCGGCTGCGAGCTATGGATGCACCCGGCCTGGGAACACGTGCGCCTGATGGCCGACGATCCCCAGGCGGCGCTCGAGCAGCGGATCGAGGTGGGGCGGCAGAGCGGTGTGCCGATGGCCTCGCTGGAGCGTTTCCGGGAGAGGCGCGAAGAGGACGACGACAACGGCATTGACGCGATCGTCAAGCCCGACCGCGATCTGCTGCCAGGGGTCGAGGTGGAGACCGACCTCGGCACCTGGCAGGTGTACGAGACCCCTGGGCATGCCCCGTCCCACGTCGTCCTGCACCAGCCCGAGCGCAAGCTGCTGATCTCCGGCGACCATCTGCTCGGCCGCACGGTGCTCTTCTTCGACCACGGCCACAGCCCCGACCCGGTCGGCGAGTTCCTCCGCAGCCTCGACGAGGTCGAGCCGCTCGACATCGACCTCGTGCTGCCCGGCCACGGTCGCACCTTCCGCGACCCCGAGGCGAAGATCGCCGAGGCGCGGCGCCAGGTCGACGAGTTGCTCGGCAAGGTGCGCGACTCGCTTGCGAGCGGCGAGAAGACCGCCTTCGAGATCGTCGGCGACATCGTCGGGCCCGACAACGTCAACAGCATCGGCAGCGTCTGGGTCCTGCAGATCGTCCTCTCCTGCCTCGATCACCTGACGATCCTGGGCGAGGTCGCGCCGGTGGAGGGAAGCGATCCGCGGCGCTGGAAGCTCGGATAGGTAGGCTCCCGGCGTGGCCAGCTTCACCTTTGTGCGCGAGGTAAAGGCGCCGCCCGAGACCGTGTTCGACGTGCTGACGGATCACCGCCGCTACGCGGAGATGACGCGATTGCGCAAGTCGGAGCTGGAGCGGGAGGGTGTGCCGGCGCCCAACGGCGTGGGGGCGATCAGGGCGGTGAGCGCCATCGGACCGCCGCTGCGCGAGGAGGTGATCGTCTATGAGCCTCCCAATCGCTTCTCCTACAAGGTTCTATCGGGGGCGCCGATCCGCGATCATCTCGGCACGGTCCTGCTGGAGCCCGCCGCCGCCGGTACCAAGCTCACCTATGCCGTCAAGATGACTCCAACCGTTCCGCTTGTGGGAGGGGTCGTCGTCGGGGTCACGAAGCTGGGAATCAGGCAGTTGCTGAACGGGGTCTCCGTCGAGGCCGAGCGGCGGGCCGCCGCGACGGGCTGAGCCGGCCCGGATGGGCCGCAGACTGGATCAGGAGGAGCTGCGGCGGCGGGCGATGGCCGGCGTTCGCGACGAGGTAGAGGCGTTCGGCAGCGCCGCCCCGAGCTCCGCGTTGATCCGGCGCCAGGGCCTGCTGGCGGCGGTGGTGCCGGCGACGCCGCAGCGTTCGCTCTTCAACTCGGTCTTCTACGCCGAGCCGGCGGCGCTGGCGCGCGAGTACGACGCTCTGGCCGATGCCTACGACAGCGCCGGCGTGCGCGCTTGGACCGTCTGGGTCCCCGACGAGGACCGCGAGACCGCACGCCTGCTGGCTGACCGGGGGCATCTTCTCGACGGTGCTCCGCGGGCGATGGCGATCGAGCTCACCGGCCTCTCCGGCGCGCCACGACCCCCGGCTGGGGTCGAGCCTGGGCCGATCGAGCCCCTCCTCGCGGCCGAGCTTAACGACCGCGCCTACGGCCTGGGGGAGGACGGCTTTCGCGCCGGCCTCTGCGGGGAGACGGCGATTCGCTGGCACGGCGCCTATGTCGGCACCGAGCCGGTCGGCTGCGTCGGCACGATCGAGGTCGGCGACGACTGCTGCGTCACCGGTGTCGCGACGCCGCCCGAGCACCAGCGACGCGGCATCGCCGGCTGGCTGCTCTGGCGGGCGCTCGCCGAAGCACGTGAGCGGGACATGGCGACCGCCTCGTTGCAGGCGAGCAAAGCGGGCGCGCCGGCCTACGAACGGCTCGGCTTTGCCGACCTCGGCTGCGTCGAGATGTGGGAGAGGCGTCGGTGAGCGACGGGTCGCGCGCACGACGGTCCTGGCGCGAGGCCAAGCGCCTGCTGCGCCACCCGCGCTGGTTCTGGCGCGAGCACCGCCGCCTCGTGCTCGCCGTCGGCGTGGGGGCGCTGGTCCTGCTGGTCGGCGGCGGCATCGTCGCCTACGAGCTGCTCAAGCGCCCCGCCGATATCCACAACGAAGCGGCAACCTTCCAGGCGCAGAAGCCGAAGGTGCAGAAGCGCAAGACGGTCAGCTGGCCGCTCTACGGCTACGACCGCGCCCGCAGCCGCTACCTGCCGGCGAAGGGCATGCGACCCCCCTTCCAGAAAAAATGGCGCTACACCGAGCGGCCGCTGCTCGAGTTCCCGCCGACGATCGCCGGCGGCAGGCTCTACCTCGTCAACAACAGCGGCTACGCGGTGGCGCTTGACGCCGACTCCGGCAAGCAGCTGTGGAAGCGGCGGATCGGCCGCCTCAACGCCTCCTCGCCCACCTACTACAAGCACCGCCTCTACATCGTCAACCTCGAGCCCGGTCACGTGGTCAAGCTCGACGCGCGCAGCGGCAAGGTGCTGTGGAAACGCTCGCTGCCGGCGCGGGCGGAGTCCTCGCCGGTCGTCGTCGGCCGCAGCCTCTACTTCGGCTGCGAAGACGGCAGCCTCTACGCGCTCAGCACCAAGAACGGCAACGTGCGCTGGGCGACCGGCCTCGGCGGCCCGGTCAAGGCGGCGCCCGCCTACTACGGCGGCGTCCTCTACGTCGGCGACTACGGCGGCTACATGAACGCGGTCGAGGCCAAGAACGGCAAGCTGCTCTGGCAGAGCGACTCGCTCGGCCAGGGCTTCGGCACCTCAGGCGCCTTCTACTCGTCTCCGGCGGTCGCCTTCGGTCGCGTCTACGCCGGCAACAATGACACCCGCGTCTACAGCTTCGACCGCCACGACGGCACGATCGCCTGGACCTACTCGACTGGCGGCTACGTCTACTCCGGTCCTGCCGTCGCCCGCACCGCCCACACCGGCCCAACCGTCTACATCGGCTCCTTCGACGGCAACGTCTACGCGCTCAATGCGCGCAACGGCGTGCCGCGCTGGATCCGCTCGGCCGGCGGCTCGGTGATCGGCTCGCTGACCGCGGTCGGCGACATCGTCTACGCCGCCGAGTTCGACGGCACTTCGACCACCGGCTTCACGATGAAGGGCGGCCACACCGTCTTCCGCTACCCGCGCGGCACCTACACCCCCGTCGTCTCCGACGGCCGCCGCCTCTACCTGATCGGCTACTCGAGCGTCACCGCGCTGCAGCCCTTCAAGTACCGCCGCGGCCTGGCGGATCGGATCCGCGCTCCCTAGCGGCGCTTCTTTGGGGCGACGCCGCCCGGTGGAGGTGGGGGCGCCTTGGGCGGAAAGGGCGCGTAGGAGGGGAAGCGGCCGTTGTGGATCTTGTTGCGCAGCACACCGAGGCTGACCGGCCAGTTTTGGATCCGGTAGGAGCTGGTCGAGCCGAAGTCCTGGTAGTAGACGAGCATCTTGGTGCGCCGGTGGTGCCCCACCCAGGCCATCAGCTTGCGCACGTAGGCGGAGTCGTCGCCGTTGGAGACACCCCACTCGGTGATCGCGAAGGGCTTGCCGGCAAAGCGCCGGTAGAGGCCGTTGAGGGCTTTCCAGTCCTGGTTGTCGGAGTAGAAGTCGGTGCCCGCCCAGTCGACCCAGCGACTGCCGGGGTAATAGTGGCGCGGACGGTTGTGGGGGACAGTCGGCGAGCCGGCCGGCAGCGGGCTCCAGATCACTTCGATCGGCGCCCTGGGGAGGCCGCCGACGTTGCTCTGCAGTGGCGGCAGGCCGGCCTTGTGCAGGCGAGCGTCGATCTGCCGCCGCTTGCCGCCGCCATGGACGATCACGTAGATGCGGCGGAAGGCGCGTTTGTACCAGCGCGGGCTGTGGGCGCCGTCGCGTGCCTGGCCGGCGCAGTCGTAGGCGGCGTAGACGTTGAGGCAGCGGTTGGGCTCGCCCAGCGGGCGGATGTAGGCGCGCATCTTCTTCGCCCAGAAGAGCCTGTTGAGGCGGATCAGGTAGTCGTCGCCGCCCCCGGTGGCGATCCCGCGCGGGCTGATCAGCTCGTGCCCGTCGTTGTTGTCGGCGGTGCTGATGTGGAGGATCGGCCGCGCCCGCGCCGCCTGCCAGCGTTCGATCGACTCGGGGAAGTCCGAGCCCCAGGTGCGGAAGGACTCGATCAGGGCGGGGTGCTTGTGCAGCGCGCTGGAGAACTGACCGAAGTCGGCGCTGTCGCCGGTGTCGCTGGTGCCGAAGAAGACCCTGTTGCCGCGCGGCAACAGCGGGCCCGCGGCACCGGCTGGAGCCGCCGCCAGCAGACAGAGGGCAGCCAGCGCGCAGATCGCGGCGGCTGAAATCGTCTTATTGCGGGTGCGGTTCATTTCGGGCGAGCCGAGCATGGTGTCAGGCGAGGTCCCTCGGCACTGCAATTCGTCTGGCGCTTTACTTCATGCCGACCAGGAAACAGCGAAGCTGGAGGAGGGGTTCGGATGGCGCTCGATCAGAGCAAAGTGGGGCAGCACATCGCATCGCAGATGGAAGCGATCGAAGCCGACTACGGCGACGACTGCGAGGTGGGCGACATCTGCACGATCGTCGAGGTCAGGGGCCCGCATGGCTCCCACGTCCGCATGCGCAGCACCGCCTCCTCGCCGCATTCGACCCTCGGCCTGCTGAAGCTCGCCGAACAGGTCGCCCTCGCCAACTTCGGCAGGGACGACGTCTAGCCTGGACGCGGTACCCCGACCTAGCGCCGCGGCGTCGTCGAGAGCAGGCGGATCGTGTACCGCTCGCTGTAGTGGGTGCCGCCGGCTTTGCTCGTGTCCGCTTCGCTCTCGACCGAGCGGCGCAGGAGGAGGCCGTCGGAGCGCCGCCGCCATTCGTCGCGCTGCGCCGTACCCGAGTTCTCGCCGCCGAACGCACTCCGCGTCTGCACGTGGGTCGTCGCGAAGCTCTCGTCGCCGACCGCGACTTCCTCGACCCCGATCACGCGCGAGGCATTGGAGATCGAGGAATCGTCGGATCTGCAGTGGCTCGCGAAGCGTGCGCCTGGGCGCGCCGAGACGGCGTCGCTGTGGCAGTGGAAGACGTCTTCCTGCCCGCTGCCGAAGAATTCGTGGAATTCGGTCACCGTCGCCGAGCCCCCGTCGTGCTCACCGGGGCACGCTTCCACTTCGGTCCAGCGCCCGTCGAGCACCTGCCAGCGCTCACGCTCCCCGCACGCTCCCTCGCTGAGGACGATCGTCGAGACTCCGCCGTAGTCGTGGCTCGTGCCGATCAGCGGCGTCTTCACCGACTCCGTGCCCCGCGTTCCGTAGCGGTAGACCCCAGGTGGCGGTTCGCCCGTTCCGGCGCGCTCGCCGGCGGAATCGCCCTTCGCCCGGAAGGATCGGACCGCTTCGTCCACCGTCACCTTGGTCGGTTCGTCGCGCGGCCGGTTGATCCAGGCCAGGGCGGCAAGCACGACGATGGATGAGCCCACGAGCAGGCCAACCTTGCCGCGCCGTCCCATGCCCCCCGGGAACCTCACGGCGCCTATCGTCGCAGCGGCGCTTGCCTAGGCGTGTTGAGATTGCTTGACGATCGCCAGCACCTCGGCGGCGTACTTGGAGATGAAGCTGGGGCCGATGCCGCGGATCGCCAGCAGGGCCTCCTCGCCTGCCGGGCGGGTCGCGGCGATCGCCTCCAGGGTGGAGTTGTGGGCGACGGTGAAGGCCGGCTTGCCCTCGGCGGCGTGCAGCCGCCAGGCCTTCAGCTGCTCGAACAGCGGCGCGTCGGCCGGGGAGAGCTCGACCGGAGGTGGGGCGGCCTTCTTGGCGCTCGGCTTCGGGCGGACGGCGATCGTCTCCGGGTCCGGTAGCCAGCCCTGCGGGTCGCAGACGTCGCAGCAGCGGTCCAGCGGCCGCCCGGCAGCACTGTCGCCGAAGTGGCGCAGGACGCTGTCGCGGCGGCAGCGATCGGAGTAGATGAACTCCTTGATCGTGCGGTAGTCGCGCCAGCCGCGCTCGTGGGCGATCGCCAGGTCGGGGTCGTCGGCGCGCTGCTGGTTGAAGCGGACCAAGCGGCCGAGGTCGGATTTCATCGCCAGCAGCACGGCTTTGGCGGGGATGCCGTCGCGTCCCGCCCGCCCCGCCTCCTGGTAATAGGCCTCGAGGCTGGTCGGGATCGCCATGTGCCAGACCGAGCGCACGTCGGCCTTGTCGACCCCCATGCCGAAGGCGTTGGTGGCGACGATGACCTCGATCTCCCCGGCCATGAAGCGGGCCTGGGCGCTGCCGCGGTCCTCGGCCTCCATACCGGCGTGGTAGGCGAGCGCGTGCAGCCCCGTTTCGCGCAGCGTCGCGGCGAGCTCGTCGGTGTCGCGGCGGGTGCCGCAGTAGACGATCGCCGGCCGGTTGGCCGGGTCGGAAAGCCCCGCTTCGAGCAGCGCCAGCCGCCGCGCCTTGGAGCCCTTGCCTTCGAGGCGCACCACGTCGAAGGAGATGTTGGGTCGGTCGAAGCCGGAGCGGACCTGGAGCGGGTCGCGCATCTCGAAGCGGGAGGCGATCTCGCGCGCCACCGCCTCGGTTGCCGTCGCCGTGCAGGCCATCACCGTGGGGCGCCCCAGGCGGTCGGCGATTTCGGGCAGCCGCAGGTAGTCGGGGCGAAAGTCGTGGCCCCACTCGGAGACGCAGTGCGCCTCGTCGACCGCGAGCAGGTCGATCCGCCGCCGTTCGATTGCGCCGAGGAAGACGGTCGAGCCGAAGCGCTCCGGCGAGCAGTAGACGATCCGCGCTTCGCCGCCCCGTACCTGCGCAAGCGAGCGCCGCACCGCCTCATCGCTCATCGCCGAGGTCACCATCGCCACCGGGTGCCCGGCCCCGCTCAGCCGCCGCCACTGATCGTTCATCAGCGCGATCAGCGGACTGACCACGATCGTCAAATCCTCCGTCGCCAGCCCGGGCAGCTGATAGCAGAGGCTCTTGCCCCCGCCGGTGGGCATGACGATCAACGAGTCCCGCCCGGCAAGTGCCGCCTCAACCGCCTCCTTCTGCCCCGGCCGCCAATGCTGAAACCCCAGCTCGGTCAGCAGCTCGTCAGCTCGATTTTCGACCCCCGCCGTCATCGGTGTCCCAGGCTATGCCTTTCTCCGGCGGGTGGTTTCGATCAGTGTCAATCGGGCATTGGGAGAGAGTCTCAATCCAAAGGAGGAACGATGTCCACCGTCGCAATCGTCGCCATAGTCGTCTGCGCCCTGATCGTCCTCGCGATTGTCGTATCCGTCGTTCGCCGTGCCCGCGGCCAGCGCCGGCTCGCCGAGGTTCAAACCGAGGCCCAGCACGACGATGCACGCCACCACCGCGAGCATGCCGAGGAGCGTCGCACCGAGGCCGCGATCGCCGAGGAGCGCGCGCGGCGGGCAAAGGTAGAGGCTGAGCTCGACGAAGAGCGCGGCGACCACCGCGAGCGAGAACTGGACAGGAACAACTAGGAGGGAAAGGACCATGGCACAGGCCAAAGCCAAATCGTCGCCAAGAAGAAGGCCGGTTGCGCGGAAAAAATCGGTCGCGGATAGACCAAGCGCTCCGCGGAGGTCGAACTCATCGAAGTCGGCACCCTCCGCTGCAGTGAGCAATGCGGCCGGCAAAGCCACGACCGTCGTCGGGAACGCAGCGGACAAGGCCAAGATCCCGCTGGTTGCCGGCGGAGCGGCTCTCGCCGGGGTTGCCGGCGGAGTCGCGCTTGGCAGGCGACACGCACACCGGCACAGTCGAATGGATAGGGCGATCAAGCTGGCCCACGAGCTCCAGCAGGTTCGCCAACCGGCAGACGGAAGGCACCGTTCGCCGCTCGAGGTCGTCTTGGAGGGTTTGACCGCTAGACGCTCCCGTGCCTAGCGGAACTCCCTCCGGGGCAGGATCCCGGCCTATTCGCTGACGATCAAAGCCGGGACTAGTGAGAGTTGCTCGGCCAGCGCGTCGATCTTCTGCGCCAGCTCGCGCGTGTCGGCTTTGCTCAACTCGGTGTAGGAGATGAAGCCGTCGCCGCGCCGGTAGGGCTTCAGCGAGGCGTAGACCTTGGCGAAGTCGGCTTCGATCTGGCTGGCCAGATGCGGGTCCTTCTCCGCGACCAGCGGCTCGACCGCTTCGAACGCCGCCTCGGCGCCCTCGACGTTGGCCTCGAAGTCGACCAGGTCGGTGTGCGAGTAGCGCTCCTCCTCGCCGGTGATCTTCGAGGCCGAGACCTCACCCAGCAGCTCGTTGGCGCCGTTGGCGATCTGCACCGCCTGCAGGTCGACGGTCTTCACCTTCTGCTGCAGCTCTTCGACGTCGGCAAGCAGCTGTCTGGCGACCGGCGCCATTCCGGCCGTCGTGTTCCTCGCCCAGAGGGCCTGCTCGATCTTGTGGAAGCCTTCGAATTCGCCCGCCGGCACGTCGTTGGCGCGCGCGTCGATGCGCGGGTCGAGGTCGCCGAAGGACTCGGCGACGGGCTCGATCCGCTCGTAGGGGACACGGGCAACCGGGTAGAGCTGCTTGGCGCGGGCGAGATCTGCGGCGATTACCGCGGCCGTGAATGGCTTGGTCCGGGCAACCAGCTCGCTGGTGTTTCTCTCCAGGTAGGAGCGGTACTGCGAGATTGCCGCTTCGGCCTGGGGATTGTCCTGCGCCGGCGCCTTGCCGGTCACCGTCAGCGTGCCGCGCTCGTCGGAGCCGCCGGGGCAGTAGAGCGTGTACTCGCCCGCTTCCAGGTCCAATGAGAAGCTGCCCGATAGTCCCTCGGCGAGATTCTCCTTCTCGCCCAGGATCGTGTCGCCGTCCAGCACCTCGAACTCGCTCACGGCCGAGGTGCCGGCGTTTTCGACTTCGAACACGATCGATCCCGCCGCCGCCTTCGCCTCGTGCGGCTCGCAGCCGGCATCGGTAAGCGTGAAGGCCATCGTCTTGGCGCCGGCCGGCGCCAAGACGATGGAGCCACAGCCCGCGGTGATCGCGATCAAGCCGACGACGGCGACGCTGATAGAGGTTCGGACGAGAATTCGCAGCATCTAAATGGCTCCTGTCAGTCGTTCATAAAGAAGTTAGTTAGGGCACCCTAACAAAAACCGACAGATACAGTCGGATTAGTGACGTGCCGGTGGAGAGAGGTCCATATGGGCACCGCAGCACCGGCACGTCGTCAGCTGAGCAGCGTTTCGCCCACGTAGCCGCCGCGGCGGGCGCCGGGGGGGACGGCGAAGACGGCGCTGCCGACGTGCTTGATGTACTCGCCCAGCGCGTCGTTGCCGCCGAGGCGGCGCTGGATCGGGACGAACTGCCGCCGCGGGTCGCGCTGGAAGCAGATGAAGAAGAGGCCGGCTTCGAGCTCGCCGAGGCTCTCGTCGACGCCGTCGGTGAAGGAGTAGCCGCGGCGCAGGATGCGCTCGCCGGCGTTGAGCGAGGGCGAGGCGAGGCGCACGTGAGCGTCGGCCGGGATTGCCGGCTCGGCGCCCCGCTTGGTGTCGAGGTCGAGCGGGTCGGACTCCTTGGAGCCGCCAAGCGGCGCCCCCTCGTACTTGTCGCGGCCGATCGTCGCCTCCTGGTCTTCGAGCGAGGAGCGGTCCCAGACCTCGAGCAGCATGCGAATGCGGCGGGTGACCATGTAGCTGCCGCCGCGCATCCAGGCCGGGCTCTCGCTGTCGCCGACCCAGACAAAGCGCCGCATCGCCTCGCTGTCCTCGGCGCGGATGTTCGCCGTGCCGTCCTTGAAGCCCATCAGGTTGCGCGGCGTGTCCTGGCCGCGCGTCGTCGTCGAGGTGCGGCCGAAGCCGAGCTGGGACCAGCGCATCACCACCGTTCCGCGGCCGATCCGCGCCAGGTTGCGGATCGCGTGGAAGGCAACCTGGGGGTCATCGGAGCAGGCCTGCACGCAGAGGTCGCCGCCGCTTTCCGCCGGCTCGAGCTCGTCGCCGGGCAGCGGCGGGATCGGGGCCAGCGCCGCCGGTCGGTGCCGCCTCAACCCGAGGCCGCGGCGCTCGAACAGGCTTGGGCCGAAGCCGAAGGTGACGGTGAGGCGGGAGGGGAGCAGGCCGACGGTCTCGCCAGTGTCGTCGGGTGGCGCCACCCGCAGCGAGCTGGCGTCGCCGACCATCTCACCGGCGGTCATCTCCGCCGCCGCCCGCGACCACTCGCGCATCAATTCGCGCAGCTCAGCGCGGCTGCTGGTGACCAGGTCGAAGGCGGCGAAGTGGAGGCGGTCCTGCGCCGCGGTGTCGATGCCGGCCTGATGCCTGCCATGGAAGGGCACCGATCCGGTGCCGTCGGAGGAGGCGTCCGCGGTCTCCTGGCCGACCAGGAAGCCGGTGGCGCCACCCAGCCCAAGGCCGGCTGCTCCGGCTCCGGCCGAGGCCAGCAATCGACGGCGGGTGAGCGGGCTCATTGCTTCGCTGGCAGGGCCGGAGGTCAGGCGGGACTTTCCGCCGGCGCTGCGCTCCCCCGGCGTGCGGCCGGTGCCGAGCGACGGCGCAGGCCCGGCCGCAGCCGATCCGGCCAGAGCACGTATAGCGCCATCGGCACCGCGTAGAGCAGGTAGACCAGCGCCTCGCCGACAGTCGGCTGTGGCTGCAGCCCCAGCATCCCGGTCAGCAGCGAGCCCGAGACGGTCCCCGGCTGGACCAGCCAGGAGAGATCGATCGCCTGGCCCTGCAGGCCGTTGAACCAGCCCGCCTCGTGGGCGGTGTGCAGCGAGGTCGCCAGCAGGCCGGCGGCGACGAAGACGAGGATCAGGCCGGTGACGCGGAAGAAGCGGGAGAGATTGATTCGCACGCCGCCGCGGTAGATGCCGAGCCCGATCGCCACCGCGGCGACCAGGCCGATCGCCGCGCCCGTCCCGGCAGCGGTCGTGTCGCTGGCGTCCTGGAAAGCGGCGAGCAGGAAGACAGAGGTCTCGAAGCCCTCGCGCAGGACGGCGAGGAAGGCCATCGCGACCAGCGCCATGGTCGAGCCGGCGGCGAGGGCGCTGGCGGCGTGCCCCTCGAGCTCGGCCTTGATCCCGCGCGCGTGGCGGCGCATCCAGACGATCATGTAGGTGATGGCGCTGACGGCGATCAGGCCGATCACCGTCTCCAGCCCCTCCTGCTCGCGCTGCGGCAGCTGCTCGCCGATCACGCGCAGGAGGACGGCAATGCCGACGCAGAGCGCGATCGCAATCGCCACCCCGCCCCACATCTGCCGGATCGCATCGCGCCGTCCCTCCTTGACCAGGAAGGCGGCGATGATGCCGACGATCAGCGACGCCTCGACGCCCTCGCGCAGTGCTATGACCAGAGTGGGAATCATCGTGTTAGGTCGCCCTAATTAGGGGGTCCAAAACCTAGCACAGGAGTTGGGATTAGGGTCGGGAAGGGCCGTATCCGCGCAGCGTCACTCGGCCTTCTGGGGCAGCCAGGGCTCGTACCACTGGCATAGGCCGCGGGTCAGGTCGTTTGCCTCCTTCGGTCCCCAGGTGCCCGGCTCATACGCATGGACCGGGCCGGGCTCCTCGAGCAGCGGCTGCACGATCCGCCAGGTCTCCTCGACCGTGTCCTGGCGGGTGAAGAGCTGGTAGCGACCAGCGAGGGCGTCGCCGAGCAGGCGCTCGTAGGGCTCGGGCTCCTCGCCCGGCACCTTTTCGAACAGCACCTCGAGATCGGCCGGCTCGAAGGCCTCCTCGCCGGCCTTCTTGGCATAGAGGCGGGTGCGGGCGCCCGGTGTCGGCTCGATCCGCACCGTCATCTGGTTCGGTTCGGGACGCTTGCCGCCGCCGACGCCGAGCCGCGGCGGCCGCTTGAAGGTGACCGTCACCTCGCTCGCCTTGGCCGGCATCTGCTTGCCGGCGCGGATGAAGAAGGGCACGCCGCTCCAGCGCCAGTTGTCGACCTCGAGCTCGACCGCGGCGAAGGTCTCGGTGGTCGAGTCCGGGGCGACTTCCTCGACGTCGAGGAAGCCGTCGTACTGGCCGCGCACGTAGCGCTTCGGATCGGCGGTGCGCATCGCCTTGAAGAATTCGAGCTTCTTGTCGCGGATCGAGTCGTGGTGGTTGCCGGTCGGCGGCCCCATGCCGACCAGCGCCAGCACCTGCAGGGCGTGGTTCTGGATAACGTCGCGCATCGCCCCCACTGCGTCGTAGAAGCGGCCGCGGTCGTCGACGCCGAAGTCCTCGGCGATCGTCATCTGCACGTGGGCGACGTGCTCGCGATTCCAGACCGGCTCCAGCAGCGAGTTGGCGAAGCGCAGGTAGGTGATGTCCATCACCGGCTCCTTGCCGAGGTAATGGTCGATCCGCAGGATCTGCTCCTCGGCGAGGACCTCGTGCAGTTCGGCATTGAGGTCGCGGGCCGAGGCGAGGTCGTGGCCAAAGGGCTTCTCGATCACCACCCGCGCGTTCTCGGTCAGGCCCGCCTTGCCGAGCCGGCCGACCACGGTGGCGAACAGTGACGGCGGGATCTCCAGGTAGAAGACGGGACGCTCGGCGTCGCCGATCGCCTCCGCCACGCGTTCGAAGGTCGCCGCGTCGGCGTAATCGCCCTGGATGTAGGTGAAGCGAGCGGCGAGGCGCTTGAAGACGTCCTCATCGGGGCTGCCGACGGTGGCGCCGATCGCGTCGTGAGCATGCTGGCGCAGCTTTGCGTCGTCCCAGTCGTCGATCGCCACGCCGACAATCGGGCAGTCGAGCTTGCCGCCGGCCTCCAACCGGTAGAGCGCCCGGAAGGTCATTTTCTTCGCCAGGTCGCCGCTGATCCCGAAGATCGTCAGCACGTCGGCCTTGCCGCCGTCGTTCCGCCTCGCCATCGCCTGGCAGGCTATCCGAGTCGGTTGGCGGCGGCAGCGGCTGCAGCGGCGTAGGGTTTCGCCGATAGAACGCGAACCGACCGCCATGGGGAGGAGCTGCTGATGGAGCTGGGAATCGTCGGACTGGGGAGGATGGGGGCGAACATGGCCCGCCGCCTGATGGGCGACGGTCACCGCATCGTCGCCTATGACGTCAATGCCGAGGCGATCTCCCGGCTGGCCGGCGAAGGCGCGGAGGGCGCCTCCTCGTTGCAGGAGATGGCCTCGAAGTTGAGCGCGCCGCGCGCGATCTGGGTGATGGTCCCGTCCGGTGAGATCACCGAGAAGACGATCGAGGACGTGGCCGCGGTGCTCGAGCCCGGCGACGCGATCGTCGATGGCGGCAACTCCTACTACCGCGACGACATCCGCCGCGCCGAGAAGCTGCGCGAAAGCGGGATCGACTTCATCGACTGCGGCACCAGCGGCGGCGTCTTCGGCCTCGAGCGCGGCTACTGCCTGATGATCGGCGGCCCCGACGGGGCGGTGCAGCGCCTCGACCCGATCTTCGCCACGCTGGCCCCGGGGGTCGAGTCGGCGGAGCGCACGCCGGGGCGCAGCGGGGACCCCTCGCCCTCGGAGAACGGCTACCTGCACTGCGGTCCGAACGGCGCCGGGCACTTCGTCAAGATGGTCCACAACGGGATCGAGTACGGCGTGATGGCGGCCTACGCCGAGGGTCTCAACATCCTCAAGAACGCCAATGCGGGCAAGGAGCAGCGCGAGCAGGACGCCGAGACGGCGCCGCTGGAGCAGCCCGAGTACTACCAGTACGACCTCGACTTGCCGGAGGTGGCCGAGGTCTGGCGGCGCGGCAGCGTGATCGGCTCCTGGCTGCTCGACCTGACCGCGGCGGCGATGCAGGAATCCCCCGACCTCGCCGACTTCACCGGCCGGGTTTCGGACTCGGGCGAGGGCCGCTGGACGTCGATCGCGGCGATCGACGAGGGGGTCCCGGCGCCGGTGTTGACCACGGCTCTCTACGAGCGTTTCTTCTCACGCGGCCTCGACGACTTCGGCGACAAAGTCCTCTCGGCCATGCGCAAACAGTTCGGCGGCCACGACGAGAAGGCTTCCTGAGCCCCCCGAGTGGGTAGGCGACTGCGATGGCAATCGAGACCAGGGTCTTCCCCGACGCCGATGCGGCCTCGCGTTTCGCCGCCGAGGCCGTAGCCGCCGCGGGCAGCGAGGCGGTCGAGGCGCGGGGCGGGTACGACCTCGCGTTGAGCGGCGGCAAGACGCCGTGGGCGATGGTCGGCCTGCTCGGCGAAATGGAGGCGATGCCCTGGGAGAACACGCACCTCTACCAGGTGGACGAGCGTGTCGCGCCACCCGGCGATGAGGCGCGCAACCTCACCCACCTGGTTCAGATGCTCTCGATCGACCATCAGGCGGCGCTGCGGCCGATGCCGGTCACCAGCCGCGACCTCGAACTTTCCGCGGCGGAGTACGAAGTGCACGTGCCCGAGCACCTCGACCTCGTTCATCTCGGTCTTGGGCCGGACGGACACACCGCCTCGCTCGTCCCCGGGGATTCGGTGCTGGAAGTCGATGACCGTCGCGTGGCGATGACCGGCGGTCAGTACCAGGGCCACCATCGCATGACCCTCACCTACCCGGCGCTTGCGTCGGCCCGCCGGATCCTCTGGCTGGTCCTCGGCGAGGGCGCGCGCGATGCGCTCGCCAAGCTGCTCGCCGGTGACACCTCGATCCCGGCTGGCCGGGTCGAAAACGACAACATGCTTGTCGTCGCCGACGAGGCGGCGGCCGGGCGTTCGGCGGGATAAGAACCCTTCAAAATGAGCGCGAGACCGGGGAGGAGTGGTCAGGCGTGGGCTTTGAGCTCTGCGAAGCGCTGTAGCCGAGGATCGCGCTTACCGACTAGCCGCTCCAGCCATTGCTCGACCGCTGCCACGTCGAATTCGTCGGCGGCGATCAGCATCTGCTCGATGTCGAGCCAATCCTTACGACGATCGAACATCGCCTTGCATACGGCGAGGTGCTCGGGGGCGAGGATCGTCACGGTGGTTCCGCCAAACGGCACCCGCCGGGCCTCCTTGCGCATCGCCTCGTGGATCGGGTCATAGGCAAAGAAGAGATCGACAGCGTTATTGCCCCACCAGAGGCGGCCCTGACCGTCCCGTTCCAAGGCGGCGGAGTCGAGAGCGTCGGTTGCAATTCCAAGTGGATCCAGTGCGTCGATCACGTCCTGCCACCGACTGGTGGAGACAAATACGTTGAGGTCGATATCGATCGTGGCGCGTGGCGTCGCGTAGTAGGCCAGGGCAAGTGCGCCGCCCAGTGCATGAGGGATTTTCGACGCCTGAAGAGCTTCGTGAATCGCGATCACCTTGTTCGGCAGCGGCGGCTCTTCGCTGAGCGCAGGTTTCGGCATCGAGTCGATCATCGGCCCGTCGAATCCAGCCGCGGGAAGCTCAGCGGTTTGTTCCTCCGGCCCCCGTGTGGCAGTGCATCCGCAAGCAGGAGAAGATCGACCAGCGCCCCACCCCGCTCCTCCGGCGTCGCCGCCATCCACTCCGCGACAGCGTGCTCTGCCTCGTTTTCAGGGGACTGCTTAGGCCCCTCGCTATAGCCGTGGCGAAGGAGATCGAGGAGCATGTGGCGCAGTGCCGGTTCGGCCGCGCGTCCTTTGGCCAGCTCGGCGATCAGCTCGCGAGCAGCCCGATCGACCGTAGACCTGGCGACCGGCGCCCCCGCCTTCCTCGCTGCTCGTTGCAACTCTTGGGCGTCGATGGATTTCGACGCCTTCGCACGGGCTTTCTCGATGACCGCGCTGTCCAGCTCCCGGAAGGAAACCAGCGTGCGGCTGCGTGGCCCCTTTGGGGTGTTGGCCGACTCCCGAATCTCGAACCGACCGGGCTTGGTAGGTACGACGAATGCCATAGTGGGCAAATAGTACCACTAATCTCTTTGGGCGATCGACCGCGGCTCAGACCTCGCCCAACGAGACGGCGTGGTTGGCGACGACGCGGCCGTCGGGGTCCCACCTGCGCTTGACCTCGGCGAGGCGGGCGCAGACGTCGGGCGGCAGGATGACGTCGACGTCGCAGGGTCCCTCGACGAAGTTGTAGTAGTGGCCGTCGGCGCGCCAGGGGCTCATCGTCTGCTCGATCCTCTTCAGGTGGGCGGGAATCGCCTCGCCCAGCTCAGGCGTCATCGGCAGGCCGACGCTGTACATGACGAAGCCGGCGTCGAGGTGGGAGAGCGCGCCGCCGTTCTCGGCCCGGCGCCCGAGCGCGCCGCCGAGATGGCGCAGCTCGCTGAGCAGCAGCGGCGAGCCGGAGTCGGATCCGGCGACTGAGACGAAGGCGTCGATCGCCTCATCGGGCAGATCGCTGACGGTCATCCCTTCGCCGATTCCTGGCACGGGATTCTCCGGGTCCATGTGGATCCTGCTGAGGCCGGCCGTGGGCATCCAGGCGAAGGTGTCCATGATCGTCTCGCCGATCTCGCGCAGCGGTGCGATCGTTGCTTCGCCCTCCGCCTGACCGCCGATGCAGGCGCCGTCGATCGTCAGCCGCGGCCGGCCGCGGATCGGCTCGGGCACGTCGGGGAGCGGTGGTGGGGTGAGGAAGCGGACGACCGAGGAAACCTCGTCGGGGACGCCTGCGGCCCAGTCGCGGTAGGCGCGGACCGCCTCGGCGCCGACCTCGGCGGGGAAGACGAGAGCGCCGGCGTAGACCTCGGCGATCGGCAGCAGGTTGACCCGCAGGGCAGTGACGACGGCGTAGCCGCCCCCGCCGCCGCGCATCGCCCAGAAGAGATCGGAGTCGTTCTCGGCGTCGACCGTGCGCGCCTCGCCCTCGGCGGTGACGAGCTCGATCGCGGCGACCCGGTTGCAGGCGAAGCCGTAGCGGCGCCCGAGCCAGCTGAGGCCGCCGCCGAGGGTGTAGCCGACCACGCCGACGTCGGGTGAGGAGCCAGGCAGCGAGCACATCCCGTGCGCGCCGGCCGCCTCGCCCAGCTCGAGCGAGAGCGCCCCGGCTTCGAGGCGCGCGATGCGGCCCTCGGGGTCGACGTCGATCCCCCGCATGCGCTCGGTCTTGAGCAGCACCGTCCCCTCCAGCGGCGCCAGCGGCGCGGCTCCGTGACCGGTGCCCTGGGTGGCGACCTTGAGGCCCCGCTCGGCGGCGAAGCGCACCGTGGCGGCGACGTCGTCGCCGCTCTCGGCGAAGACCACCGCCTCCGGTCGCTGGTCGGCGGCGAGGTTCCAGGCGGCGCGCGCCTGGTCCCAGTCGGAGTCCTCGGGGGTGGCGATCCGGCCGGCGATCGCCAGCTCGGTGAAGTCGGTCATCTCGGCTCTCCTCGATGTGTCAGCACGTTCAGCGAAGAATCAGTTCAGCGTCATGCGGTCCACTGAGTTGCCTGCCCCGACCAGAACCTCGCTCACCATAACCGGCGGAAAGAGGCCGTGCGAGGAGATTCCGGGATCGGCCTCGAGTCGCGCTGCAAGGGTCGCCGGGTCCCCGATCTCACCGCGGTAGTCGGCGATCACACGGCCGTCGGGACTGTGGGGGACATCGCGCAGCTCGACCTCGGAACCGAGCCTGGCCAGGGTCGAGCGCAGGCCGAAGGCGATCAGCTCCAGCGGTACCGGCGGCGTGAGCGAGTCGACCGGCTTGCTCGAGTCGGCGATGACGACGAAGCGCTCGGCTGCTGCGGCGACGATCTTCTCGCGCTGGTGGGCGGCGCCACCGCCCTTGATCAGCCAGCCGTCGGGGGTGATCTGGTCGGCGCCGTCGATTGCGATGTCAAGCCGCTGCAACGAATCGAACTCCTCCAGCGGGATCCCAAGCTCGCGCGCCTGCCCTTCGGTGGCAGCCGAAGTGGCCACGCAGCGGATTCCGCTGAGCCCCCGCCGCGCGATCGCCGGCAGCAGATGCGCGACCGTAGATCCCGTCCCCAGCCCGACGGTCATCCCATCCTCCACCAGCAGCGCCGCAGCCTCCGCCGCGATCCGCTTCTCCTCGTCAGCCCCCATGGCCGCGCACTTTATGGACGTGCCGTGACTTATGCACCCATATGGACGTCTAAGTGACGGCACGTGGGGCATCTATCCTCGCGCGGATGGATGCACGGATATGGCTGACGGGGAAGGGCGGCGAGCCGCGCTCGGCTGCGCTGGGGGAGCGGATGACGGTGGGGCGGGACCCGGCGGCGGATCTCTCCATCGACGACGAGGCGGTCTCCTGGCACCACCTCGAGATCGAGAGCCGCGGTGGCGTGTTGATGGCGACCGACCTCGACAGCCGCAACGGCACGGCACTGAACGGCGAGCCGCTGGACCGCCCGCGGCGCCTGCGCGCTGGCGACGTCCTCACCGTCGCCGATTACCGGCTTGAAGTCTCCGATCCCGTGCCGGGCCGGGCCGGCGCCACGGTGGCGACGGGCGAACCGGCGGTCGCTCTCAACGAGGAGGAGCGGGCGACGGCCGCGGCGCTGGTCGCCCCCTACCGCAGCGAGGGCGCCTTCGCCGGCCGCCCAGCCACCCGCGCCGAGCTCGCCGAGGCGCTGCACGTCAGCGAGCGCACCGCCCAGCGCCGCCTCGACGCGCTCGCCGCCAAGCTCGACATCGCCGGCGACGCGGGCCGCGAGCGCCCCCGCCTGATCGCGGCACGGGTCATAGAGCTCGGCCTCGACCGGGCGCCGTAGCTCGAGGCTGCATTCAGCGTCGCTATGCGACGCAAGGAGCGGTCTCGCGAGGTAAGTGGCCTGAGGGGGGCCAAACGTGGCTCGGTTCGGGGCGCGGCTGTCGTTGGCGCGCACGCCTTGCTCGCGCAGGATCGGTGGCGCAGTTTCAAGTCCACCCGATCGAAAGGAAATGCCATGCATCGCCGATCGCTGCTCATCTCAATCGTCGCCCTGATTGCACTCGCCGTCTCGGCGAGCGCCGCCCTTGCGGCATCGCCCCGCGCCGTCGTCTATTCCAAATCGACGACGGTCGGCGGGGAAGCCAAAGGCGGGCTGTTCGCGGTCAAGGCCGGCCACCTGAACCAGATCACCGAAGACCCCACCGACACCGAGCCGGCCTTCTCCGCCGACGGTCGGACGATCGCCTTCGTCCGCGGCGGGGACCTCTACTCGATCCGCCCCGACGGCTCCGGCCAGCGGCAGCTGACCAGCGGCGCCGAGGTCGACGGACGGCCGATCGTTTCCCCGAACGGCCGCTACGTCCTCTTCGAGCGACGTGCCGCGGAAGGTGCTCCGCGTGACCTCTACACCGTCAGGATCGGCGGGGGAGCGGCGCATGCGCTCGTCTCCTCGGCGGCCGACGAGCGGGAAGCGACGTTCTCACCCGACGGCTGCATGATCGCCTTCGTCCGCAGCGTCGCCGGTGCAGACGATCTGTTCTCGGTGAAACCGGCCGGCTCGGGGTTGCGGCGCTTGACCCGCACCGCCGGAGTCGACGAGTTCGCACCGGGCTACTTTGCCGATGACGAGGGCATCGTCTTCAGCCGTGGCGAGAGCAGCGAAGGGCCGGCAGCCTACGCCGACGTCTACACGATGCGCAGCAACGGCAGTACGGTGCGCCCGCTGATCCGCGGCGTCGGCTCGGCCTACGTCGAAGACGTCTCGCCCGACGGCCACACCCTGCTCTTCCGCCGCGACCAGGGACTCTGGTCCAAGCGGATCGGCCCCGGCGGGGCGCGCAAGCTGGCCCAGCTCCCCGATGGCTCGGAGACCAACGGCGTCTTCTCCTCGGACGGGCGCAAGGTGGCGGCCTTCGTCGCGGTCGAAGAGCAGCAGTCGCTGGTCGCGATCGACGTTGCCAGCCATCACCAGACCCAGCTCGCGGAAGGCTTCGAGGCTTCCGAAAAAGACGGCACGGTGATCGGTCCGGTCATCGCGTGGCAGCCGGTGCCCCCCAGGGGGTAGCCGATCGCCAGCCGACAGGACGTGCCGGTGCTGAAGGGTCCATATGGACACCGGAGCACCGGCACGTCCGCCATGTGTGGCGGTATAACCGCGGGGTGGCCGACCCCGCCATTGGCTCGACGCTTGCCGGCTATCGCCTCGATGCGCTGATCGCGCGGGGCGGGATGGGGGTCGTCTACCGGGCGACGCACCTGGCGCTCGACCGGCCCGTGGCGTTGAAGGTGATCGCCCGTCAGCTCGCCGGCGACGAGGGCTTTCGCGAGCGTTTCCTCAGCGAGTCGCGCCTCGCCGCCCGCCTCGACCATCCGGCGGTCGTTCCCGTCTACGACGCGCGCGAGGAGGACGGCGAGCTGATCGTCGCGATGCGGCTGATCGAGGGCGGCGACCTGAAGAAGCGAATCGAGTCGGGCGGGCCGCTCGCCCCCGCCGAGGCGGTTGGGCTGCTCGGCCAGGTCGCCGAGGCACTCGACGCCGCCCACGCCGCCGGCATCGTCCACCGCGACGTCAAGCCGCACAACATCATGCTCGAGGGCGAGCGTGCCTACCTGACCGACTTCGGCCTCGCCAAGGCGCTCGGCGACAGCGGCGTGCTCAGCGGCGCCTCGATCGTCGGCACGGTCGAATACATGTCGCCCGAGCAGTGGCGCGGCGAGCAGGTCGGCCCGGCCGCCGACATCTACGCCCTCGGCTGCGTTCTCTACGAGTCGTTGACGGGAGTCGTCCCCTACGCACGCCAAGCAGACGACGCCGAGCCCCAACTGCCGCAGGGCCTCGATGCCGTGATCGAACGGGCGGTCGCAAAAGACCCCGCCGACCGCTACGCGACCGCAGGCGAGCTGATCGACGCCGCCCGCGAATGCCAAGGGGCGACACTGGCGGCGACCCTTGTGCTCTCCGAGGCGCTTGAGCAGCCGACGGTGTCCTTGGATGGCGCGTCGGCCGGCCGACGCCGGCTCGGGCCGAGGACGAAGCAGTGGCTGGGGGCGGCGGTAGCGGTCCTCGCCGGTGCGGTCGCGCTGGGATTCCTCTTGCTGGGCGACGGCGGCCCCTCGGTCTCGGCGCCGATCGAGGTCGCCCGTCCACCGCTGCGGCTGGCGATCGGCGACGGCTCTGTCTGGGCAACCAGCGCCACCGACGGCACGCTCTCGCGGATCGACCCCGAGACCATGCAGGTCGTCGGCAAGGCGCTGCGATTAGATCGAGGTGTCTCCGGCGTCACGTTCGCCGCCGGCTCGCTCTGGGTGTCGAGCCCGCGCCGTGGGGAGGTGCTCCGCGTCGATCCGGCCAGGGATCGCGTGACGGCAACGATCGATGTCGGCGGCCGGCCGGGGGCGATCGTCGCCGGCGGCAACCGGGTTTGGGTCGCCGACGACGGCGGCACCGGGGTGACGGCGATCGCCCCGGCCGGCGAGCGCGTCCTCGAGCGCGGCTTGCCCCCGCACGTCGCCCCGCTGCGGCTCGCGGTCGGCGCCGGCGCGGTCTGGGTCAGCAGCGCGACCACGGGCGCGGTGCGGCGCATCGACCTGGGCAGCGCGACCGCGGGCGCGCCGATCCCAGCCGGTCGCGGTCCCGCCGGCGTAACTGTCGGCGGTGGCCTGGTCTGGGTCGCCAACAGCCGCGTCGACCGCGTCACCCGTGTCGACCCTGCCACCCACGCCCTCTTCGGGCTACCGATCTCCGTCGGCGAACGGCCTGGCGGAATCGACGCCGGCACGGAAAGCGTCTGGGTAGCCAACTCAGCCGAAGGCACCGTCAGCCGCATAGGAATCGAAAGCGGCGAAACGGAGGGAGGCCCAATCTCCGTCGGCCCCAATCCCGGCGCCATCGCGATCGGCTTCAACGCAGTCTGGGTCGCAAACAACGGCAACGGCACGATCACCCGAATTCAGCCCTGAGGGCCTATCCCGGTAGGGGTGGAGCGTCTTGTACTTTTTCGGTGCCGGCTACGGGCGACAGCCTGAGACGATCCCACCGAAAAAGTTAAGCGGAACCCCTACCGGGATAGGCCCCCGAGCAACACCGCGAATCGATAGGGTCGCGCTCAGTGAAGCAGGACATCGACCAGCTCTGCATCAACACGATCCGCACGCTGTCGATCGACGCGATCCAGAAGGCGAACTCGGGGCATCCGGGGACGCCGATGGCGATGGCCCCCGTCGCCTACACGCTCTGGCAGCGCTTCCTCCGCTTCGACCCGGCCGACCCGATCTGGCCGGGCCGCGACCGCTTCGTCCTCTCCGCCGGCCACGCCTCGATGCTTCTCTACGCGCTGCTCTACCTGGCCGACGTGCAGGCGGTCGAACCCGACTACGAGGTTGTCGGCCGCCCGGCCGTCTCGCTCGAGGACATCGAAAGCTTCCGCCAGCTCGACTCGCGCGCGCCCGGGCATCCCGAGTACCGCTGGACCTCCGGGGTCGAGACGACGACCGGCCCGCTCGGCCAGGGCATCGCGACCAGCGTCGGCATGGCGATCGCCTCCAAGTGGCAGGGCGCCCGCTACGGCGCCGAGCTCTTCGACTTCGACGTCTACGCGATCGCCGGCGACGGCTGCCTGATGGAGGGGGTGTCCAACGAAGCCGCCTCGATCGCCGGCCACCTCGAGCTCGACAACCTCTGCTGGATCTACGACAACAATCACATCACGATCGACGGCAAGACCCGGATCGCCTACGAGGACGACGTCGCCGCTCGCTTCATGGGCTATGGCTGGAACGTCACCCGGGTCGGTGACGCCAACGACACCCGGCTGCTCGGCCGCGCCTTCGAGGAGTTCAAGGGCGAGCAGGGACGGCCGACGCTGATCATCGTCGACTCGCACATCGGCTGGGGCTCGCCGCACAAGCAGGACACCGCCGCCGCCCACGGCGAGCCGCTGGGCACCGAGGAGGTGCGCGAGACCAAGCGCGTCTACGGCTGGCCCGAGGATGCGCAGTTCCTCGTCCCCGAGGGGGTCAAGGAGCATTTCGCCGCCGGCGTCGGCAGGCGCGGGGCCGAGGCGCGCGCCGCCTGGGAGGCGAAGCTGGCCAGCTTCGCCGGCGAGAACGCCGAGCTCGCCGCCGAGACCGAGGCGGCGCAGAAGCGCGCGCTGCCCGATGACTGGGACGCCGACATCCCCAGCTTCGAGCCCGACGAGAAGGGGCTCGCGACCCGCAAGGCGTCGAGCAGGGTCGAGAACGCGATCGCCGCCCGCGTTCCCTGGCTGCTCGCCGGCTCCGCCGACCTCACCGACTCGACCTCGGTGCGGCTCGACATCGACGGCGCGGCTGATCTCGAGCCCGGCGCCTATGAGGGCCGCCAGCTCCACTACGGCATCCGCGAGCACGAGGCGGCGGCGATCTCCAACGGCCTCTCGCTCTCCAAGCTGCGGCCGCTATGGTCCACCTACCTCACCTTCTCCGATTACGCGCGGCCGGCGATCCGCCTCTCGGCGCTGATGGAGCTGCCGGTGATCCACGTCTTCACCCACGACTCGATCGGGCTGGGGGAGGACGGCCCGACCCACCAGCCGGTCGAGCAACTCGCCTCGCTGCGGGCGATCCCCGGCCTCGACGTGATCCGCCCCGCCGACGCCAACGAGGTCGCCGAGGCCTGGCGGGTGGCGATCGACCGCACCCACCAGCCGGTCGCCCTCGTCCTCACCCGCCAGAACGTGCCGATCCTCGACCGCGACCGCTACGCCTCGGCGGAGGGACTGCGGCGCGGCGGCTACGTGCTCGCCGAGGCCGACGGCGATGGCGGCCCCGACCTCGTCCTGATCGCCACCGGCAGCGAGGTTGCGCTGGCGCTCGCCGCGCACGAGGAGCTGAGCGGCGAAGGGGTGCGCTCACGCGTCGTCAGCCTGCCCTGCTGGGAGCTCTTCGACCGCCAGGACGACGCCTACCGCGAGCAAGTGCTGCCGCCGGCGGTGACCGCACGGGTCTCGGTCGAGGAGGCATCGACGATCGGCTGGGACCACTACGTCGGCCCTGACGGGGCACGGATCGGCATGCACACCTTCGGCAGCTCCGCCCCGCTGAAGGACGTGCAGACCAAGTTCGGCTTCACCCCGGATAAGGTCGCCGAGGAAGCGCGTCGGGTGCTCGAGCGTGCAAAGGTGAACTGAAGGCAAACTGAGAAAGGAAGAGCCGTGAAGGCAACCGCGAAACTGCACGAGCTGGGCCAGAGCCTCTGGCTCGACAACATCACCCGCACGATGCTGGGGGACGGCACGCTCGCCGGCTACATCGACGAGCTCTCGGTCACCGGCCTCACCTCCAACCCGACGATCTTCGACAAGGCGATCTCGGGGGGTGACACCTACGACCAGCAGATCGCCGAGCTCAGCAACAGCGCCGTCCCCGAGGAGGGGATAGGCGCCACTCCCACCGAGAGGATCTTCTTCGAGCTGGCGCTCGCCGATCTGCGCGACGCCACCGACCTCTTCGCCGCGGTCCACGAGCGCACCGCCGGCGTCGACGGCTTCTGTTCGCTCGAGGTCTCTCCCCTGATCGCCGACGATGCCGAGGCGACGATCGAGGAGGCGGCGGCGCTTCACGCCAAGGCCGAGCGCGACAACCTCTTCATCAAGATCCCCGGCACCGAGGCCGGACGCAAGGCGATCGAGGAGTCGATCTACGCCGGCATCCCGATCAACGTCACCCTGCTGTTCGACGACAAGCAGTACCTCGCCGCGGCCGACGCCTACATGCGGGGCATCGAACGGCGGATCGAGGCCGGGCGCAGCGCCGACGTCGCCTCGGTCGCCTCGATCTTCATGAGCCGCTGGGACGTCGCCGTCTCCGACCAGGTCTCCGACGAGCTGCGCAATCGGCTCGGCCTGGCGATCGGCTTCCGCGCCTACCGCGTCTATCGCGAGCTGCTCGACTCGCCGCGCATGCAGAGGCTGATGAACGAAGGGGCGCGGCCGCAGCGCCTACTCTGGGCGAGCACCGGCACCAAGGACCCGGAAGCCTCCGACATCCTCTACATCGAGGGCTTCGCCTCGCCGTTCACGGTCAACACGATGCCGGAGCCGACCCTGCACGCCTTCGCCGATCACGGCGAGGTCGGCGAGCCGGTGCCGCCAGACGGCGGCGACTGCGAGCGGGTGCTGGCGCAGTTCGAGAGCGCCGGAATCGGCATCGATGCCCTCGCCGAGCGCCTCCAGGAGGAGGGCAAGGAGGCCTTCGCCAAGTCGTGGGACGAGATGCTGAAGACGATCGAGTCGCAGGTCGGGGCGCGCGCGTGAGCGACCCCCCGGGGCTGCGCCGGGGCGCTGCTTGGCAGGCGCTGGAGCGGCACTTCGCGGGGATTCGCGACACGCACCTGCGCGAGCTCTTCGCGTCGGACCCGCAGCGGGGAGAGCGCCTCGTCGCCGACGGCGCCGGCCTGCACCTCGACTTCTCCAAGCACAGGATCACCGACGAGACGGCGATCCTGCTCGGCGAGCTGGCCCACGAGCGCGGCGTCGAGGCGCGCCGCGAAGCGATGTTCGCCGGCGAGCACATCAACGTCTCCGAGGATCGCGCCGTGCTGCACGTGGCCCTGCGCATGCCGCGTGAGCGCTCGCTGATCGTCGACGGCGTCGACGTGGTCCGCGAGGTGCACGAGACGCTCGACCGCATGGCGGCCTTCGCCGAGCGCGTCCGCTCGGGCGAGTGGACCGGCCACACCGGCAGGCCGATCCGCAACGTCGTCAACGTCGGCATCGGCGGCTCCGACCTCGGCCCGGTGATGGCTTACGAGGCGCTGCGCCACTTCAGCCACCGCGACCTCATCTTCCGCTTCGTCTCCAACGTCGACGGCACCGACTTCACCGAGTCCACCCGCGACCTCGACCCGGCCGAGACGCTCTTCGTCATCTCCTCGAAGACCTTCACCACGTTGGAGACGATGACCAACGCGCGCACCGCGCGCGAGTGGTCGTTGGCCGGTTTGGGCGGCGAGGAGGCGGCTGTCGCCAAGCACTTCGTCGCCGTCTCGACCAATGCCGAGGAGGTGGCCAGGTTCGGCATCGACACCGAGAACATGTTCGGCTTCTGGGACTGGGTCGGCGGCCGCTACTCGATGGACTCGGCGATCGGCCTCTCGACCATGCTGGCGATCGGCCCGGCCCGCTTCGCCGAGATGCTCTCCGGCTTCCACGCGATGGACGAGCACTTCCGCGAGACCCCGCCGGCCGGCAACCTGCCGATGCTGATGGGCCTGCTCTCGGTCTGGTACGGCAACTTCTTCGGCGCCCAGACCTGTGCGGTGCTGCCCTACGACCAGTACCTGCACCGTTTCCCGGCCTACTTACAGCAGTTGACGATGGAGTCCAACGGCAAGCACGTCACTCTCGACGGCGCTCGCGTCGACTACGACACCGGCGCGATCTTCTGGGGCGAGCCGGGCACCAACGGACAGCACTCCTTCTACCAGCTGATCCACCAGGGGACGCGGCTGATTCCCTGCGACTTCATCGGCTTCATGCGCAGCAACAACCCGCTCGGCGCCCACCACGACCTCTTGATGTCGAACGTCTTCGCCCAGACGCAGGCGCTCGCCTTCGGCAGGACGGAGGAGGAGGTGCGGGCGGAGGGGACGCCGGAGGCGGTCGTCCCGCACCGGGTGATGGAGGGCAACCGCCCCTCCAGCACGATCCTCGCCGAGCGGCTCGACCCGTTCACGCTCGGCACGCTGGTCGCTCTCTACGAGCACAGCGTCTTCACCCAGGGGGCGGTCTGGGGAATCGACTCCTTCGACCAGTGGGGGGTCGAGCTGGGCAAGGCGCTGGCGGTGGCGATCATCCCCGAGCTGCAGGCCGACGGGGAGCCGAAGCTCACCCACGACAGCTCGACCAACGCGCTGATCCGGCGCTATCGCCAGGCGAGAGCGCAGGTGTAGACCGTGCCCGGTCTCGACGCGCTGCCGCTCGCGGCGTCCGAGTCCAACCTGCTCGCCGCGCGTGAGCTGATGGCGTTCACGCTCGCCTTCCATATCGTCCTCTCCTGCCTCGGCGTCGCCCTGCCGGCGATGATCCTCAGCGCCAACTGGCTGGGGCTGAAGCGGGGCGACGCCGACGCGATGCGGCTGGCGCGGCGCTGGTCGAAGGCGATGGCGGTGACCTTTGCCGTCGGCGCCGTGACCGGCACCGTGCTCAGCTTCGAGTTCGGTCTGCTCTGGCCCGAGTTCACGGCTCGCTTCGGCGACGTCTTCGGCATCGCCTTCGCGGTCGAGGGCATCTTCTTCTTCACCGAGGCGATCTTCCTCGCGATCTACATCTACGGCTGGAGGCGACTGAGCGGCTGGGCGCACTTCTGGTCGGGCGTGCCGATGGTGATCACCGGCATCGGCGGCGCCTTCTCGGTCGTCACCGCCAACTCGTGGATGAACCAGCCGCAGGGCTTCACCCTCGACGCCGCCGGCAGGGTGGTCGAAACCGAGCCCTTCAAGGTGCTCTTCAACCCGGCCTGGAGCTACGAGGTGCCGCACATGATCCTCGCCGCCTACATGGTCGTCGGCTTCCTCGTCGCCTCGATCTACGCGGTCGGCATGCTGCGTGGGCGGCGCGACCGCCTGCACCGACTCGGCCTCCTGATCCCGCTCACCGTCGCCTGCATCGTCACCCCGATCCAGCTCTTCGTCGGCGACACCGCGGCGCGCGCGGTTGCCGACCACCAGCCGGCCAAGTTCGCCGGCATGGAGTGCATCCAGGAATCGGGGCCCGAACAGACCGAGTACGTCGGCGGCATCTGCACCTCCGACGGGGTCAAGGCGGCGATCCCGATCCCCGACCTCGACTCCTTCCTGGTCGGCTTCAGCGCCGACACCAAGGTGACCGGGCTGAACGACATCCCAGCTGACGAACGGCCGCCGGCCAACACCCTGCTCCACCTCGCCTTCGACGCGATGGTCGGGATCGGCACCGCGCTGCTCCTGCTCGGTCTCTGGCTGGCTTACGCCTGGTGGCGGTGGCGCGACATCCCGCGCACGCCGTGGTTCCTGCGCGCCGTCGCCGTCTCCGGAGCGGGGGCGATCCTCGCCCTCTGGTTCGGCTGGATCGTCACCGAGGTCGGCCGTCAGCCCTGGATCGTGCAGGGCTACATGCGCACCAGCGAAGCGGTCACCGAGGCGAAGGGCATCTGGTTCGCCTTCGCCGTCGTGCTGATCCTCTACGCCGGCCTTGGCAGCGGCGCCGTCTTGGTCCTGCGCGCGATGTCACGCCGCTGGCGCAGCGAGGGCGAGGACGCCGGCGAGGCCGAGATCCCCTACGGCCCCCCCGAGGCCGCCACCTCATGATGTCGACGGGCCGCAAAGCGTCCTATTTGTTCGCTTTCAGGCCCATCGGCGGGGGGTTGGGATGACGCGCGCCGACGCGGCCGCGGCGATCCTCTGGACCGGGGCGACGCTCTACGCGCTCTTCGGCGGCGCCGACTTCGGCGGCGGGCTCTGGGACCTGCTCGCGGGCTTCGACGACCGCAAGGGAGAACGGCCGCGGGCGCGGATCCAGCAATCGCTGACCCCCGTCTGGGAGGCCAATCACGTCTGGCTGATCTTCATCCTCGTCGTCCTCTGGACCGCCTTCCCCGAGGCTTTCGGCGCGATCATGACCACGCTCTACGTGCCGATCGCCCTGGCGGCGCTCGGCATCGTCCTGCGCGGCGCCGGCTTCGCCTTCCGCAAATCGGTCCAGCGGCTCGAGTACCGCCGCGCGATGGGCGCCGCCTTCGCCCTCTCCTCGGTCCTCACCCCGTTCTTCATGGGCACGGTCGTCGGTGCGGTCGCCGCCGGGCACGTCCCGGCGGACGGCAACGGCGATGCCTTCTCCAGCTGGACGGGGCCGCTGCCGCTGCTGACCGGGGCGCTGTTCGTCGCCAGCGGCGCCTACCTGGCGGCGATCTTCCTCGTCGCCGACTCCCACCGGGCCGGCGACGGGGGGATGGAGGGCTACTTCGCCCGCCGCGCCCTCTGGGTGGCGGCGGTCGCCGGCGCCTTCGCCCTGGCCGGGATCTTCGCCCTGCACTCCGAAGCGCGCTACGTCTTCGACCGCCTCACCGCCGAGGGCCTGCCCCTGGTGATCGTCTCGGCGCTCTGCGGCCTCGGCGTGCTGGCGCTGCTGCTGCGCGGCGCCCGCCGCGGCCTGCGCCCGCTCGCCGCCGGGGCCGTCGTTGCGGTGATCTGGGGCTGGGGGGTCGCCCAATTCCCCTACCTGCTGCCGACCTCGCTGCGGATCGACCAGGCGGCGGCGCCCGGCCCGACCCTCGACTCGGTCCTGATCGTCTTCGCCGTCGCCGCGGTCGTCGTCCTGCCCGCCCTCGGCCTGCTCTACTGGCTGAGCCAGCAGGAGCTCCTGGGGGAGTAGTGGCTGACTCGCCCCGCGCGGTGCTCTTCGACATCGACGGCACGCTGCTGGTGACGGGTGGCGCCGGCGGCGTCGCCTGGCAGCGCGCCTTCGAGGAGCTGTACGGCGTGGAGGCCGACATCGCCGAGCACACCGACGCCGGCATGACCGATCCCGAGATCGTCAAGATCGTCTTCAAGCAGGTGATCGGCCGCGAGGGGACCCGGGAGGAGCGCGCCCAGACGATCGGCTGCTACCTCAAGCACCTGCCGGACGCGGTCGCCGAGTCCGAGGGCTACCGGGTGATGCCGGGCATCGAGGAGCTGCTTGACCGCCTGATCGACAGCGGCAGCCTGCTCGGCCTGGTCACCGGCAACATCGAGGCGGCAGCCCACATCAAGCTCGCCCGCGGCCATCTCAACCGCTTCTTCTCCTTCGGCGGCTACGGCTCCGATTCCGCCGACCGCACCGAGGTCACCAAGGCCGTCCTGCGCCGCGGCGAGCTCGTCTCCGGCGGCACCCTCCAAGACGGCGCCTGCATCTCAGTTGGCGACACGCCCCGTGACGTAACCGCCGGCCACGGCGCCGGGATCAAGGTCGTCGGCGTCGCCACGGGCAGCTACAGCGTCGAGGAACTACAGAACGCAGGCGCCGATTGGGCGCTGGAGACGGTCGAGCAAGACTTCCCCGTTCACGCCAGCGAGCAGCGAGCCTGGTAAATCGACAAGAACCCGTTCTCGAACCCGTTGCGCGCCGCACGCAGGTAGAGCCGCCAGACCCTCACCCGTTCGGGGCCGGCCAGGCGCAGGGCCTCGTCCAGGTTCTCGTCGAGGCGGCGGGCCCAGTGGCGCAGGGTCTCGGCGTAGTCAGCGCCGTGCTCGGAGACGTGGCGGGTGATGAAGCCGGCCCGTTCGAGCGCCAGCAGGACGCGCGAGATGTGCAGCGGTTCGCCGTCGGGGAAGACGTAGCGCTCGGAGAAGGCGCCGGCGTCTGGGTCGGTGTGACGGAGGCGGGCGATGCCGTGGTTGAGCAGGCGCCCACCCGGCTCGAGCAATCCCGCCAACGTGCGTGCATAGACGTCTATCTGCTCCTCGCCGACGTGCTCGACCATGCCGATCGAGGCGATCGCGTCGAAGCGCTCGCCGGCCAGGTCGCGGTAGTCGACGACGCGGATCTCGACCCTGTCGGCGACTCCGGCCTCCTCGGCGCGCTGCCGCGCCCGCTCGGCCTGTGGCGGCGAGAGCGTGATGCCGACGACGCTGGCGCCGTACCTGGTCGCCGCGCGCAGGGGGAAGCTGCCCCAGCCGCAGCCGACGTCGAGCACCCGGTCACCCTCCTTCAGCGCCAGCTTGCGAGCAACCGTGTCCAGCTTCTCTTCCTGCGCCCCCTCCAGCGTTTGTGCCTCCTCGGTGAAGAAGGCGCAGCTGTAGGTCATCGACTCGTCGAGGAAGAGGGCGAAGAAATCGTTGGAGACGTCGTAGTGGTGGCGGACAGCCTTCGCGTCGCGCTCCTTGCTGTGGCGGCGACCGCTGAGCACCAGCTCGGCGGCGGGGCGGCTGGGCGGTCGCTGGATGCCGGCGGCGCGCACCGCGCCGAGCAGCAGGTGCGCCAGGTCGCCGCGGTCGAGCGACGGCGGCTGCCAGGTGTCGAGCACTTCGATCACCGCGTCCATGTCGTCGACCTCGATATCGCCGCTGACGTAGGCGCGACCGAGGCCGAGCTGGCCCGGCGCCCGCAGTGCGTGCGCGGCAGCCCGCGGCGAGCGCACGAAGAAGGTCGGCCCGTCGCCGTCGCTGGACTGCAATCGCGTCCCGTCCCAGAACTCGACCGTGAACGGCCGCTGGGGGATCCGCGCCTCGATCTCACGGCGCAGTGGCGCGGTGCGGGCGAAGGGCATCGCGGCACCATATATGGGGCCGAGTGCCGGCGGCTCGCGAACTTTTACCTTTTCGGGGCCATAGACGCGTATGATCCCGAGCCTTCGATGACAGGCGCGGGCCCTCTCCCATCAGACATCCAGCCGGTCGCCAACGAGACTCGCGATCGGATCATCACGGGCCTGGTGACGTTGATCCCCTTCGTCGCGATTGGCCTGGCCGGCTGGCAGGTGTGGGGCAAAGCGCTGCACTGGAGCGACGTTTTCCTCTTCGTCGGCATGTACATGCTGACCGGGCTGGGGATCACCGTCGGCTTCCACCGCCATCTCACCCACCGCGCCTTCAAAGCGAAGCACTGGCTGCACGGGCTGCTGGCGATCCTCGGTTCGGCGGCGATCGAGGGGCCGGTCATTTCCTGGGTCGCCGACCACCGCAAGCACCACGCCTTCTCCGACGAAGAAGGGGACCCACACAGCCCCCACGTCGACCACGGCCACGGTTGGTCCGGCGCGATGAGGGGCCTCTTTCACGCTCACATGGGCTGGCTCTTCATCCACACCCAGCGCGGCAACCGGGAGCGCTTCGCCCCCGATCTGCTCAAGGACCCGACGATCAATTGGGTCGACCGCACCTTCATCTACTGGGCGATCCTCGGCCTCCTCCTGCCCTTCGCCCTCGGCTGGATCATCGGCGGCACCCTCTTCGCCGCAGTCACCGGCCTGCTCTGGGGCGGCCTCGTCCGGGTCTTCGTCCTGCACCACTTCACCTACAGCATCAACTCGCTCTGCCACGTCTTCGGCAACCGCGACTTTGAGACCAGCGACGAGTCGCGCAATCTCGCCCTGATCGCGATCCCCACGCTGGGCGAGGCCTGGCACAACAACCACCACGCCTTTCCGACCTCTGCCACCCACGGCCTCGGTCGCTGGCAGATCGACGTCTCGGCGCTCGTCATCGACAGCCTCGAGAAGGTCGGCCTGGTCTGGGATGTTGTGCGCGTCCCGCCCGAACGCGTAGCGGCTAAAGCCGTCTGACCGGCGCAAATCTGCGTCCTCGGTCGCTCGCGTGCAGAGCACGCCACGCTCCCTGCGTCCTCGATCCGCTCGGTCAGACGGCTTTAGGGCGCGGCGGGCGATTCGTATGAGTCGATCCATTGGTTGCATGCCGCGCCCAGCGCCACGACGCGGCGCCTGCCGGTGCGGACGGCGACCAGGTTGCCGATGTAGGCGACGTCGCTGTAGCCGCTGAGGCGCTGGAGGAAGCTCGGCTCGGCGGCGGCGATCGAGAACCGCGTCTTGCCGCCGTGGCTGGTGTAGGTGCCGGCTGGCCAGAACTGGCCGTCGTTGGCGAGGCTGATCGTGTTGGGGCGCTGGCCATCCAGCGCCGGTTTCAGCTCGGTGGCGAAACCCGAGGCGGAGAGGGTCAGGCCGAAGGGCGAGAAGTACTGCAGGGAGAGCCGCCAGCGACCGCGTGGCAGCGCGACGGTCTGTTCCATGCGCTCGCCGGTGTGCAGTTGGCTGCCGGCGTTCCAGCCCGCCTTCGGCGCGATCACGACACCGGGGAAGAGGGACGCCCGCCCTCGGTTGGCGAGCAGGATGCGGATCTCCGGCGAGGCGCAGCCCGCGCGGGCACCGGCGTTGGTCCCCTCGAGCAGAACGTGGCGGTCCTCCGGCGCTTCGCCGGTCCTTTCCCAGAGGGTGTAGGAGGGAGTCGCGGCAACGCGCTTGAAGCCGGGCGGGGCCTCGCTGTTCCAGGCCGCTCGGCCGGTGACCAAGTAGGGGAAGCGGTCGAGCGTCCCACGTGAGAACGAGTCGAAGTCGATCGGGCTGTAGGCGTCGCCGGTGTCGAAAGGCTTCTCCGGGTTCTCGGAGACGTCGGGGTCGGGGAACTCGACCAACGGCACGTGGGTGTCGGCACCCAGGAGCTCGTAGGCCGCGTAGCGATCCTGGCCGGCATAGAGCACCGGCTCCCCGTGGACGATCGGCAGGAAGGCTCGCAGCTCGGCCCCGTGTCCAGGCGGCCCGACCGGAGCGTTGCGCAGCGTCAGGAAGCTGGAGTAGACGGCGCCGGCGATGAAGGCGACGGTAAGGACCGTCCAGCCGAGCCGTGCGGCAGCGGGTGCGTTCGCTGCTTGTTGCGCTGAGCGAGACAAAGAGCGAATGCGTAGGCCGAATTCGGCGAGTAGGGGGCGGATGATGACCAGCATCGCCAGTGGGGCGCCGATCATCAGCGCCTTGGCGTGCGAGTAGTCGCCGCTGGTCGGCAGGGCGGCGAGGTATAGGACGACGCACGCCGCGAGCCCGAGCGGCACCGCCAGGTCGCGCCGTCGCACCCACCAGGTCGCGCCGGCGAGCAGGGCGATCACGCCGATTGCGCCCGCCAGCCCGGTGAGGTGGGCGCCGCCCGGCGCTTCCAGCCTGTAATTGGTCGCCGGCCAGACCCCCAGCGCCTCGACCGGTGAGACCGGGCCGTAGGTATTCGTCCCCGCGACTTTGTTGAAGCTGTGGACGAAGCCGAAGGGCCCGACCAGGGTCGCCGCGACGGCGAGCGCCACCAGCAGGACGATCGTCAGCAGCGTCAGCGGCTGGAGGAGAAAACGCAGCAGCGCCCGCGGCGCCAGCGCCCGCCGCACGCCGGGCAGCGTGAGGCTCCAGAGCACCGCGGTCAGGACCGGCCAGGCGAGCCCCGCAAAGCTGTAGGAGAAGAAAACCCCACCCGCGATCGCCAGCCAAGGCAACGCAACCCGCACCCACCCAGACGTGCCGGTGGATAGGTGTCCATATGGACCTCTCTCCACCGGCACGCCCGCGCGCCGGGCGGTGTCGATGTTGCGCAGGCCGACCGCCACGGCGAGGACGAAGAGGGCCTCGGCGGTCTCCTTGAAGGCGCCCTGGGCGAAGTATGAGGCGGCCAGGTAGGGGACGGCGACCATCGTCGCCGCCAGCAGTCGTCGGCCGGCGCCGAAGCCCGGCAGGGCGGCGAGGGCGGTCAGACCGGTGAGGACGCCGATAGCAAGGATCTCGCCGATGAACGCCTGTCCCAGGCTGATCCCCGGCACCGCCGCGGTGGCAACGGCGAGGCCGTGCGGGCCGAGCGGATAGCCGGCCTCGGGCACCGGACCTGCGCCGCTGCGCAGCCACTCCGCCCAGGCGAGATGCAGGCCGAGGTCGTTGTTGAAGCCGACCCCGAGCAAGCCCCAATGCCCGCTGACCGCGAACGGAATCGAAAGCACCACGGCGACCGCGAGCGCCACCGGCAGCCCCCAACGCAATGCCTCCCCCCGCCGATGGGCCGCAAAGCGTCCCATTTGTTCGCTTTCAGGCCCGTCGGCAGCTGGGCGCATGGCGACGACGACGATCGCGGCGACGAGCAGCAGGACGAGCCCGACCGTCGCCGAGGTGCCGTGGCCCGGCGCTCGGGCCAGCGCGCCGGTCACCGTAAGGACGGCGCCGAAGCCCACCGCTGGCTCCAGCCACGTCCAAGCGCTACGCCCCGCAAGAAGCAGCAGGGCGCGCCCGACGAGCAGCGAGGCGACGCAGATCAACGCCGCCGAGACGTAGGTCCCGATCATCAGAGAGGGCAACCTATGTCAGCCGCCCCTGGAAGCGCGGTGAGGCTCAGTACTTCTCGGCCGCCCGTTCGAGGGTTGCTCGCAGGTTCTCGCCGCGCAGCGGCTCAGCGTGGCCGGCGGCGACGACCGCCGGTTCCAGCGCCGCCAGCTTGCGTACCGACTTCTTTGCCTTGGCGTGGTCCCAGGCCCAGGCCGGATGGGGGACGCTGGCCTCGCCCGGCGGCAGCGGTTTCCCCATTCGGGTCGAGTCGATCAGGTAGATGACATCGCTGACCAGCGCCACCCGGTCGCTCTCGCGCCAAAGGCCGATCAAGCCGGGCGCATGGCCGGGGAGGTGGATGACGCGGAAGCCGGCGACCTCGTCGCCCTCGGCGATCGTCCCATCGATCTTCACCGCACCGCCGTCCCAGCGCCGCAGGAGGAATGGATAGGCCCTGCGGGCAATCGCGGTCGGCAGCTCGGAGATTCGCATGTAGGGGGCGATCGCGGCGTCGCTTTCGGCATCGGCCACTTCGTCGGGATGGCAGTAGACGGGTTTGCCCAGACGCGGCGCGGTGCCGCGATGGTCGGCATGGGCATGACCGAGGACGACGCGCTTCAGCCCGCCGAGCTGCTCTGCCGCGGCGCGCGTCTTCTTCGTCATCGCCTTGCTGCCGGCGTCGAACTGGACTACGCCGCCACCCTCTTCCTCGAGGAAGTAGATGTTCATCGACTTGCGCAGGTCGCCCTGCAGCAGCCAGACCCCGTCGGCGACTCTCTCCACGCTCAAAGGGTACCCCGGCTAGGCTCCCCGACCGATGCCAACGCTGTGGAAAGCCGGGATGGCTCTCCTGATCATCTGCCTGATCGCGGCGATGGCGATCGCGATCGTTCGCCTTGCAACGACGCCAACCGAAATTCTCGGCGACCGCTTTCACGGCCTGCCCGCACACCACGGCGTAACGTCGAGATAAGGATTGGCCGGTGGGGCGCGCGTTAGTATCGGCGCAGCCGGACCCAGCAATCCCAGAGGAGGCGGCGTGTTCACTCGCATCGTGGTTGGAACCGACGGATCGGAGACCGCTGCCGAGGCGGTTCGGCAAGCCGTCGACCTGGCCAAGCTCGCAGGAGCCCAGCTCAGCATTGTCAGCGCCTACGAGCCGGTCTCAAAACGCCGTATCGAGGGAGAGCAACAGGGCGCGCCGGCTGACGTCCAGTACGAGATCGGCCCGCGCGAGGACGTCAACCTCGTCCTCGACGCTGCTGCGGCGAACGCCAAGAAAGAAGGACTCGAGGTGCAGACCCACCCGGTGGAGGGCGATCCCGCTGAGGCAATCCTCAACGTCGCCGAAGAGACCAACGCCGACCTGATCGTGGTCGGCAACAAAGGGATGACCGGGGCGCGCCGCTTCCTGCTCGGCAGCGTTCCCAACAACGTCTCACATCACGCTCCCTGCAGCGTGATCATCGTCCGCACTACGTAGCCGTACCCACTGATCTTCAGATCCCCGGGTCGGTGGCTGCTCCGGCGTCGATCAGGCCGGCACCCTGGCGCTGTGCGGGCAGGCCGAGGTCGCGGGCGGTGCTGCGCAGCCGCCGGATCACCCGGTTCACCTTGCCCTGCGGGGATACGTCCTCGTCGATGACGCCGCTGGCCAGGATCATCGCTGCCACTCCCGACACGTGCGCAGCCGCCATCGAGGTGCCGATGTAGCTGGCCGGCTCGCCGAAGCGCCGCGGGTTGGCGCCTTTCAGCGTCACCTGGTAGATCGAGCGGTTCGAGACCGACGGGCAGCCGCCGATCGGGGCGCCGCCGCCGGGCGCAAGGACGTCGACTCCCTTCCCCGGCAGCAGCGAGTAGCTGCCGAGGCAGCCGCCCTCGGTGGTGCCGCCGACGCCGATCGTGCGTGGTCCGGTGGCAGGGGGGGAGACGCATGTCTCCGAGCCGAGGTTGCCGACCGAGGCCACCGTAACCACACCTTTGAGATAGGCGTTGCGAAGCTCCCGGTCGATGCCCGGCACGCTCTTGTCGCAGCCGAAGTTGAAGCTCATGTTGATCACGTCGGCGCCATGGGCGACGGCGAAGTGGATCCCGCGCGCGATGTCATCGGCCTGCCCGCTGCCGTGACGATCGAGGACGCGGACCGGCATCAGCTTGGCGCGGTAGGCGAGCCCGACCAGACCGAGGCCGTTGTTGGTCTTCTCGGCGATCGTGCCAGCGACGTGGGTGCCGTGGCCGTTTTCGTCGAGCGGCAGGCGATCCCCGTCGACGAAGTCATAGCCCTTGACGAACTGGCCGGGGGCGAAGTCGGGGCTGCGACGGAAGCGCCGCCCCTTGTTCCGGTAGGCGATCCCGGTGTCGAGGACGGCGATCGTGATGCCGTGCACGCCGCGGCGCCCGGCTGCGATCAGGTGCTGCCAGGCACCGACTGCGTCGATGCCGCCGGGCGAGACCGGCAGCAGCGCGGTACCGGGCCCCTCCCAGGGAAGGAAGTTCCACTGCAGCGCGACCCAGCCGCCCGGAGGGCCGGGCGGGGTGAACAGCGGACCCGGGTCATTGGGGATGCCGGAAGCCGGCAGCGGAGGCGTCTTGGACGCGGTGGCGATGTAATTGGGGGCGGCGAAGGAGACTCCGGGCTTGCGGCGCAGCACCGCGGCCGCCTGACGGACACCGAGCCCTGGACGCAGGTGCAGCGTCCTCTCTCCGCGCGCGCCCTTGTACTCGAGGAGGACCTGGCGGGGGACGAATTCGAGTGCGGGCGCGGCGCCGGCGGACACGGCGGCGATCGCCGCCGCGAGCAGCACTGCTGCTGCGAGTGTGGAAACGCTTCGAATCATCGTCGGTTGTCGCTGCTCAGCGAGCCCCTGCCTGGCCTTGGGCGAGCTATCGCTTCAACACCGGCCTGCCCGTGAAGTTGTCGGTGGCACATACTTTCGGATCGATGCCGGACGGGGCGGCAAGCGACGTGCAGCAGCGCCTGATGGCTCTGGCGATCGAGCGTGCGCGCGAAGCGGAGGGTCACGGCGACGTGCCGATCGGCGCCGTCATCGCCCGCGGCGGCGAGCCGCTCGCCGCCGCGGGCAACGAGCGCGAGCTGCGCCGCGACCCAACCGCCCACGCGGAGATCCTCGCGATCCGTGCCGCCGCCGCAGCGCTCGGCGGCTGGCGCCTGCCCGACACCGCCCTCTACGTCACGCTCGAGCCCTGCGCGATGTGCGCCGGCGCGATCGTCCTCGCCCGCATCCCCACGGTCGTCTACGGCGCCGCCGACCCCAAGGCCGGCGCCGCCGGCAGCGTCCTGAACGTCCTCGACCAGACCGCCCTCAACCACCGTCCGCGGGTGATCGGCGGTGTGCTGGCCGACGAGTGCGCAGGCCTGCTTCAGGGCTTCTTCGCCGCCCGGCGCTGAGGCGAGCGAATACCCTGTTGGCAGAATCCGGAGAGGTGTCCGAGTGGCTTAAGGAGCGCGACTGGAAATCGCGTGGGCGGGGTTAACCCGCCTCGTGGGTTCGAATCCCACCCTCTCCGCTGACGTCTGTCACGGGCGCTTGTGCGCCTCGAAGAACAGCAGCGGCCCGGAGCGCTTGGCGCTGGTCAGGTCGAGGCCCGCCTCGCTCAACCAGGACTCGATCTCCATCTGGGTGCCGAGCGGTCCGAAGTCACCGATGTGGGGCCGAATGAGGAGGCGTTGGCGAAGGGTGTCCCTGCCGCGAACGAAGGAGGCGCCGACCAGGCGACCGGCTGGCTTGAGGACGCGGGCGGCCTCGAGCATCGCGGCAGCGGGCTCGTCGAAGCAGTGCAGACCCCAGAAGGAGAGGTAGAGGTCGGCGCTCGCGCCCGCCAGCGGCAGGTCCGTAGCGTCGGCCTCGTGGAGCTCGACGCCGGTCAGCCCACGCGCGTTGGCCCGTCTGCGAGCGCGGCGGAGCATCGAGGGTGAGAGGTCGAGCCCGACGTAGCGGATCGAGCCGTCACCGGGCAGAGCACGCAATGCCGGCCCGGCACCGCACGGGCAATCGACGGCGGTGCCACCCGCGACCACCTCCCCCACCGCGGCCATGCTCTCGTAGTACGGCTTGGTGTCGCCGCCCCAGACGAGTCGGCTGATCCGTCCGCTCAGACCTGGCCGCTCCATATAAGCGCTGTAGAGCGCACCCCAGGGCGAGGCGTAGAAGTCGTCGCGGCTCACCTAGTGAAGATTAGGTTAGGGCTGGCCCGCGCAATGTGGGAACGATCACCCACGCGCTGCGAGCCTTCCCGACGGCAGGAATGGCGACGGCATGGCCGAACTAGCGAAGATGAACCGCGAGCGGTGGCGCCAGCGCGCCCAGCGCGCCAGCGACGCCTTCGGGCTGGTGTTTTTGCTGGTCCTGCTCACCTACGTGCTGGCCTCGGTGATCTCCAATCGGGGCTGGCCGGCGGTGCTGCTGACGGCGGTCACCGGCGCCACCTCGGTGGTCGCGCTGACCAGCTCCCACGCCAAGCCGGTCTTCGTCAGACGCGCTTTGATGCTCGCCCTCCTGGCGACCCTCCTCGCCCTTGTCTCGGCGGTCGGCGGCGGTCGGCACTGGCTCAGCGCCGCCAACTTCATCGAGATCGGGCTGCTGGCGGTGGCAATGGCGGCTGTGCTGCGGCGCGTCGTCACCGCCGACAACGTCTCCTCGCGAACGATCCTCGGCGCGATCAGCGTCTACGCCTCGCTCGGCCTCCTCTTCACCTGGGCCTACGGACTGATCGACCGGATCGAAGGCGGCGGCTTCTTCGGCGAAACGGTGAGCGTCAAGGGCAGCGACTTCCTCTTCTTCAGCTACACGACGCTGACCACGACCGGGTATGGCAACCTGGTTCCCGCCGGTCAGTTCGGCCGCATGATCTCCGGCCTGGAGATGATGCTCGGCCAGGTCTTCCTGGTGACCCTGGTCGCCGGGCTGGTCAGCCTCTGGCGCCCGGGGGAGGGGCTGTTGCGCCGGCGCACCGGGCAGACCGGCGAGCGGAGCTAGTCCGCGAGCTCGACCCTTTCGATCTTCCGCTCCTCCAACGGGCGGTCCGAGCCGTCGGTCTCGCTCGACTCAATCGCATCGACGGTCTCCATCCCAGCGGTGACCGTGCCGAAGACGGTGTGCTTGCCGTCCAGCCAGGGCGCCGCCTCGGTGGTGACGATGAAGAACTGCGAGCCGTTGGTGTTCGGGCCGGCGTTGGCCATCGCCAGCGCCCCACGGACGATCTTGTGCTCGTTGATCTCGTCCTCGAAGGTATAGCCAGGACCGCCGCGCCCGGTTCCCTCCGGACAGCCTCCCTGGATCATGAAGTCGGGGATCACCCGGTGGAAGATCAGCCCGTCGTAGAAGCCGTCGGCGGCGAGCTTGCGGAAGTTCTCGACCGTCTTCGGGGCGTCGGAGTCGTGCAGCTCGAGCACGATCTCCCCGGCATTGGTATGGAGGGTGGCCTGTGACACGCCCGCGAGCATACCCGTCAAAGCCAGGCGGGCTTGCCGTCTCGGTCCGGAAAGAGGTTTCGGGTAACCACCAAGACGATGCCGACGACCTGGACAACGGTCGCTGCAAGCCAGACATCTATGACCGCGGTTGAGAGATCCCAGTGTTTGCCGGCCCAGGAGAAGGCGACGAACACTGCATTCGCAAGCAAGAGCTGCGCCCCGAGAAGAACGATGATCCACCTCGCGTAAGTTCGCCTGAGTTCATATTCCTGTCCAGCGAACCTGCGCTTCAGCTCAATTTCCTGCGCCTGGTGCTTCTCCGCAAGGAACTGAAGATCCTCAGGCAGACCCGCGGTCTCGCTCACCGCCCCCGCCCGCAGGGCCCCCTGGGCATCCTCAGCGGCCCTTGCAACCACCTCGAGGTCTGCCAACTCCCCACCCTCCGTCATTTACAGCTCGTCAGCCTACTGCTGGCGCCAGGTCGAGATTATCTATTCGATTCTGCATTGCCTCGCGCGAAACCTTGAAGCGTATGGCCATCTCGAGGTCGTCCAGTCCCGCTTCGACCAAGCTCGTCACCTCGTCTTCCGGCATCAAGAGGGAAGCCGCAAACTCGTTGGCATAGATCTCCTCGGGATCCCGACCGGTTGCTGATACAGGATTTCGGAGGTCGACCGTCGTGTATTCGTCGGTTTCTTCCGAACGCCTGACAAAGTGCCCGAGCTCATGAGCACAGGTGAACCGCCGTCGATTGGGACTGTCGCTCTGGTTGAGCAGAATGACGGGATCCTGGCCAGGATTCTTCACGAGGGCTCCCAGCGTTTTCTCGTCCAGCTCAGCGTCAAGCACGCGAAGCCCAGCGGTGCGAGCGATTGCCACAGGGTCGACCGGGATCGCGCCGCTCCAGGCAGCTCTCAACAGCTTGGCTGCATCCTCAGCCGCTTCCATCTTGACCTCGCTTCTCATCTTCATTCAATCTATACAGCATGATTGGGACCATCGCCTGGGCTATGGGAGGTCATTGTCTGGATCAACCGCTCACCCGCACGGTCACCGACCGCGAGGCGCCTGGTGCGTAGGGCCAGCGCTCCTCGGCCAGGGCCACGGCGCGCAGGCGGATCTGAGCTGTGCCGGTGATGTAGCGGAAGCGGTAACTGGCGCGAAAGCGGCCGCTGTGATCGCTGCGGGTGACGAGGACGGGTCGCCAAAGACGCGCCTCGTTCTCGTAGTACTGAATCGCGACCAGCTTGCCGCGGCGCGGCAGGGGTGCGCCGCGGGCTCGTACACGGCCCCATAGATGCACGGTCTGGCCGGTGCGCAGGCTGCGTGGCATGGCGCCGAGCGTCGCCGCGCCGCGCACTCGCAGGACCAGCGCCGGCCGGCGAGCCGCGGCCAGGCCGGCATCGCCCGCGTAGGCGACGCTGATGCGACGCGACGGCCCAGCGGGCAGGGCCAAGCGGAAGCCACCGTGGCGGCCGGTCTCGATGGTGGTGACGCGGCGAGGGCTCAGCGCTCCGCGCGAGGGCCGGGAGACAACCCGCAGCCGCCGTCCCGCCAGCCCGGCACCGTCGGCATTGAGCAAGCGGCCCGAGAGCGCCGCGCCGGCGCCGAAGGGCACGGTCACACTCGATCCGTGCCGGGACCGCCAGCGCAGCTTGGCGAAGAGACGGGCCTTCGATCGCGGGGCCGCCCGGGACGCATCGTCTCGGCCGGCTGCCGGTCGGGACGGAGCCACCGGCGGCGGCGTCTTGCGCAATGCCATCTCGGAGCCGTCGATCCGGCGGGTGGTCGCGGTTGTGTTACCGGCGACGTCGACCGCTTCGGCGCGGAAGACGTAGGTGCCAGGATCGAGGCTCTGCGGCAGCGGGGCGGCGAGACGCGCCGACGCTGACCCCTCGCCCGCTTCGAGCTTTGTCGGCAGCTCGATCCAGCGCTCGGCGTTGACCCGCCTGTATTCGATCTGTCCCTGCGCCAGGCCCGAGTGCTCGTCGCTCGCCCTGGCGCCGACGGTCTGCGGCAGGTCCGGGCCGGTCGGCTCGGGGACCGCCTCGAAAGCCACCCCGGGCGGCACATCGTCAAGCCGCATCGGCAGCTCGACTGCCGAGGAAGAGCTGGCGTTGCCGGCCTCGTCGCGCAGCCAGATGTGGAAGGTGTAGGTCCCGGGCCGCGGCAGGGTGCGGTCGGCGAGCGAAGTCAGAGCATGCCCAGCGGCGAGCTGCACACCGGTGTCATAGCCGGCCGCCCCGGTGATCCGCCAGTAGGCGCCGCCGATCGCGCTGGCCACTCCCTGGTCCGGGTTCTGCCAGGAGAAGTCGAAGTCGTCGACGCGTCGCCAAGCGTCGCCGCCGGCAAGGACGAGGCTGCGTGGATGCGCCGGCGGGTTGTTGTCGATGTTGACGGTCTGCTCGGCCGTGCAGCCGACGTTGCCGGCGAAATCCGTGCTGCAGTGCCGCAGCGTGTGGGGTCCGTCGCTGAAGCGAGTCGTGTCGATCATCGCGCCGTCGGCGCCGTGCGGGTCGCAGGGCTGCATCCGCGTGCCGCGCCACTCGCCGGCGATCGACGCCTTCGCGCAGGGATACTCGTGCAGATCGATGCGATTGCCGTCGAGGGTGGTCTCGCCGAAGCGAATGCCGCTGCCGTCGTCGACTCCGGAGAACATGACCAGCTGCGATCCGCGGCGCCAGCCGCCAGCGGTCAGATCGCCCCAGACCCAGGCGCCGGGTCCGATGTCGTCCTCGATCGTGATCGTCAGGGCGCGCACCGCCGACCACGAGTCGGGTTCGATCGAGCACCATCTGCTCTCTGCACGGGCGCAGAGCAGCCGATCCTCCAGCGCCGGCTGGGGCGTGGAGAAGCCGGCGACGAAATCGTGCGGCGTCGTATCCGTGCCGCCGGCGCTGAGGAAAGGTTCGAAGCCGCCGTTCCAGGTGCCGAGGCCGATCCGCTGCTCCATCCCGTCGTGCAGCGTGTGCCACCAGGTGCCGCTGACGCGGGTGATGCCGGTGCCGGGGGGCGCCACCCAGCGCCAGCGCGCATAGCGGCTGCCGGAGAGAGTCGAGCCACCCTTGGTGAAGCTCTTCATATGGGCACCGTCGAAGGGATCGGCGCCGGCCGGGGTCGCGCACCAGGCGTCCTGGCGGAACTTGGCGCCGCCCGTCGTGTCGGCCCACTCGGCGTCGGCGTCCAGGTGCCAGCCGCACTGCGCGACCGAGTACTTGCCCGCCGTCGCCTCGCGCGCCGCCAGCAGCAGCAGCGCCAGCGCCAGCGCGACCCCCATCGCGATTATCCGTCCCAGCCCTCCACGCGTCCCCGACATCGACCCTCCTCGTTCGACTTGCAGATGGAGGACCAAGGGCTCAGCCGCTCTTTCTCTCCCCCCTGTGGACGGATGTCCGGGATGCGGCCGATCCGGGCAGGGCCGTACCCGCAGCCGCACTTTGCGAAAATGATCGCGATGCCCCTGCCGACCGAGGACCAGATCACCGAGAAGCTGCGTGCCGTCATCGACCCCGAGCTGCGCCGCTCGATCGTCGAGCTGGGAATGGTGCGCTCGATCGAGGTCAGGGAGAGCGGGCGAGTCGAGGTGGTCGTCTCGTTGACCACCGCTGGCTGCCCGATCCGCGCCCACTTCGAACAGGCAGTCGCCCAGCAGGTCTCCGCGCTGGACGGCGTGACCGAGGTTGCGGTTGGCTTCGACGTCCTCTCCGACGAGGAGAAAGGCAACCTGCAGCAGACCCTCGGCCGCGGCAAGCTGCCCGAGGGCGCGCTGGCGCAGGTGAAAAACGTGATCTGCGTCGCCTCCGGCAAGGGCGGCGTCGGCAAGTCGACGATGACCGCCAACCTGGCCGCGGCGCTGAGCGCCGAAGGCCACGCGGCGGGCGCCCTCGACTGCGACGTCTACGGCTACTCGATCCCGCGCATGCTCGGCGTAAACCGCAAACCCGAGGTCAACGCCGAGCGCAAGATCCTGCCGCTGGAGGCGGCGGGCGGGGTCAAGGTGATGTCGATCGGCTTCTTCGTCGAGGAGAACTCGGCGGTCGTCTGGCGCGGCCCGATGCTGCACAAGGCGATCCAGCAGTTCCTCGAGGACGTTGCCTGGGGCGAGCTCGAGTACCTGCTGCTCGACCTGCCGCCCGGGACCGGGGACGTCTCGATGACCCTCTCCCAGCTACTGCCGCAGGCGAAGTTCGCGCTCGTCACCACGCCGCAGCCGGCGGCGCAGACGGTCGCCAAGCGGGCCGCCGACATGGCGGCAAAGTTCGACCTCGAGCTGCTCGGCGTGATCGAGAACATGTCCGGCTTCACCACCCCGGACGGCGAGCGCTTCACGATCTTCGGCGAGGGCGGCGGTCAGCTGCTCGCCGACGAGCTCGACGTGCCACTGCTGGGCAAGGTCCCCCTTTCCGAGCCCCTGCGTGAGCATGCCGACAACGGCACCCCGCTGGTTACCGCCGAGCCCGACTCACCCGCCTCGCAGGCAATCCGCCAAGCCGCCCGCGGCATCGTCGCCACCACCCCGCAGGAGCTGCCGGTGCTGCAGGCCGCCCCGGCCGCAGCGGAGCCGCCCCCGGTCAGCGGCACCCCGCTACCGGTAGTTCAGTAGCGACGCGGCTCAGGCCGCGCTCTTGCTCTATATCAATTGCTCAGCCCGATCCCGGTAGCGCCGGGTATAGCAAGGGCTACACAGGTCCAAACATGCTAGACATTACTTTTCGATAGACAGATGACCATTACAGTGCATAAGCTTGATCGGTTATCAGTCTGTTTTGTAGGGGGTGAGATCTGGCGTGAGACGACGCAATGAGCAGAAGAGCACCGAACCTTCAGCGCAGGATGGCTCAGAAAGGGGGTCCACTCAGTTGCCGGGAGCATCCGCAGTCATCGACCTGGTCGCGCGTTGGCTAGCTTTGGCCTCACACCGCGCGGATGCGCATAACAGGGCTGCCAATCGCTATGCGAAGCGTGACTTCCGGTTCGGCCTTCCGGCCGTCATCTTGACGACGATCGTTGGTTCGAGCGTATTTGCAACGCTCCAGACGAACGTCTCGGTTGTCGTCAAGATCGGTGCCGGTATGGTCGTGCTGGTGGCCGCTGCGTTTTCGGCGGCGCAGACGTTCATGAAAAGCGCGGCCCTCAGTGAGGCGCACCAGCACACGAGTCGCGAATACGAAGTACTCGTACGCGAGATCGAAGAGCTGCAGGCCCTGCCACCAACCTCAGAGACCGAGTGGAGCAATCGTATCGGCGCCCTTCGTGTCGGGTTTGACGAAGCGGCTAACCCTGATCCGGCAGTAACGACCTGAGGAAACCTTCCGGGAACGTCCTCTTGGGTCTTGAGAATGCGGTTTGCGAGCCCATTCACAACGACCCAGGAGGACACCCGGACGGTGAAGACA
>Ga0164299_10000021_pt1 | contig 44119 bp, 45 predicted proteins | sample Whisoiple_221_MG_FD_109712 | JGI IMG/M metagenome (GOLD analysis project Ga0164299, IMG submission 109712) | Unamended control soil microbial communities from upstate New York, USA - Whitman soil sample_221_MG | ecosystem: Environmental > Terrestrial > Soil > Agricultural land ...
CGCAAGGGGATGGCGAAGGTGAAGCGCGAGCGCGAGATCGACTGCGTCGTGCTCGGCTGGCGGCCGGGCAAAGAGGAGGGCACGGTCGGCTCGCTGATCCTCGGCCTCTACGACGGCGACGAGCTGCACCCGGTCGGGCACATCTCGGGCTTCAGCGCGGCCGCCAAACGCAGCATGCGAGAGCTGCTGGCGCCGCTGGAGACGGGCGAAAGCGGTACGGCCGAGCCGAGCCGCTGGACGGGTGGGCGCGACCTCGAGTGGGTCGCCTTGCGGCCGGAGCTGGTGATCGAAGTCGGGTACGATCATGCGGCCGCTGGTCGCATCAGGCATGGTGCGCGCTTCCGTCGCTTCAGAGACGACAAAGATCCTAAGGAGTGCACGTTCGATCTGTTGGACGAAGGGTGAGCTAGAACAAAGGCTGCTGGCCGGTGGGTGGCGCGGCGCTCTCGTCCAACCGCTTCCGGCCGCCGCGGTTGCGGCCCCAGCCTCGGACTGCCCGAGTGGTGAGCTTGCGTTGGTTGGGGCTCAGGTAAGACCGCCCATTCGCGTATAGCTGCTCGTAGCGGGGCAGGAGGTCCGGGCGTTTGGTCTCCAACCAGGCGAAGAAGACGTCTCTTACCTCGTCTCGTAGGTGGAGGGTTACACCGCCCAGGAAGGTGGCGCCGGCCTCCTTGGCGCGATCGACTATCGGTTGGACCTGGCTGGGATCGTCGTTGATGCCGGGCATCAACGGGGCGATCAGGACGCCGGAGTCGATGCCGCGCGAACGCAGCTCGGCCACCGCGTCGAGGCGGGCAGCGGGGCTGGGGGTGTGGGGCTCGGTGGCTCGCCAGGCGTCCTCGTCGAGGGTCGGGACCGAGAGGTTGACCGAGACCGGCAGGCGCTTTGCCATGCGCTCGTAGATCTCGATGTCGCGCAGGAGGAGCGGTGACTTGGTCAGCACCGAGACGGGAGTGTCTGCCTGCTCCAGCGCAGCGAGGATCTCGGGCATGAGCCGGTAGCGGCTCTCGACCCACTGGTAGGGGTCGGTGTTCGTCCCCAGCGCGACCAGCTCCCGCTTCCAGCTCGGTCGCGCCAGCTCGGCCCGCAGCAGCTCCGGCACGTTGACCTTGACGACGATCTCCCGCTCGAAATCGCGCCCGGCGTCGAGGTCGAGATAGATGTGGGTCCTGCGGGCGAAGCAGAAAACGCAGGCATGCGTGCATCCCCTGAAGGGGTTGATCGTCCAGCTGAACCCGTAGCGCCCTCCCGGCACGTGGTTCAACGCCGACCGCGCCCGGACCTCATGGAAGTTGATCCCCATCGCCTCCGGCGCATCGAACGTCCGCACAATCGTCCCGTCGCCAACTCCCGGCAACCGCATGTCGTTCTCGACCCGCTGCTCGTCCCAGCGCATACGAACACATGTTCGCATGTGCTCTGGACGATGCCCTGGAAGCTAGATGCTGGAGCCCGTCTCGTCGCGCTTGAACTGCTCGAGCTGGTCGAGAGCTTGGGCGCGCGCTTTGCCGCGCAGCGGCGGTAGCAACGCGACCAGGGTGCCTTTCGAGCCAAGCGCCTGCCTGGCCCAGCGGCGGAAGTCGAAATCATCGACGTGGTCGACGATTTTGCCGTCGGCGAAGCGGAACTTGGCCTGAATGTCGTTGACCACCGGGCGACCGGTGGAGAAGGTGTAGCGGGCGATCCAATGGGCCGAGCCCGACGTGTCGTCGGCCTCGTGCTCGTGTAGCTCGATCTTCAGGTCGGTCGCGCGGCTGGTCAGCATTCGCCACATCGCACCGATGTCAGCGCCGTGCAGATCGCCGAATGCCGGATCGCGGAAATGGGCGTCGCCCGCATAGCAGGCGGTCATCGCGGCGCCGTTGCACTGGCCAAACACCTCGTAGAAGCGCTCGATCGTCTCGCGGTTCGCGTCGGCTCCCACGCGCCCACCCTAGCCGCTACTACGGCAGCTTGCCGGCGATCACGTAGCCGAGGACGGCCACCACCTGCTCGGGCGTGCGGGCGGTGCCCTGGGCGGCGCGGTCAACCTCCTTCAGGGCATGGTCGAATTCGGCGTCGTGCAGGGTGACGTAGGGCTTGCCCAGGGCGGCGGCATAGCCCGCGTCGAACGCGGCGTTCGACTGTCGGTATTTGTCGCCGAAGCGGACGATGACGATGTCGGCGGCGCGGATCAGCGTCTGGGTGCGGATTGCGTTGACCCCCGCCCCCATGTGGTCGCGCCAGAAGGGCTCGCTCTCCTCACCCAGGGTGCCGACACCAGCATCGTCGGAAGCGGCGTGGTCGGTGACCGGCGCCGAGAAGGCGACGGGCAACCCAGCATCCCGCACTCCGGCTTCGATTCGCTCGCGCCAGTCGGAGTGGATCTCCCCCGCCAGGTAGACGCTCCAAGTCTTGCCCACCCGCGGAGGTTCGCACAGTTGATGGAAGGATTGGGGGGTCTCCAGTCCCCCCAATCCTTCCATCGCGGCCTCATCCACAACATGCACACGGCCCTGTGGGTGCTGGCGGGCGCCTAGGGTTACCCCGCTGGCAATTCAGCTCGTTGCCTGCTCCTCGAAGTGCTTGCTCAGCATCGTCACCTGGCCCTGGTAGTTCGACCCCAGCGCCTCGCCATAGAGGCGCTGGGCGGGCGCGCTGGTGCGCTCGAGCGCCAGCTTGCAGACCGGCTGGCGGTGCTCGACCATGAAGGAGACGTCGCGTGCCCGCACCTCGAGCGCCGCACGGCTGCCGTGACGGCCGCCGACCGGGTCGTAGCCGAAGCCGGGATCGAAGAAGCCGGCGTAGTGGGTGCGCAGCTCGCCAGCGGTCGGGTCGTAGGCCATCATCTCGGCGGCGATCTGCGGCGGAATGCAGACCCCCTCGGCCGAGAGCAGCAGGTAGAAGATCTCCGGCTCGAGCACGATCCGCCCGCCCGGCTCCGGATATACCGGGTCCCAGTAGTCGGTCCAGCGGTAGGCGCGGATACGCGAGAGGTCGATCGGCAGGCTGTTCTTCTTCGCTCGGTAGCCGACGATCCGGTCGCTGGGACCGGAGAGGTCGACGCTGAGAAAGAGCCCCTCGGCCAACGCCAGCTCCGACTCGCGCAGCGCATGCGAGTCGAGGTAGAGCAGGGGGAACTCGTCCTGCAGGGCGCGGATCTGCGGATCGGAGAGGCGCACCTCACCACGCGCCAGCCGCAGCTGGTTGAGCGAGAGCCCGCTCTGCACCTGGATCGCGAATGAGCGCGGCACCACCTCCAGATAGAGGCGGCCGTGGTAGCCGGGGCGGATCTCGTCGAAGCGATGATGGCGGTTGGTGAGCACCCGGGTGAAGACGTCGAGGCGGCCGGTCGAGCTCTTCGGGTTGGCCTTGGCCCGCATGTCATCGGGCAGGGCCAGCTCCTCGATCAGCGGCACCAGGTAGGGGCGGTCGCGCTCGAGCACGGCGCCGTCGCGCAGGTCGATCCTCTGGAAGGCGAGGCCCTCGATCTTCTCCTCGACCGTCGAGTCGACATCGGGCAGGAAGCTGCAACGCAGCGCCCAGGCGAAGTCGCCCAGGCGCAGGTCGATGCTGGCTGGCTGGATCGCCTCAGGCCGGATCCTGTAATCGCCCGAGCCGATCCATTCTGCGTCTATTGCCTCGCTCAGGGCCTGCGAGGGCAGCACGCCGGAGGCCGGCACGCTGCGCGGCGGCTCGGTCGCCGCGCCCCCCGCGGCTGCGCTCGCGTCGCTCGTCATCTGCTGGAGATTATGCGGCGTGCCTCGGCGACACCGAGGTAGGGAGTCAACGCAAACTCGGCAAGTTCCGGGAAGAACTGGTCGAGCTGCTCGGCTTCACCGGCGAGCACCCGGCGCCCGAGCAGCGAGGCAATGCCGCCGACCACGGCCTCATCGGCTGCCTCGGGCGGCCGTCCGGCCGAGGTTCCCCGAGGCGCACCCTCGCGCAGATGTGGGACGAAGCCCTCGACGGCGCACTGGAAGCGGCTGTAGACGCCGGGGCCAGCGCGGAGGCCCTCGACCAGGAGCAGGTTGGCCCGGGCCGGTGCAGCGGCGAAGCTCTGCAGAGCCGCGCCGAGACCGGCGCAGACCCCGTCCGCCCAGCCGTCGCTGTCAGCGCAGGCGCCCAGCACCTCCGATCTCACCAGCTCGACCGACTCGTCGTAGGCGGCGTAGAAGCACTCGTCCTTGCTGGGGAAGTGACGGTAGAAGTCGCTCTTGGAAACTCCAGCGAGTCCGCTGATGGCCGAGACCGTGGTGCGATCGTAACCGCGCTCGTCGAGACAATCGGCTATGGCGACAAGCAGTCGCTCCCGCTGGTGCTGGGCGATGAACTCCCGTGGCAGGCCGTGACGACCACGCGGCAGCGGTTTCATGCAGTACTAAAGTCTGCCAGCGCTAAGCGTTTTCCGTCTGCTGACCCTGGAGTCAGTCGGTCATGCCGGCGCCGAGGTAGGGCGCCATCATGAACTCCGTCAGTTCGGGAAGCAGGTCCTCAGCCCGCTTCGCCTCCCCGCGACGAATCTGCTGGTAGACGATGAAGGCGACGCCGCCGACCAACGTCTCGGCAATCGTGTCGGGCTGGCGCGCGTCCTGAGGCAGGGTCCGGCGGGTCAGCTCGACGAAGGTCTCCAGAGCGTCCTCGTAGCGCTTGGTTGTCGCCGGTGTCGCCGAAAGCGCCTCGATCATGCACATCCGAGCCAAGATCGGCTGCTCGGCGACGTAAGCGAGGAAGGCGGCAAGCCCGCGCTCGATCCGATCCTGCCACTCAGCCTCGCCCTCAACGTCCTCGGCGGCCTCCTCAACCCGTCCCAGAACCTCGTCGCGGGCGGCGTCGAAGGCGGCGAGGAATACCTCCTGCTTGCCCTCGAAGTTGTCGTAGAGCGTTTTGCGGGCGACGCCGGCACGGCGGACGATGTCGGAGATCTTGGTCGCCTCGTAGCCCTGTTCGGCCGTCAGCTCGGCCAGCGCGTCCATGATGCGGCGTTGCTTGTGGACAGCGATGAACTCCCGTGGGAGCGCGGGACGGACCGAGCCCGGGGGCCGTTTTGCAGCCTGTCGCTCCCGTGTTCCCCCTTTTCCCCGTGGCGGCATAGACGAAGGATACCCAGGGTGGGCGAAAATCCGACGTACGGCAGCGACTTTTCTGGTACCCTTGGAGAGCCTGCACAATTTCCAAAAGAAACGCGTAGGTTCCCTTATGGCTCAGAGGTCACCGGAGAGGGTAATGCTCAGCAGGGAGAAGCTCGCCAATGCGGTTGGCGACCGCTGGTCGGACTCTGAATTGAGCGAGGCCGTAGCACTGCTGACGCGGGCGGACGGACGTTTTCCGGCTGGCGTCAGGACGCTGCCCGCGGATCTGGTCAAGGCGATCCAGCGCGAGAGGCTGCTGGCCGCGATGATCGGCGCGGTCACCGAAGTCGGCTACAACGCCCTCACGGTGCAGAACGTCCTTACCCGGGCGGGTATCTCGAGGCCAACCTTCTACGAGCAGTTCGACGACAAGGAGGATTGCTTCCTCGCCGCCTTTGACGCCTCAGCGGGACGAATGCGAGAGCGCATCGAGGCGGCAACGGCAGCGACTGGTCCCAACTGGCGCGATCGACTTCGAGGTGGTATCGCCGAACTGCTGCGCTTCATCGCCGAGGAGCCGGAAGAGGCGCGCATCGTGATCGTCGAGGCGCGGGCGTCGAGCTCGGCGGGCCTGCGGCGACGCGACGATCTGCTCGATCACTTCGCCGCCTGCATCGACGCTTTGGTCAGGAAGGACCTGGATCAGGCTCCCTCGGCAATCGCCGCCGCTGGGATCGTGGGAGGAATCGAATCGGTGCTGTACGCACGCCTGCAGAAAGGCGAAACCGACGATCTCGACGCGCTCCTCCCCTCGCTGATGTATTTCGCCGTCCTCGCCTACGTCGGCCAGGAGACCGCCGGCGAAGAGCTGGACGACGCGGCTCTCGCCTAGGACGAGCGTCCGCGTCGCTTGCTGGGCCGCTTGCCCGGGCGGGCGGCGAGCCGCAGCGTACGCTCACTCTCCTTCTCGACCGCCTCGCCCATCGCGATCTGGAAGGTGGCCAGGAGCGCGCCAGCCGCCAGTGGCCGCATCCGTTCGAGCGCCTCGCTCATCCGCGGCCAGTCGCGCTCGGGACGACCGGCGCGATCGAACGGCTGCCAGACCTCCTTGACGAAGAGGTCGACGAAGGCGCGGGCGGCGCCGTCGGCGTGGCGGCGCAGCTTCTCGGCGGTGATCAGGGCGCCCTCGACCCCGATCCCAAGCTCGGCCAACTCGGCGGCGGCGCGCAGCAGCTGTGGGCTGATCACCTCGATCCGGCCGTCGGGGAGCGTGCGGAAGATGCCGAGCTTTTCGGCCCGTCGGCGCAGCTTGGCGTCAGCCGCCTCACCCCAGAGCCTGGCCAGCTCCTCGGCGTCGACGATCTCCGGTGCCTCGTCTTCGAAGGGCGCGCGCAGAGCGCGGGTGAAGTCGAAGATCGCCGAGGCCGAGCCGTCGCCGCTGTCGAGCACGCGGCGAATCGCCTCCAGGTTGAGCCCGTCGGCCTGCATCTCGCGGGTCAGCTCAATCCGCGCAACGTGCTCATCGTTGTAGTAGCCGGTGCGGCCGCGCACGATCGGCGGCGGCAGCAACCCCCGCGTCTGGTGGGCGCGGATGTTGCGCACGGTCATCCCGGTTCGCTCGGCCAGCTGGCGGATCGTCATCTCGTCCTTGGCGGGCTTGGAGGCCTTGGCGTTCATCGCAGGGAATGGTATGCGCCAGGTTCGCTAGGAGGTGAGCGACAGACGCTGGCCGTTCATCTCCTGGGCGGCATCGGAGCAGAGGAAGACGATCGCCTCGGCGATGTGCTCGCTGGGGGTGAAGGAGGAGAAATCACCGTTGGGGTTCTCTGCACGCATCCGCGCGGTGAGTATCGCGTCGACAACGATGATGTTGGCGGTCGCGGCGGTACCGGCAAAGCCATCGGCGAGGGCGAGCGTCCAAGCCTCGGCGGCCGCCTTGGCGGCGGCGTAGGCGGCATTGGAGTTGGACGGGTTTTGCGCCTGCTTGGCGGAGACGAGCGCGAAGCGACCGTGCTCGGATGCAAGCAGCGCGTCGTGGAAAGCCCGGGTGGTGTGCTGCACGGTGCGGATCAGCAGATCGTGGAGCAAATCCCAGTCGGCGAGCGGCGCCTCGTGCAGCGGCTGACCGCCGCGCCAACCGCCGACCAAATGCAGCAGCCCGTCGACCCGGCCGAAGCGCTCGCGCAGCGCCGCGCACCAGGCCCGAGCCTCCTCCTCGTCGAGCAGGTCAACCGCACGACCGTCCCAGCGCTCCGCCGGCAGTCCCAACCCCTCCCCCACCTCGTCGATTCGCACCTGATCGCGATCGGTACCGGCAATCGTCGCACCCGCCTCCGCCAGCCGTTCGGCAACGACCGGACCCAGCCCACCGCCAATGCCGGCAATAGCGAAGACGCGGCCGTCGAGGCTGTCGTTGGTGGCCACCGCTACATCTTCTCGCATTGCTGGCCAGGACAGCGAGAAGGTTTCCGTCTGAAACGTATGCGAACATGTGTTCCCAATGAAACCGCGGGAGAAGCCGGTAGATCCTCACCCGCGGAAGCGGTTGATCAATCGCCGGCAGCAGGGGGATCTCGGTGAGTTTTCGGCGATGGAGTGGCTCGCAAGCAAAGGCGGTTTGGTCTGGATTCCGCTGGGTCACAGCCCGGATGTCGACCTCGTCGTTGAATTCAAAGGGCGTCTGCTGCCATACAGGTCAAGACATCCACCTACGAAGTGGCGAGCCCCGACGAGCATGCGAGGTGGAGCGTCAGCGTCGCGACCAGCGGAGGGAACCAGAGCTGGAATGGGACTGCGAAGACATTCGATCCGGCGCTCATCGACTACCTCTTTGTCCTTGTCGGAGACGGCCGGCGCTGGTTCATTCCAGCCACTGCGATCGAGGCTTCTACGTCGCTGACGCTCGGAGGAACCAAGTATTCTGAGTTCGAGGTCGAGCGAGGTCAGCCGATCGAGCACCTCGTTTATCTGGGCGATCCCCAGGAGAAGTCAGACCGAATGCGGGGGGAGTGCCTGAGCGGTCAAAAGGATGTGACTGTAAATCACACGGCTATGCCTACGCAGGTTCGAATCCTGCCTCCCCCATCCCCACACCCCAGCGGACCACTTGGAGACGTAACGAAGTCCGAGCGGAGGCTTGCCCGCAGCGGCCACGCATTTCTCCGGCAAAAGCGCCAGCTGACGATTCCCAAGCGCCCGTGCGCTGAGGCGGGGCTGAAGATTGGGGACAGAGTGCGAGTTCGCGCCGATGGACCGGGTCGAATCGTCTTCGAGCGCGCCGAGGCCAGTGAACTTCTCAGCCCGGCGTAACCCCGAGGCCCACAGCCATCTGTTCGTTGAAGGCGTTGAGGGCCGACATCGGGCGCATGAAAACGGTCAGCTCGCTGACCAGGCCCTGCTCGTCGAGCTCGAGGAAGTCGATGCCCTCCAGCTCGCGGTCGCCGACGCGGGCTTTGAAGCGTAGGACGACCGTGCCGTCCCCGGCGAGCTCATCGGTGTAGCGGAAGTCTTCGAGCGTGGCGGCGACGTGGGTCAGCACCTGGGTCACGACCTCGCGACCCTCGAAGCCGCGAAAGAGAATCGGACTGTGCAGGACGACGTCATCGCGCAGCGTCGCCGTCATCGCCTCCAGGTCCTTGGCCTCGGCGGCGAGGCGGAATGGATGCGGGGCGGTCATCGCGGCTCGAGCACGAACAGCGCGATGTTGCGGTCGGTCCGCGCCTCGTATTCGTCGAAGCCGGAGTACTGCTCGTTGTGCCTGCGCCAGAGGTCGGCGCGCTCCTCGCCTTCGGCCACCCGCGCATGCACGGCGTGCCGCTCGCGTCCGACCTCGACCTCAGCCTCTGGATTGGCTTTGAGGTTGAGCGACCAGGCTGGCGTACGGCTGTGACCGGCGTTGGAGCCGATCACGACGAGGTTTTCGCCATCGGTGAGATAGACGACCGGGGCGGTGCGCTTCTGCCCCGACTTGCGCCCGGTCGTGGTCAGCAGCAGCACCGGCGCCTGGTTGACCTTGCCCATCAACCGCCCACCGGATATGCGGTAAAGGGGAATGTTGAGCTTGCCGGCCCAACGTAAACCAGCAGCGCCCATCATCTGTGAGGCACGCGAGTAGAACTTGTCGCCAGAGGGCACGGCGACAGTATTCCAGCACTGACGCCGTCAGCCGGCCTCGCGCAGCATCTGCGCCTCTGGCAGGTGCTGCAGTTTCTTCAGCGTGTTGTTCTCGATCTGGCGGATGCGCTCGCGGGTGACACCGAAGGTATTGCCGACCTCCTCCAACGTCAGCGGCTCCATGCCGGTGAGGCCGTAGCGCAGCTCGATCACCTGCCGCTCACGCTCGGGCAGGGCGGAGAGCGCCCTGCGCACACCCTCCTTCTGCAGGTGTTCGCTCGCCTCTTCGAAGGGCTCGGGGACGGTGTCATCAGCGACAAAATCGCCCAGCTCGGAGTCGTCCTCGTCGCCCACCGGTTTCTCCAGCGAGACCGGCAGCTGGGCGACGCGGAGGATCTCGCGCACTTCTCCCAGCGGCCAGCGCAACTCCTCGGCGATCTCAGCCGGCTCCGGCTCGCGGCCGTAGCGCTGGACGAGCTGGCGCTCGACGTGGGCGACGCGGTTCAGCTTCTCGACCATGTGGACCGGGATGCGGATCGTGCGCGCCTTGTCGGCTATAGCCCGCGTCACCGCCTGGCGAATCCACCAGGTCGCGTAGGTGGAGAACTTGTAGCCGCGGCGGTAGTCGAACTTCTCCACCGCCCGGATCAAGCCCAGGGAGCCCTCCTGAATGAGATCGAGGAAGCTGAGCCCCCGACCCAGATAGCCTTTCGCGATCGAGACGACAAGGCGCAGGTTGGCCTCGACCATCTGCCGCTTGGCGACCATGTCGCCGCGCTCGATCCGCTTCGCCAGTTCGACCTCCTGACCGGCGGTGAGCAGGTCGACGCGGCCGATCGAGCGCAGGTAGAGGCGCAGCGAGTCGAGGCTCGGTTCGATCGTCAGGTCGAGCTCCTGCTTGCGCGCGCCGCTGCCGTTGGTCGACTCGGCGCGTGCCTCCTTGTAGGCGCTGACACCGTCCTCGGCGATCACTTCGATGCCGTTCTCGACCAGGTATGCATGCAGACCGGTGACCTGCTCCTTGGTCACCTCGACCTCCTCCAGTGTGGAGGCGATCTGCTCGAAGGTGAGATAGCCGTGCTCGCGCCCGAGCGCAACCAGCGCCTGGAGCTCCTGTGGCCCGGCTGGCTGCTCGCCCGAATCCTGATTCAGCCCCTGCGGGACCGTCTCCAACGGCTCGATTTCACTGCCTCCACTGCAACCCTGTTCCCCTCCCGGGGGCCGGCCCCAACGCTCCGGCGTTCAGAAGTATAGGGAGCAGATCGCCTACGCTTCGTCTGCCAGTGGCAACTCATTCGACCACCCCCCTCTCACCCGCGACTCCCGATGTGCAGTCGGGGACGCCGGCGACCCGGGTCAGCCTTTCGCGGGTGGGCGTGACCGGGGTCGAGAAGGTGATCCGGGTCAAGGCAGACGGGACCGAGAACCTCTACCACGCCGAATTTGAGTGCTTCGTCGACCTCAATCCCCGCCAGGCGGGCGTTCACATGTCGCGCTTCGAGGAAATCGTCGGCGAGGCGATCGACGAGGTCGTCCTCGGTGAGGCCTTCCGTGCCGAGGTGCTCGCCGCCCACATCGCCCAGCGCGTGCGCGAGCGCCAGGGTGGACTGCGGGCCGAGGTCTCGGTCACGGCGCGCTATCCGGAGACGGTGACGACCCCGGCCAGCGGCCAGCGCACGCAGGAGATCTATGGCCTTTTCGGCACCGCGGTCGATTCGCTGCGGGGGACGCGAACGCTGACCGGCGTGCAGGCCCAGGGCATGACGGCCTGCCCCTGCGCGCAGGAGATGGTCGGCGGGCTCGCCCGCGAACGGCTCGCCGAGCGCGGCTTCGACGCCGAGCAGATCGAGGCCGCGATCGAGGCGGTGCCAATCGCCACCCACAACCAGCGCGGCATCGGCACCCTGCACATCGGCTGCCCCGAGGGCGGCCCGGCCTGGGTTGACGCGCCCGAGCTATTGCGGATCGTCGAGCAGTCGATGAGCTCGGAGATCTACGAGCTGATGAAGCGACCCGACGAGTTGGCCGTGGTGGCCAAGGCGCACGCGCAGCCGCGCTTCGTCGAGGACTGCGTGCGCGAGATGGTCCGCCGGGTCACCAGCGATTACCCCGATCTGTCCGGCGATGCCTTCGTCATGGCCCGCCAGGAGAACCTGGAGACGATCCACCGCCACAACGTCGTCGCCGAGCGCTACGGCAAGCTCGACGACCTGCGCGCTGAGCTCGAGGGCGGCGAGCACCAGCGCCGCCACACGACCATGCGCGAGTGGCTGGAAGCACCCGCGAGCTAGCTGTCTAGACGTGCTTGGCGGCGCGGCGATGCGCTTGCCGCTCTTCCTCCAGGCGCCTGCGCAGCCCGAGGAAGTAGTCGGCGCCGCTGATCAGGGTGGCGGCGACGGCGAGGTAGACGAGCACGTCAACCCAAGCCGGAGCCGGGTTGGCGGCGATCAGAGCGATCACGGCGGCGATCTGCAGCACCGTCTTCAGCTTGCCCATCCAGCTGGCGGCGATGACCACACCGCGCTCGGCGGCAATCGCGCGCAGGCCGGTGACGGCGATCTCGCGGGCGATGATCACCATCGCCACCCATGCCTGCAGGCGGTCGAGCGAGACGAGCGAGACGAGAGCCGCGGTGATCAAGAGCTTGTCGGCAAGCGGGTCCATCAGCTTGCCGAAGGTGGTGACGGCGTCGCGTGAGCGGGCGAAGTAGCCGTCGAGGCCGTCGGTGAGCGCCGCGAGAGCAAAGACGGCGGCGGCGAGCTCGTCGCCGTTCGGCGTCTCCCCCAGCAGCGCCACGACCACCACCGGCACGGCAAGGATCCGCATGAGCGTCAGCAGGTTGGCGAGCGTAAGCGGGAACATGAGGGGCGATGGGCCTAAAAGCGAACTCCGGGTCCGCTTTTAGGCCCATCGGCAGCCTGCGCGGCGGCGGCGTCGCGCCTGGCGAAGTATTCCTCGCCCTCGACGCTGATGTGGGGCAGGAAGCGGTCGAGCCAGCCGGGCAGCCACCAGGCCCGCTTCCCGAGCAGGACCATCACCGCCGGGACCAGCAGGCAGCGGACCAGAGTCGAGTCGATCGCGATCGCGACCGCGAGGCCGACACCGAACTCCTTCACGATCGGGTTGCCGTTGAGGACGAAGCTGGTGAAGACGCAGACCATGATCGCGGCGGCGGAGGTGATGACGCGACCGGTGTTGGCCAAGCCCTCGATCACCGCCTCCCGCTCGTCTTCGCTCTGCCGGTAGTGCTCGCGCATCTGGGTGAGGAGGAAGACCTCGTAGTCCATCGAGAGGCCGAAGAGGATCGCGAACATCAGCAGGGGGACGAAGCTGACGATCGGGATCGAGTGGTCGAGGCCGATCAGCGATGCGCCCCAGCCGAGCTGGAAGACGGCGGTGACGACCCCGTAGGCGGCGGCCACCGAGATCAGGTTCATCGCCGCCGCCTTGACCGGCACCAGCAGCGAGCGGAAGGCGAGCAGAAGGACGACGAAGCTGAGCGCGACGACGATCGCGATCATCAGCGGCAGCTTCTCGGCGATCTGGGTGGCGAGGTCGATGTAGCCTGCGGTCTGGCCGCCGACGTAGGCGGCCGCGGCGGTCCCGTGCAGAGCCGCCGGGATCGTCGTCTCGCGCAGGCCTTCGACCAGGTCGACCGTCTCGTCGGCCCAGGGCGCGGACTTCGAGACCACGGTAAAGACAGCGACCGTACCCGCCTTGTCGAGGGTCGGTTCGGAGACGCCGAGGACATCGGGCGCGGCGGTGACCCTCTTCTCGAGGGCCGGCAGCACCTCCGTCGCTTCCTTTGCGGTCTTGAATTCGGATGCGATCAGGAGCGGACCGTTGACGCCGGGGCCGAAGCCCTTGGTCAGGGAGTCGTAGTTCTGGCGCGCGGTCGTCGACTTGGGCAGGGCACTGAGGTCGTTCTGGCCGAGCTCCAGCTGGAAGATCGGGACGGCGAGGACGGCGAGGACGGCCACGGCCGCGATCGCCGACCGCCAGGGCCGGTTCGCCACCCCGCGCGCCCAGCGCCGCCAGCCGTGCGGCTCGTGGTCGTCGGGGTCGGCGCTGGTCCCGGGCACCCGCATCGAGTTGATGTGGGGGCCGAGGGCGCCGAGCATGGCGGGCAGCAGCGTCGCCGCCGCGCAGACCGCGACGACGACCGCGATCGCGGCGGTGAAGCCGAGGGTGCTGACCAGGGGGATGCCGGCGAAGGCGAGCGAGCAGAGGGCGATGACGACCGTGAAGCCGGCGAAGACGACAGCACCGCCGGCGGTCGCGGTGGCGCGGGCGATCGACTCGTGCAGCTCCATCCCTTCGCCGAGCTGAAGTTTGTGCCGGGTGACGATGAAGAGCGCGTAGTCGATCCCGACCCCGAGCCCGATCATCGTCGCCAGGGTTGAGGCGACGCTCGGGACTTCGACCGCGTTCTCCAGCAGGCGGATGATCGAGAGCGAGATCGCGAGGCCGGAGATCGCCGAGCCGATCGGCATCACCATCGCCGTCGCGGTGCCGAAGGCGAAGAGCAGGATGACGATCGCGGCGGCGATCCCGATCGCGTCGCTGACTCCGGTGTCGGGCTTGGAGAGCTGCTGGCCGACGTAGGCGCCGACGGAGGTCTCCAGCCCGGCCCGCTCGGCCGGGTCGGCAGCCTCGAGCACCGCTTCGGCCTGCTCCTCGGTGAGTTCGCCGGGGCCGACGCCGAGGATCACCGGCGTGTAGGCGACCGTCTCGTCCTTGCTGAGCAGGCCGTCGGCGATGCCTTCCTTGCTCAGCGGGCTGATCGCTGAGTTGACCTCGGGCATCGCCTGCAGGCGCTCGATCGATTCTTCGATCGCCGCCGCGCGTTTGGGCTCGGTGAGCGTGCCGCTCTTCGCTTCGAAGGCGAGCGGGTTGCTGCCGTAAGCCTGCTGCGGCAGGTTGTCTTCGAGTAGTTCGGTCGCCGTCGTCGAGCCGGTGCCGGGCAGCGTCAGGTTGTCGTTGGTCTTGTCGCCTGAGGCCTGGCCGGCGATTACGAGGACTACGGCGACGATCAGCCAGACGGCGATCGTCGGGTAATGGTGCCGCGAGCAGAAGCGGCCGATCGCGTAAAGGGGTCCGGTCACGCCGGGATCATCCCTCACGGTGCGGCAGCAGGGCAAGGTGCTGGCCGTGACCTGCCGCCAGCCAGGCATCGAGCGTGCGCGGCGCGGACGTGTACAGCCGAGCGGCCTGGTCGACGTAGAATTCGACCGCCTCGTTCTCCAGCTCGGAGGCGAGGGCAAGGAACGCGGCCTGGGTTTCCACGCCGCTGAGGCGGGCGTCTTCCGCTTCAGCTTCGGTGTCGCCGCCAAGGCCGCGGATCGCCTTGGTCAGGGCATCGACGTACTCCTGCTCCTCGGCGCGCAGCTGGCGCTCGAGGGCACGCTGCCGCCCCCGCGTCAGCGGGCGCCCACGGGTGTAGACGTCGAGCATGGTCAGCTCGCGACCGAGGGCTTCGTTGAGGATCTGCGCATCCGAGCCCTTTTCGGGGTCGGTCTCGGCACCGTGGCCGCTCCCGCCACAGCCGCCGGCGACGAGAGCCGCCGTGAGCGTCAGCGCGATGGCGAAGACAGAGGTGGCGCGGCCGCAGCCGCGCCACCTCTCATAGCCACCCGCTGGCGAATCGGGGCCCACAGGCCGGCAAGCCTATGGGCTCTGGATTGCTGGGAGCGCCGGGGCGCCCGTTACCTCTTGCTTCTAGCTTTTGATTTGCCTTTGGCTTTTGGCTTTCCAGCCTTTTTCGCTTTCCGCTTTGGCAGCTTCTTGGCCGCCGCGTCGGGCACCTCGTAGCCGATCATCGAGACGGACATGTTGATGCCCTCCTCTTTCGACCTCGCCAGCCGCTTGACGCTGGCCGCCTGCGCTTTGAGGACCTGCTTCAGGGCGCCGTCGAGAATGTCGTTGATCTCGCTCCACCCCTGCTCATCGACCATCATCGGCGTCCAGCTCATATGCCGGTTCTCGCGCTCGTCGAAGACCTGCTCCTCGAGGGAAGCGACGACATCGTCGAGGATCATCTGGAACAGATCCGCGCTCATCGCCTCGCGAGCGGATTTCGGCAGCTCGTGCCAGTCGCGGTCGGTCAGGTAGGCCCGTGAGGTTGCACGGTAGTAGTGCTCCACGGCTCCGCGCCGAGGCTCGGTTTTGACCAGCCTGATGACGTTGTAGTCCTTGAGGACTTTCACGTGGTAGCTGACCTGGCTCAGCCCTTCGCCGAGCTCCTTCGCCAGTTCGTTAGGGCTGGCCATCCGTTCGTTGAGGATGGCCAGGATCTCAGCCCTGAGTTCGTGGGCCAGCGATTTGACCAGATCCTGGTTCACGCCTCTCTTGCTCTTGGTCCTGCCCTTGCCTTTTTTGCTGCGTTTGGTGGTTTTGGTCTTTGCGGGCAAAGCGACTCCTCCGATCGTTGCTGGGTGACTTAACCACTCCATCCTATTGACCACAAAGGCGGTTTTCTAGGCCAAATGCAGACTAATTGCTTCCTATCTGCGCAATAGTGGAACTTTCTCCAGCATTCAGCTGGTCCGCGGCGTGCGCCCAGCGGCGCAGGGAGATCAGAGGAAGACGGGTTCAAGGAGGGGGTGAAGTAGATGAAGATCGCCGCGTCAGAGGCAGTCGTACCGATGGTTTCGGTCCACAAGGTCGGCTAGGGCTTCGCAGACCTGAAAGCTTCACGCGGAGCCCCGCGCCCTACATGACGGGGCTCCGCGTGATTCAGTTCGACTTCATGGCTGACGCTTCCCAGGCCGGAGCTCGCTCGCCGCGCAATGCACTGGAGCGCCTGGCAGCTGAAGTTCACGGCTGCCGCCGCTGCCCACGTCTGGTCGAGTGGCGCGAGGCAGCCGCCGCCGCGCCGCCGCGCCGTTTCGCGGACGAGACCTACTGGGCCCGGCCGGTCGCCGGTTTCGGCGACCCTGCCGCTCGGCTCGCAATCGTCGGCCTGGCCCCGGCAGCACACGGGGCCAACCGCACCGGCCGTATGTTCACCGGCGACCGCTCCGGCGACTGGCTCTACGCGGCCCTGCACCGCGCCGGCTACGCCAACCAGCCCGAGTCCGTGCGGGGCGAGGATGGCCTGCAGCTGCGCGGCGCCTATGTGACCGCGGTCGTCCGCTGCGCGCCACCGGCAAACCGACCATCCCCAAGCGAGAGAGACAACTGCCTTCCCTACCTGGCACAGGAGCTGGCACTGCTGACGCGCTGTCGGACGATCCTCGCACTCGGTGCTTTTGCCTGGGACGGCGCGTTGCGGGCACTGAGTGGGCTGGGGGCAAAAACGCCGCGGCCGAAACCCAAATTCGGCCACGCTGCGGAGGCGGCGGTTGACGAGTGGCGGCTGCTCGGCTGCTACCACCCGAGCCAGCAGAACACCTTCACCGGCCGGCTCACCGAGGACATGCTTGATCGCGTGTTTGCCCGCGCGCGCGAATTGAGTCTCTGAAAGCGCTAGAGAGCCTCGGTCTTACCGACATCTCGTTCGGAGATGCTGGCGGCAGTCTCAAATGCGGTGAGGGCAATGGAGACGGGGATCCTGTCCTGCGGTGAATCTGCGTGGCGCTCGGCGCATCGCTCTTGGATGGCGAGAACGCGATCGAGAGTCCGCCGCATGGTTCGCATCAATTCCTTCCATCCCTGCTCGTCCACCATGAGCCAGGTTCGGCTGAGATGTCTGTTGCGGGCATCGAAAGATCCGGCCTCCAGCGCCCTGGTGAACTCGTCGATGAGCTGCCGCACCATTTCGCCGCTGAAGGTAGAGCGGATTCCTTCCGGGAGCTTCATCCAGTCCGCCTCGTCGAAGTGGAAGGCCGGAGCGATTGGCTCGTAGAAGTGCTCATTGAAGCCTCTTCGCTGGACGGTGCGGACGAGCCTGATCAGCTTCTTCTTCTGCAGTTTCCGGAAGTGATAGCTGACTTCCGAAACCTCCAATTCGAGTTCATTGGCGATTTCGGTGGGGCTCACCTCTCCTCGCTCGAACAGTGTCACCCAAACGTGGCCGCGCAGCGGATGCGTAAAGGCTTTGGCGAGTGTCGGATCGATCACCTGTTTAAGCGGTTTCCCCTGCAAGCTGGCCATGTTGGCTCTCCATTCCATTGCTGTGAGCTTTCACCACGGTCGTATCACCCTAGTACCGAGAGCGGACTCTCTTGGTGCCAGAGCGACCACGGCGGGTCTTACAGGCTCCGGGAAGGCGCCCGCTTTTCGTATTGCTGAAACTGATTAAAGCAATAGATCGGTCCAGAGCGCGAATTCGACAAGAAGGCAGGCGACATGCTCAGACCACGACTCAAGCGCACGACGGAGCAGATCGAAGCGCCCAACGGGGACATCTATCTGCTCAGGCCCAGTGCCGGGGCGGACATCCAGATCGAGAACCCAGACGCCGAGGGGCGACGGCTGCTCGCCGCCCTCGATGGCAGCCTCGAACGCGGCGAGCTGGAGGAGCGCTTTGGCGTCGAAGCCGTCAGCGACCTGCTCGCGCAGCTGGAGGAGCTGGGGCTGGTCGAGGATGCGGCCGACGACGACCTGATCCCGGCCGCGACGATCGAGCGCTTCGATCGCCAGATCCGCTACTTCGCCGACATCACCACCGGTCCGACGCCGTCGCAGTGCCAGGCGCGGCTCGAGAGCGCGCGCATCGTCGTCCTCGGCGTCGGCGGGCTCGGCGGCTGGTCGGCCCTCTCGCTTGCCTGTTGCGGGGTCGGCGAGATGCTGCTGGTCGACGGCGACCGGGTCGAGGAGAGCAACCTCAACCGCCAGGTCCTCTACAGCGAGGCGGACATCGGTCGGCGCAAGGTCGAGGCCGCAGCGGAGCGACTCGGCGCATTCAACTCGCGCATGCGCCTCGACACGATCCCAGAGAGAGTCGACGGCGAAGAGTCGGTGGCATCGGTCATTGGCGGCTATGACCTGGTCATCGACGCAGCCGACTGGCCTGCCCACGAAATCGAGCAATGGGTGAACGGCGCCTGCTTCGCGGCGGAGATTCCCTACATCACGATGAGCCACTTCCCGCCGATCGCCAGGGTTGGGCCGCTGTACGTTCCCGGAGTCACCGGCTGCTTCGCCTGCCAGGTGGCCGCCTACCGGCGCAGCTATCCGATGTTCGACGTCGCGATCGAGCAGCGGCGGGCAAAACCATCGCCGGCGGCGACGCTGGGGCCGGCGTGCGGCCTGATCGGCGGCCAGGTCGGGCTCGACATCATGCATCACCTCACCGGCTTGGCCGAGCCCTCGACCCAAGGCGTGGGTCACATCTACGACCTGCGCACGATGGAGGTCGAACGCGAGCCGGTGGTGCCGGAGCCGGACTGTCCGGTCTGCGGCCACCTGCCGACCGCAACGCCGCGAGGCGAGGGAGAGACGAAGGCCGGCCGCAAGTAAGTTACGGGTGGATGCCGCCCGGCCGTCTCCTTGCCATCTTCGCGATCCTCGCCGCCGTGACTGCGGCCGGATGTGGTTCCTCGGGCGGGGGGTCCGAGGAATCGAGCGCGGTCGACACGACCGCCACGGCGACCACCCCGCCCGCGCCAGCGGGCGCCGCCGTGCGCAGCTGCGAGGGAACCGTTGCCGGAACCGAACAGCTGCGGGTGACCGGAATCGGCTGTGACGTGGGGCGCGGAATCGTCGCCGCCTGGGCGAGCAAGCCGGCCTGCGGGCGCCCGGCCAACACCTCGCGCTTCGCATGTGGGGTCTATGACGGCTACCGCTGCCTCGGCGCCGCCACGGACCGTGGCATCGCCGTCTCCTGCGCCCGCTCCGGCAGCTCGGCCGCATTCTTCGCCCGACGCAGCTGAGGGCGCTGGAGGCGACGATGCGCGAGAGCCAGGTCTCGACCGCGACACCTAGAATGAGTCGCGAGCGCCGGCGTAGCTCAGTTGGTAGAGCACTTCATTCGTAATGAAGGGGTCCCCGGTTCAAGTCCGGGCGTCGGCTCTTAGAAAGCCCAGCAAATAGCCATATATGGTCCGCTGTCCTTTCCGGGATGAACGGAAATATGTCCCGAATATGTCCCGAGCAGGCACTAGAGTGGGCATATGACGGCTACTCGACAGGCCCCTCCCAGGCCCCCTTCGGGACACGTTTTCCGGGTCGATCGCAAGCGCGGCGCGCAGTGGTACGCGAAGTACCGGCTGCCTGACGGTCGCCAGATCCAGCGCAAGCTCGGCCCGGCCTGGACCGAGCGCGGACGGCCTGGCACCGGCTACTTCACCAAGCGCACGGCGGAAGCGTGGCTGCGCGACGTGCTGGACGAAGCGCGGTGCGGGACGCTGCCAGGCCTGGTCAAGACCGACGTGACCTTTGCCGAGGCGGCGGACGAGTGGCTGCGCTACGTCGAACAGGATCGCGGGCGGAAGCCCTCGACCATCGCCGGTTACCGGGCGCTGCTCAACTCGCAGCTGCTCCCCGTATTCGGTGAGATGCCGATCGAGTCGATTACGACACCGGAGATCGAGGCGTGGATCGGAGGCGTCGACCGCTCTGCGGCAACGCGAACCAAGGCGCTCGTCCTCATGCACGGCATCTTCAAGCGGGCAGCGACGATGCAGTTGAGCGGGCCGTCCGCGAACTGGTCGGTGCGGGCCTCCTGTACTGCCAGGGTCGGCTCATCCTGCCGAGCCGGGCCGCTCTCTACTTCGCGCATCTGGAGGTGGACTGATGCCTTTGGAGGTAGCTCGACAGTTCGGCGCGAACCTCCGCAAGGCTCGTAGGCGATCCGGCCTCAGCCAGGAAGAGGTCGGCTGGCTCGCCTCCCTTCACCGGACCGAGATCGGCCTGCTTGAGACCGGCGCGCGCACGCCGCGCATCGACACGCTGGTCAAGATCGCCGCTGCCGTGGACGTGCCGGTCGAATGCCCCCTGCTTGACGGCATCACCTGGAATCCAGGCAGCACCCAGGCGGGAGCGTTCACGCTCCCGCCACAGCCGGATTAGATCGGGCTATCGCGATTGTTAAGGCCGCGATGCAGAATGCATCCTCAGTGGACAGTGCGGGCAGAGAAAGATGCCCGAGCCCCAGCTACTCGCCGAGCCTTTGTTGAATGCCAACGAGGCTGCGCGGCTGCTCCGGGTGCCGCGCAGCACGCTTTACGAGCTGGTCCGCTCGCGGGGGCTGCCTCACATCCGAGTCGGGCGAAGCCTGCGCTTTACCCGGGTTGACCTCGCACGTTGGATTTCAAGACACAGCATCGACCCGACCGGGCTGTAAATGCAATATGCCATGCTGGGCGCGTGTCTGTAGATCCAAACGGGTGGGGGCGCAGAGGACAAGAGGAAACCCTGATGGAAGTGATTCTTGAGCGCCGGACATTCCGGCCTCTGAAGGTTGGAGCTGCGTCTGCCAGCTGCTGACCGCTAGATCAGCTCGGTTCATCATTACCGGTCACAGGCCTCCAATTCACCAGTTTCAGTGGGCCATCCAGCGATGCCCTCTGGATCGGTGTTCCATCCACACGGTAGATCTCAAGCTCGCGGGCGTAGCCATCGACTACATGAAGCAGTATTTCTATATTGACACCGTCCTCATCAACCATCACCGCGTCGACCGGAACGCGCTCGCCTGTTTCAACGCGGGGCTTAGTCGAAGGTGGGGATGCAAACACAATGGTCCGCGTATCGGGAGGGCCGTGCGCAGCGACGCGCGCGTCGACTAGCTGCTCTTGCAACTGGTCGCGACCGTCAAATACCTTCTCCAGCATTCGGTCTATGAGTTGGCGCTCATCGTCCGCGAGCGGTCTTGGCACACTAAGGTGGTCTTCGAGTGACGGCATAATCAGTTAACAGGGTAATAGGTTCCGATTTCGATGTGACCTCCGCCGCGGCCGTAACCGCGGTATTCGATTTCACGATCACCTACTCGTACGCGCCCCCTAAATTCCCCATCGACCTCAGCGCCTTGCGTTCCTTGGCGCACTTGATCTTCTATCGCTGACTCGACCTCCTCTGGCGACAAGCCGGTGCCGTCCAAATGGCGATCGCCATGTCCGAAGGTGATATCGCATTCTTCTTCTTCCGATTCCGACGATTCCTCGTTTGCTTCAGCCAGGCGTGCCGTTAGCCCTTTGGAGATGGTCAAGGTGCCTGCGATTTCTTCATCGCTCGTCAGGGCGCCAGCTGCAGCGCCCGCCAGTGCCGCTGCGCCCGCGGCGGCAACCGACGCGGCGGCTCCTGCGACAGCACCAGGTGCGCATCCTCCCGCAGGCTCGACGACCTCGCCGATGGCGCAGCCTGCGGCGGCTCCCGCTATGCGGCCGCTCGGGTCGGCCCCGTTCAGCGGGTTGTCGTAGACGTAAGCATAGGGCTCTTGCGTTACTTCTTCCAGCGGGTCGCGCGTCAGGAATTGCGCGGTGATCGGGTCATAGACGCGCGCCCGCAGGTACTGCAGCCCGCTCTGGGCCAGGGTGTATTGCCCGGCGTAGCCCAGAGGCGTGGTCTGGGAGCCTGAGCTTGCTTCCAGGCCGCCGTAGGCGCGGTAGCTGAACTTGGCGGTTGGTTCACCCGCCGCGTCCGTCAGCATCCTGGTCGAACCGAGCTGGTCGTGGTGGTAGTAGGTCGGCGCTTCTTCGGCGTCGATCTGCTCGATTGGGAGGCCGTTGGGGCCGTAGATGTAGCTGGTCTGGCCGTCACTGAGCAGGAGAGGAAGGCCGCCGTTCACATCCCAGGTCAAGTGGCTGGTCGATTCGCCGAGGGTGCGCGAGGACATCAGGCCGGTGCCGTCGTAGACGAAGGCTTCGTCGATTCCCGGGACTTCGCCTTCTTTGGCCCGTTTGACCGCGGTCAGGTTGCCGGCCTGGTTATAGGAGTAGGTCGTCGCCGGGCCTTCGGTGGGCGTCGCTTTGACCCGCTCGCCCAGCGGGTCGTATTCGTAGCCGACGCCGGTGCCGGTTTCGAGCTGGTCGGCGTCGTCGAAGGCGTTGATCGAGGTCGGCGTTTTGATCGGGTTGTCGGCCAGGTCGTATTCGTAGCTTCCTGAGCCGGCTTTGATCAGGCGGTTGTCTTCGTCGTATTCGTAGCTCTGTTCGGCTGCACCCGGCAGACCTTCGCCGGCCGTCGCTTCGACCTGTCCGAGTTCGTCCCGCGCGTAGGCGATCGCGGCGAGGGATTCGGAGGCCTTCTTCATGTTCGCCGACAGCATCCGGTCGGTTGGGTCGTAAGTGAATTCGTCGACGTTGCCGCTTGCAGTTGGGAAGGCAACCGCTTCGACGTTGGAGTCTGCGTCGTATTCGAATTCGGTCGTGTGCCCGAGCCAGTCGGTGATGCTTTCCAGTCGTCCCGCACCGTCAAAGGCCCGATCCACGTTTTCGCCGTTGGGGTAGACGATCCGTTCCTGCTCGTCGGCAAGGTTGTATTCGTAGGCGACCGTGTCGCCATGACCGTTGGTGGCTTCTTCGAGCCGGTCGAGACGGTCGTAGACGTAGGACGATTCGCCGCTACCGTCGCTCATCGCGGTCACGTTGCCGTCGGGGTCGTATTCGAAGCTCACGTCCGGCGTGGCTTCTTCTGAGTAGGAGATCCCTTCGAGGCGGTTCGCCGGGTCGTAGGTGTAGGTGGTGACCCGTTTGAGCGGGTCGATCACCGCTTCGAGGTTGCCTGCCGGGTCGAATTCGCGAACCGTTTTGCGTCCGAGCGGATCGATGGTTTCGATCGGCTGCTCGAGCACGTTGCGGACGTAGGACGTCGCCTGTTCGTTGCCGTCGATCTGGGTGGTCACGGCTCCGGCCCCGTCGTATTCGGTTTTGAGCACGGCCCCGCTCGGTCTTTCGGTTTTTATCGGCTGGTCGTCGGGGTTGTAGGTGAATTTCGTCGTGTGCCCCTTGGCATCCGTTTCGCTTTCCAGGTTGCCGTTGGGGTCGTAGGCGTATTCGGTCTTGTGGCCGAGCGCGTCGATCACTTCTTCGAGGCGACCCCGGGGATCACGTTCGATGGTCGTTTCGAATTCGCTCGCTTCCGAGCCTTTTTCATTCCCGCGCGGGCTGACGGTCGAGATCAGCTGGGAGTCTTCGTCGTAGGCCCAGGTGCGTTTGTCGCCTTTAGGATCGGCTTCGCTTTCGCGGTTTCCCTGGCTGTCGTATTCGTAGGTCCAGGTTCTTTCCAACGGGTCGGTCAGAGCTTTTAGCTCGCCTTTGGCGGTGTATTCGAAGCTGGTGGTCTGGGTGGCTTCTCCGGGAGCGGGACGCGAGATCGTTTCGGGGTTGCCGTTCGCGTCGCGTTCGATGGTCGTCGTCTCGCCGTTGGGCGTCGTTTCGGAGATCACGTCATGCGTGGCGTTGTATTCCCATTTGGTTTCGTTTTCGTCGGCGTCGACCTTGCTCGTCCGGTCGCCGGCGGGGTTGTAGGTGTAGGAGGTGGTGTGGCCGTTGCCGTCGGTGCGACTCAGCTGGTGGCCAGCTTCGTCGTAGGAAAAGGTTTCGGCGGTCGCGTATTCGGTACCGAAGCCGTGAGTGATCGAGAACGGCTCGTTGTCGCTGTTGAACCAGAGGTCGGCGATGGCCCCGGTGGCTTCGTTGGTTACCCTGGTGTGGAAGCCGTCGTAGGCGAAGGCCATCGTTCGGCCGGCAGGATCGACTTGCGAGATCACCCGATTCGAGCCATCGTATTCGTTGGTCGTTTCGCCGCCGCGGCCGTCGATGATCTTGGTCATACGGTGCGAGGGGTCGTATTCGAATTGCCAACGGGGTTCGGCTTCGCCGGGCATGGTCACGCTGGCGAGCTCTTTGCCTTCGTAGCCGTATTTGACCGTGTGGCCCATCGGGTCTTCGGCGCTTTCGATCAGGCCTTCGCCGTTGTAGGCGAGGGTTATCTGCCTTTCGGCCGGATCGGTGATCATTTTCAGCCGCCCCGCTTCGCTGTAGGAGAGCGTCGTTTCGTTACCGTTGCGGTCGATGACGCTCTGCAGCGCTCCGCTCGGGGCAAAGTGGCATTTGATCTGGTCGGCGCTCGTGTAGGTGTAGCCGGCTTCGGCATTGCCGCTCAGCTTGTCCTGGCTCCAAGGCGGCGGTTCGAAGCCGCCTTTGCCGTCGGCCGTAAAGGGCACGGTGCTGCTGTCCGCGCGCTGCACCGTGATCCGTTTGCCTTCTTCTTCAAAGGCCAGCCGATCAGCGAAGGAGTTGGTCCAGCCGTAGCCGAATGCCCCGGGCGAGGCTGCGGTGGCGGCGGCCCGGGCGCTGTAGGTTCGCGAGAGGACCAGGCCGACCCCGAGGCCGTTGATCGCGAAGTCGGTCTGGGTCTCGGAGAAGTCGCCGCTGGCAGCTTCGACCGGATCCCCGCAGTTGCAGCGGAAGCCGAACTTCTCGCTGGCCGGCACGCCGAGGCGGTTCGCGATATGGAGGATTCCGCTGAACTGGTGGATCGTGCCGTTGTTTTCGAAGGGCACGGTGACTTCCGTCGTCCCACCGCCGGTCACCTTGTTGAATTCGTCTTGGTTGATGATCTTCGGATTACTCGTGCTCGCTTTGGCGATTTGAAGCTGCGCGCCATGTTCGGTGTCTTCTGAGCTGGCGTCGAATTTGCCGGTGTTCCGAAGCACCGCCCCATCGGACATCGCAAGCGTCGATAGGCCCAAGGTGAAGAAACCCTCGGTGATCAGCTTCCGTTCTTGCAGCTGGGCATAGGACGGGATCGGTTCGCATTCGAATCCACACGCCGTCGCATTTGCGATCCCGCCGGTGTCGGTGACCACCGTTTCTCCGGTTCCCTCCATCGTGCTGTTTTCCCAGAACAGTTCGGCGGCTATGACCGCGCCTGCGCCGTCCAGGGTCCCTCCGCCCAGCCAGGCTTCGTGTAGATTGGCCGTGGCGCCTTCGGCGACGGAGAAGTCGCTTTCGTCGAGGTAAAAGGCTTCGGATTCGAACTCGGAGCTGGGCCCGATTTCAAGCGGAGCCTGCTCTACATACGTTTCTCGTGCGCTCAGGGAGGCGCTTTCGCCGATGCTTGCGGGGCTTTCCTCGATGAAGAAATCTCCGAGGTGGGCTTCGCCGTGGTCGGCGACTTCGAGTGGGCCGTTCTCGACAAACGTGTCGCCGGCGGTCAGCGTGGCGCCTTCGCCGAACGCGGCAGAGCCTTCTTCGATGAAGAAGTCACCGAGGCTGACTTCGGTATCGGGGCCCACTTCCAGCGGTCCGCTGTCGATGAAAGTGTCGCCAGCGGTCAAAGAGGCGTCATGGCCGATGCTGCTTGCGCCCCCGTCTTGGAAGAAGCCTTCCGTGACTTTGTTTTCCGTATGCGCGCGGAGGTCGAACGTTCCACCTTCGAGGAACACATATTCCGCAGTCAGGCTGGCTCCTTCGGCGAAGTTCGTCGCCCCTTCGCGTTGCTCGAGTTCGCCGAGGGTCGTGGTGGCATCATCTTCTATCTCCAGGTCACCGCCTTCGATGAAGACCACTTCAGCTTCCATCAAGCCGTCTTTGATCAGATTCACCGTGGCATTTGAGGTCGCGACTTCATAGAAGCGGGATTCTTCTTTGGCCCCGGTTATTTCGAGACTGCTTTCCGTCAGCCAGACCTGGGCTTCTTCTGCTTCGAAGCGGTGGCCTTTGAGTTTCGCCGAGTCGAGCGCCTGAATCAGCCCACTCATCGCGGCTTCGTCGCCAAGGGTGAATTCCTCTTCGTCGAAGACGACTTCCGCTTCTCCACCCGTGGCACTCCACGAGTCGAGGTGTTCTTGGCCCGAGTTCCCACCTCCGGTGAACGCCAGCGCGCCTTCTTTGACTTCGACGAGTTCCTCGTTGTCGACCTTGAACTCGACGATGGCCATTTTTTCGCCTTCGTCCTTGAGGACGGTCCCGAAGTTGGTCAGTTTGGGCGGGGTGCCCGTCCCGGCAACGAGTCCATTGCCTTCGCCCTCCCCGTCGATGACCAGCGTGCCTGAATTATCGAGAGTCGCGCCTTTGCTGCCCCGGATCCGTCCTTCGGGGGCTTTGATCGTCAGCGTCCCGGAGTTATCGATCGACGTGCTTTCCGCGCGGATTTCCCCGCCAGAGCCTTCCATCGTCAGTTCACCAGTGTTTTCGATCGAGGCTTCGTCCTGGGACAACAGGCCTCCCGAGGCCGCTTCCAGGCTCAATGTTTGCGAGTTCAGCAGCGTCGCGTGGTCGCTCAGCACCAGTCGCCCTTTAGGACCCGAAACGGTCAGGTCTTTGGCATTGACGAGATCAGCCGATCCGCTCAATGCGACGCCGCCTTCCGGTCCTTTCACGGCCAGTTCACCGACGTTGAGGACGCCAAGGAAAGCGCCTTCGATTGCATTCAACTGCCCCCCAAGCCCGGCGACTTCGAGGATGCCTTTGACGTTGAGCTCGCGTTTTTCGGTCAGCCGCAGCCCGGGGCCTTCTCCTTCTTCGAGAGCGTCGACGTGACCAGTCGCTTCCGCTCCGATCACGGTGTTGCCGGCCCCTTCCATCGAGCCCCCGTCGGCGTTCAGGGATTCGGTGACGAGCAGTTCGGCCGGTCCCTTCAGCGCTCCGCCGCTGAGGTGCAGCTTCTGGATATGCGACTGTTCTTTGCCAAGGAGAGCTAGCGAGCCAGCGAGGATGGTCAGCCGGCCTTCTCCCTGAAGGATTTCAACGGAAAGCGTGCCGCTGAGGACCTGGGCGGTCTTTTCTTTTGGGATGCAGGCGACGTCCGTCGAAGTCGGCACGTGTTCGGCCGACCAGTTTTCGGCGACCTGCCATTCGCCGCTCGCCGGAATCCAGGTGTCGGTGCATTCGGCGGCCCGCGCAGCGACGGGCGCAGAAAGAGCGCCGATGAGCAGACAGAAAGCGATGGCCAAGATTGGCCCAAAGCGAAGTACTCCAACGCATAATCTCCTCGCTTTCAGAATGCTCGACTCAGCTTGCAGTAGTCATATCCAGTTCGAGGCGAATCTGTCAAGGGTCGAGGGCAGATGCCTGGACGAATGGCGACCTTTGACGCCGATCGTCTGCATCGTGTCCCGAAACGTGTCCCCAACTCGGCAAATATGTATCCAACGGGACTGAACTAACTGGACGAGATCGCACCTGATCGGGCCAGATCGGCCTCAAAAATCGCGTTCGCAATGAAGGGGTCCCGGTTCAAGTCCGGGCGTCGGCCTCGTCGGGCGTTGGGTCGTCTGTCTCGTCGGGATTCTGCGCGAGCTCAGTAGCTGCCCACTGTCCGATCTCTCCGACGAGTGCGACCGTAGCCTCCCGGTCCAACGGCTCGGCTTCAGCCACTTCTCGATCGCCTGCTGAGCATGAAAACCAACGATCTCATCGGAGATCTCAAGATTCGCCGCCAACAAACGTACGACCTTCGCGTCCTCCGCCGCCTTTCTCGCAAGAACCTCGGAGACTTCGTCCAGGTCACGCTCCGGCGAGGACACGGCCCTCTCTCAACGCCTCGTTGATCAGCGTGCCGGGAACGTCGCCCCACTTCTCAACGTGGTTGGCCCCATAAAGGATCAAATCCACCGGAGCGCCGATTTCCCCCAGCGCGCGTCGCAGACGAACGAACTCTGCGTTCCGTCCCGTGACCTCAGGCTCGATCACCATCAGATCGAGATCGCTGCCGGGGCGGGCGTCACCGCGGGCGTGCGCGCCGAACAGGATTACGCGGGCGTCGCTACCGGCAGCGTCCGCCAGCCGCCTACCGGCCTCCTGGATCACCGACTCATTGACCATGTCGGCAAGGTAGCGCGCCGAGCGGAGGACTGGGGGCCGATTGCGTTCGCAATGAAGGGGTCCCGGTTCAAGTCCGGGCGTCGGCTCTGTGCACGACGGATGGGTTGACGATTACGAGAGTGGGGTGCCGGCGAGGCTGGCGACCTTCCAGGTGCCGTCTTCGTTCGCCATCGGCATCGCGAAGACGGTGCCTTCGGCGCCGGTGTAGATGACGAAGGAGCGTTGGCCGTCGGTGCGCAGCGAGCCGACGTCGGCCTTTTCGGCTTCGGCCTTCATCGCCTGCTTGGCGGCGGGGTTCATCAGCTGCTCGAGAATCCCAGCGCAGCTCTTGTCTTCGATCTGCTTGGCGTTCGCCGCGAGTTTTTCGAAGGATTCGATGATCGCCTTGGACATGTAGGTGCAGGCGGCGGCCCAATTGCCTTCGGCACGAGCGTCGAAGAAGTTGTGCAGAGCAGCGGCAGCGGCGGCGAATTCGGACGTCTCGGCCTCTTCGCCGAATTCCTGAACGCTGTTGTCGCCGCCGTTGACCTTGTACTGACCCGAGCCACCGCCGGAGTCGTTGTGCTGCTTGGGGGTGAAGTTCGCCGCGCCATCAGGGCTGGAGCTGCCCGACTGCTCTTCGGCGCCTTCGGATCCGCCGGACTCTCCGCTGCCACCGGCGTCAGACCCACTTTCAGCGTTGGCGCTCTGGGTGCCCCCTTCGCTCGAAGCAGCGCCGTTCGAGCTGTCGCCGCCCCCACAGGCGACGAGGCCGAGGGCAAGCAGAAGCGCGGCCAGCGCCGCAAGCAGCGTCTTCGATCCCCGCCTCACGGACTCGATTCTATAGAAGTGCTTACGGCGTCCAGCCCCTCAAAGCTCCGGCACCCTTGCCTCCCACCCCTACCGATAAAGCACCACGTAAAACGGAGCTTTGACCAGCCCCCGTTGTGGGTCTGCACCTCGATCTGGGGGCGCAGTATGCCCGCTTCTTTGCCCTGGGAGACTGCGATCTGCCCCTTGGAGTTGGCGGGGTCTACGCCGCCTTCCTGATCGACTGCGGCGAAGGCGAGGGGGCTTGCCGATTCGGCGAAGGTCGCATTGTCGGCATGGTTGGCGGAAGGCACCTGGCCCAGGGTCGACTCGTTCAGCTGGACTTTCCGGTGACCGCCTCCGGGGCGATCTTCTCGGTGGAGACCGAGCCGCTTGCAAGCTGCGCATTGCTGACCGAGTTCTTCCTGAGCTTGTCTGCGGTTACGGCTCCTGGACAAAGTTGCTTTGCGCCGACTGACTTCTTGGGGATCTGGTTGACGGCAAGGGCGGTTGCTCCGCCCAGGGCCAGGAACAAAGCAAGGGTCGAGACGACGTTTGCGTAGCTCAGGCGCTTTTTGAACCTGCTTCATCCTTGTCTTCATCCCCTTGCCTTGCAGCTGCGGTTGAGGGTCGCGGTCAGGGTCTCGCCTCCGACGAAGGCAAAGCTCGAGCGCACGAGGGGAAAGTTCTTCCTTGTCCCTTCGAGCCCTCTGCCGGCCGCTTTCCCTGGGCGGCCCCTGTGGCTCGGATTTCCCTGTCGTGGTCGCTGTCTGCAAACGCTTTTGTTCCTTGAACTGACAAAGCATTCCCAAACAACTGGACAGAGGAAACATACGAGTATGGAATTGTCAAGGAACGAGAATGGTATGAGACGGGGAGAAGACTAGGATCGGTGCCGATGGCGGAGGCGATCTCGATTGTTCTGGCCGACGACCACACGGTCGTCAGACGGGCGTTGCGGGTGCTGCTCGAGGAGGAGCCGAGCTTCGAGGTCGTGGCCGAGGCGGAGGACGCTGACGGCACGGTCCGCTACCTGCGTGGGCACAAGCCCGACGTGTTGATCCTCGACCTCAACATGCCCGGCCGGCCCAGCCTGGAGGCGATTCCGGACATGCAGGAGGCCTCGCCGAAGACCAAGATCGTCGTCCTGACGATGCAGAAAGAGCCCGCCTTCGCCCGCCAGGCGCTGCAGCACGGCGTGCTCGGCTACGTGCTCAAGGAGGCCGCCGCCGACGAGCTGGTGCAGGCGGTGCACCGCGCAGCCGCCGGCAAGACCTACCTGCAGCCGGCCCTGGGGGCGAAGCTCGCGGCCGAACCGGAGCTGGCAGCCACCGACCTGAGCGAGCGCGAGACCGACGTCCTGCGCCTGATTGCCCTCGGCCACACCAACGCCGAGATCGCCGAGAAGCTCTACATCAGCGTTCGCACGGTCGAGACCCACCGCGCTCACATCCAGCAGAAGCTCGGCGTCTCCAGCCGCGCCGAGCTAGTCCAGAGCGCGCTCTCCCGCGGCCTGGTCGAGACCTGAGCCGCCCGGCACCACCGTCAGCGGCACCGAGGCCATCACCCGCGTGCCATCGCCTGGCTTCGATTCGATCTGCAGCTCGCCGCCGACCAGCTCGACCCGCTCGCGCATCCCGGCCAGGCCGAAGCCGCTGTGCTCGTCGGTTTGATCGAAGCCCTTGCCGTCGTCGGATACGAGCAGCTCGAGGCGGTCCTCGCGGCTGCAGACCTGGAGCTGGGCGCGGTCGGCGCCGGCGTGCTTGGCGACGTTGTTGAGCGCCTCCTGAGCCAGCCTGTAGACGACCGTCTCCAGCTCCGGGTCGAGCCGACCGACGTCGAGCTCGACGTCGGCAGCCAGCTCGATCGCGGCGCCGTGTTCGACCCGCTCGGTCAGGTCTTCCAACGCCGCGACGAGACCGAGCTGGTCGAGCGTGGCGGGCCGCAGCTCGCTGATCAGCGCCCGCAGCTCGTCGATATCGCGGCTCATATCTCCGAGCGCCTCCCCCACCGCACTCGACAACCGCTCGTGATCGCCGCTCTTCAACGCCGAGGAGAGCATTACGCGACGAGAGCCGAGTCCCTGCAGGATCGAGTCGTGAAGTTCGCGCGCCCAGCGCGCCCGCTCGCGCTCGGCCGACATCAGGCTCTGGCGCAGGCGCTCCTCGGTCACCGAGAGCACCGTCGCCACCGCGGTGGCGGCACTCGCCGCTGCGGCCGTCAGCAGCCGCTCGTCTTCGGGGTAGAAGTCGGGGCCTTCCTCCAGCCGGTCGAGGGCGACGATCGCGCCCAGCGGCCTGCCGCGGAAGTTGAGCGGGGCGAGCAGCGCGGCACGCCCGTCGATCCCCAGCCCCCGAACCGCGTTCAGCGCCTCGACCGCACCCTCGGCCTCGATCGCCACATAGCGTCCGACCGGCGCCAGGCCGCAATCGCCGGCCGCCGCGACAACCTCATGGCGTCCTCCATCACGCAGCAGGACCAGCAACGAACCGGCGCCGACCAGCGCCCGCGTCCGCTTCGCGATCGTCTCGAGAACGCGCGAGCGGTCGGTCTGCCCCCCCACGGCACGGGAGATCTCGGTCGTTGCCTCGAGCCCGTGCACCGCCCGCTCCAGCGCCCCGCGCTCCTCCTCGGACTGAGCGTAGAGGCGGACGTTGAAGATCGTCACCGCCGCCCATTCGGCGAGGATCGTCACCGCTTGCTCGTCGGCGGCATCGAAGTCTCCGCCCTCCTTCTCGGTCAGGTAGAGGTTGCCGTAGGCCTGCCCGCGGACGACGATCGGCACGCCGAGGAAGCTGTGCATCGGCGGGTGACCGGGCGGGAAGCCGTAGGAGCGAGGGTGCTCGCCGACCTCGCGCAGGCGCAGCGGCGCCGGGTTGCGAATCAGCTCACCGAGAACGCCACGGCCGCGCGGCAGGTCGCCGATCACCGCCCGCGTCTGCTCGTCGATGCCGCGGTAGATGAAACGCTCGAGCTCGCGACGGTCCTCGTCGAGGATGCCGAGCGCGGCATAACGGGCGCCGGTGAGCTCGCGCGCCACGGCCACCACTTCGCTCAACACCGCCTCGAGGTCGAGCTGGGCGACCAAGCCCCTGCCGACGTCCATCAGCCTCCGCAGGCGATGCTCATCGAGGACATCGCGGGGCACTACTCAAAAGTACCGCAAAGAAACCCGCTGAGTGCGCCCTTTTGCGGGGAATGGATCGGACGCGTCGTCTAATCTGCCGTGACTTTGGCTCGGGGCTCGAGTTTTGTCCTCTTCGAGCCGATCAAAGCGGGAGCAATTGGAGATGACCGTCACCTCCGGCAAGAACCGCGCGCGCAGGGCCTGGGCCGTAGCCCTGGGGTTGACTGCTGCGCTGATTCTGACCCTCGGCTGCACGACCGCGACGCCGCAGGGACGGATCGTCGTGCACGGCGCCGCCAGCGGCTCGACCCTGCGCCTGAGCGTGCATGGCCCGCATCTGGTCGTGCTGGGCAGGATGAGCCACTCTCCCCCCGCTGGCTGCCGCTTCACCCGGGGCCGCCGGGCCGCCGCCTGCAGCCTGCGAAGCGTGGGCGGTGTCGAAGTCGAGATGGGGCCCAGCGGCGACTTCGTCGAAGTCGAGGAACGACTGCCTGTCCCCCTCACCGTCCATCTTGGCGACGGCTCCGACAAATTCATTGGCAATGGCGAGGTCGACACCTGCTACTCGGAAGGCGCCCGGCGAAACCGCTGCATCGGTGGTGGTGGCAACGACATCTGCATCACCGGCAATCAGAACAGCGACTGCGTCGGCGACGGTGGCGACGACTACTGCCAGACCGGCGCCGGCAGCGACGGCTGCTGGGGCGGGCCGGGCAACGACGTCTGCCGGATGGGTCCGGGCCACGACGGCTGCCACGGCGAAGGGGGCCAGGACGAGCTCTACGGCGGGCCGAGCAGCGATCAGCTCTACGGCGGTGGCGGCATCGACCACTGCGACGGCCTGCCCGGCTGGGGTAAGTCACACCAATGCGAGGCGGGCCCAGGCCGCTAGACCTCCAGGCCGGGGAGACTTTCCGGCCGTGTCGATTTAGCCTCTCTTCGTTCGTCGCATGGGTAGAGGCAACCCACAAACGAGGAGTCAGTGGACTCCCAAAAGGAGACGACGATGCGATTCATGATGCTGATGTACCCGGGGATCGACACCAACGCCGAGAGCTGGGAGCCGAGCGCCGAGGATGTCGCGGCGATGACCAGGTACAACGAGGAACTGACCAAAGCCGGCGTGCTGCTCTCGCTCGATGGGCTGCGACCGCCGGCGGACGGCGCCCGGGTCAGCTTCAGCGGTGGCACGCCGACCGTCACCGACGGCCCCTTCGCCGAGGCCAAGGAGGTCGTCGGCGGCTACTGGCTGATCCAGGCATCCTCGAAGGAGGACGCGGTCGAGTGGGCCTCCCGCTGCCCCGGCGCCGACGGCGACTTCATCGAGGTGCGCCGCGTCTTCGAGATGGAGGACTTTCCCGAGGACGTGCAGGAGGCCGGCCAGCTCTCGGAGAGGCCACCCGAGCAGACGTGAGCGACGGCGCCGAGGCAGGTCGAGCGATCGAGGCCGTCTGGCGGATCGAGTCAGCGCGACTGATCGCCGGCCTGGCGAGGATGACGGGCGACGTCGGCCTCGCCGAGGACCTGGCGCAGGACGCGCTGGTGGCGGCGCTGGAGCGGTGGCCGGAGTCAGGCGTGCCGGAGAACCCGGGCGCCTGGCTCATGGCCACGGCGAAGAACCGGGCGATCGACCTGGCACGGCGCGGCAAGCGCTTCGAGGACCGTCGCGAGCAGCTGGCGCGGGAGGCCGGCATGCGGATGGCGATGGACGCCGCCGAGCACGAGGCGGCACTGGGCGGGCTGGGCGACGAGCTGCTCGGCCTGATCTTCACCTGCTGCCACCCGCTGCTCTCGACCGAGGCGCGAGTGGCGCTGACCCTGCGCCTGCTTGGCGGGCTGAGCACCGAGGAGATCGCCCGGGCGTTCCTCACCTCGGAGTCGACCGTGGCACAGCGGATCGTGCGCGCGAAGCGCACGCTGAAGGAGGCGCACGCATCGTTCGAGGTACCCCTGGGCGAGCAGCTCGACGAGCGCCTGCCGTCGGTATTGGAGGTGATCTACCTCGTCTTCAACGAGGGCTATGCGGCAACCGCCGGCGAGAGCTGGATGCGGCTGGACCTATGCGAGGAGGCGCTGCGCCTCGGTCGTGTCCTCGCCGGCCTGGTGCCGAAGCAGCCCGAGGTACACGGTCTGGTGGCGCTGATGGAGATCCAGGCGTCGCGAGCGCGAGCGCGAATCGGACCGGCCGGCGAGCCGGTGCTGCTGCTGGAGCAGAACCGGGCCCGCTGGGACCCGCTGCTGGTGCGGCGGGGGCTGGCGGCGCTGGAGCGCGCCGAAAGGCTCAGCCGCGGCGCCTTCGGCGCCTACACGGTGCAGGCCGCGATCGCCGCCTGTCACGCGCGGGCGCGCAGCGCCGGGGAGACCGACTGGCAGCGGATCGCGGCGCTCTATGACGCGCTTGCCCAGCTCACCCCCTCGCCAGTGGTCGAGCTCAACCGCGCTGTCGCCGTGGGCATGGCTCTGGGGCCGGAGGCGGGCCTGGAGCTGGTCGATGCGCTGGCAGCCGAGGGCACGCTCGACGGCTATCACCTGCTGCGCAGCGTCCGCGCCGACCTGCTCGCCAAGCTCGGCCGCAGCGAGGAGGCGCGGACGGAGTTCGAGCGCGCCGCGGCAATGACCGAAAACGCGCGCGAGCGCGAGCTGCTGCTGAGCCGGGCTGCCGCGCAGAGCTGACGGCAGAGCTTGATAAGCGCGCAGTTGATGGAAGGATTGGAGGGTCTCCAGTCCCCCCAATCCTTCCATTGCGGCCTCGTACCAGGTTCTAAGGGGATCCCAACCAAGCTTTCAACGGAGGGGGTGGGATTCGAACCCACGAGCGCCTTGCGACGCCAACAGTTTTCGAGACTGCCCCGTTCAACCACTCCGGCACCCCTCCGAGGCACTACAGAGCCAAATCCTATCGACGGGCTGTCGCTAGGGAACGGATTAGGGAACGAAACCCGAACTGAAATCCAAGAAAACGGCCCGCCGTTGCTCCCGCCATGATGAACTCATGCCGACGATAAGCCGCTTCTTCGGGATCACCATCGCGATGTTCTTCGATGATCATGGCTTCCCACATTTCCACGCGCGCCACGCCGAAGGCGAAGCCAAGGTCCGGATCGACAACCTCGAGGTCATCGATAGCAGCCTGGGTCGCCGGCAGCTCCGCTTCGTCCTCGCCTGGGCTGAGCTCCATCAGGAGGAACTCGAAGAGAACTGGCGCCGAGCGCGATCCGGTGAGACACTTCAAGAGATCGAGCCATTGCAATGAACGGCCTGACCCCCGACATAACCGCGGTTTCCGTCGTCGATCACGGCACCCTCGAACTGGCCTTCGCCGATGGCCTGAGCGGTGAGGTGGACGTGCTCGATCGCATGCGCGGGCCGGTCTTCGAGGACGCTCGCACTCCGGAGGGCTTCGCGAAGGTCGCGGTTGACCGAGAGACCGGAACCGTGGTCTGGCCCGGCGGCGCCGACCTCGCCCCCGACACGCTCTACGAGCGCGTGCACTCGGGCGCTTGGCCAGACGCACAGGCAGCTGCGTAACAATCTCCACTGATGATCTAGAGCGAATCGCTGCCCGATCTGCGGCGTCGCCTACCCCAAACACGACAGCGAGACTCATCATCGGTCTTTGGGTCGTGCGCGCCTTCAGCGCCGCGAGCGTCGCGCGAAGCCACGGCAGACGACGTCTTTTGGGATCACCGCTTCTCGCGCAAGCGAGAGTGTCGTAAATACGGCTTGGAATGGATCCGGGGCTTACGCGGAAGTCGCGCCCGATTGTTCGCGCAGGACAGCCATGGCTGCAGCCACACCAGAGAGGGCAAACACGGTCAGGTAGAAGCTCGTGCGCTTCGGTAGGTATCCGCCGCGCCCCGCAGCGACTCCGGCGAGAGTGTCAGCGCTGTCGCAGACCAGACCAGCGAGCAGCCACTGGCGCTGAACCTCTCCGTCGGTTCCGAGAGCACCGCAGGCGAGAACGAGATCACGCACAGCCAGGATCCGAGCCAGGTAGACAGCCTGTGGATTCCCGCTCATATCGAGACCGACTGCGTTGCCGACGGGCCGTGGCGCCAGCCAGGCCGCAACGCCGAACGTCATCCGGCCCCAGATCAGGCCGTTGAGCGTCAGCTTGCTCACAAGAGCCCGATTCACGGCGACCATCGTATAGTCGCGCCGCTCCCCACGCTGATCACAGTAGGTGCGCGACCTCGTGGACGTCGCTGAAGTCGGATAGGCCCAGCTCGGAGTAGTGCCCCAGCTCCGAGCTGTACTTCTCGAAGCGGCCTCCTAATTCAGCCAGCGCCGGGCGGCTTGCTTAGGCGACGCAGGCGCTTCGCCTGGTAGGTATCCCAGGCTTCAGCCAGCCCGATTAGTGCATGGCCAAGCCGAATCAGCAGGAAGCCGCCGCGAAGACGATCGCCACATCCTCGAGCCCAGGCGTTTGCAGGAGGCGGAATAGCTCTGCCATCTCCCGACCAGTTCTAGCGCGTTCTCAGAAGGGAAGCCGCAGCTTTATGAGACCGCTGCCGTGCCTGAGCGTCAACGGTGGTACCACTGCATCCTCTCTCTAGAGCCAAATTCGGCCCCAAACGGGCCTCGACCAACGGCATCTACGCAGGCAGGTAGAGGAAGTCCCAGGGGTTGATCATGTCGGTGCAGTTGTCGGCCATGTCGTTGATCAACGTGTCGATCATCTCGAGAGCGATGAGCCGAATCACAGCGGCTGGCAAGGGGTCAGGCCCAACTCACCCACGGCAATCGACCCCGGGGCTGATGCTCATCGCGCAAAGCGAAAGTGCTCCCTGCGTAGGCAATCCCAGCTCGGACTGCCGATCAGCCGAGATAGACAGTGAGCCCCTCCCGCATCCAGTCTGGGATCGCCGTCTTGGCACCCGGCTCGCGTCCAAGGCGCCCCTTCAGCTTGACCAGGACGTGGCGAAGAGTGCCTTCGACCAGCAGCTCTGCGTCGCGCAGGACCCGATAGCTGGTGGTGATGCTCGTCCTGCCGAGGCGGGTGACAGCGACCTCGAGCCTCAGCTCCTCGTCGAAGTGCGCCGGCTGACGGTAACGGAGCCCTGCTTCGGCGACCACGAAGTCGACGCCCCGGTCGACGATCGCCTGGTAGCCACCCAACGCCGCCCGAAACAGCTCGGTAATGGCGATGTCGAAGTAGGCGAGAAAGTGGGCGTTGAACACGACGCCCTGCGGGTCGCACTCCCCGTAGCGGACGCGCAGCTTGCAGGTGAGGGGGGTCGTCACACCTGTGCTGGCTACATCTTGCCCTGCCACGGCGTCACCTCGCTCGGTCGGACTTTGGGGGGTCTGGCCCGTCTTTCGGACAGACTTCGCACCTTACCAGTCACACACTTCTACTGGTAAACTCAGGTTATGCCCACGTCGCGGACTCCCGAGACGGTCCATCTATGGGGAGAGACGCTCTGCCTGGATTACGCCAACAGCATCGACTGGTCGCCCGAGGACGAGCACACGAATCCCGAGCAGACCGACGTGCTGTGCGCCGAGGACATGCTGGGCCGCTGGGGCCAGCGCTGCGATCTGCTCGACGAGGACGCTAAACGAGCGAGCGCGGCTGAGCTGAGCCGCGCTCGCTCGCTGCGCGACGCTGTTTATCGCCTCTTCTCCTCGATCAGCCGAGGCCGGCCCCCCGCGAGCAGCGACCTCGACCTCCTGATGAGCAACTACGCCGAAGCGGTGAGCCATGCCACCCTGCGGGCCGGCGAGAACCTCTACGAGCTCGACTGGCCCCGGTGGGATCCTCGGAGGATCCGCTTCGCGGTCGCCACCGACGCGATCGCGCTGCTTCGGGACTCTGGTCGTCTCGGGCGCGTCGGCCGCTGCCCAGGCCGGGGCTGCGGATGGCTGTTTCTCAACCTCAGCGGACGCCGCCGCTGGTGCTCGATGTCCACCTGCGGCAGCCGCGAGAAGATGCGGCGGCTGCACCAGCGCCGCAAAAACACTCTGGCTGACTGTCGCTGACGCGGGATGGTTCGACGAGGTCGGCGCGTTTACCGGTCGGTCCAAGGAGACCGCATCTCGCGCAGAGCGACAGTCGCCAGCGGAGCGACAACCGAACGACCCAGCGTAGCCCGGAACCCTCTTATCATCCGCTGCACGATGGCCATCTCCCGACGGAGTGCAAGTGCAATCTGGGGTCGATCGGGAGGTCGCTGCTACCTGAATCCCAGTGAGGAGCTAACGCGTACATCCGTGGGCGATCTTCCGATCGGCGAGATCGCCCACATCGTCGCGCGACAACCAGGCGGCCCTCGCAGCGACAAAGGGCGCAGCGATGTAGACATCGATCATCCGGACAATCTCATTTTGCTGTGCCCGTCGCATCACAGGGAGGTAGACGGTCATCCGGACATCTGGACCGTCGAGCGCCTACGCCAGATCAAGGCGCACCATGAGGACTGGATACAGCGACAATTGGAAGGCCTCGCCAGTTGGGACCCCGACACCTATCGCCGAGATTCCAACGGTCCCCAGGTTGTGGTGGGATTCGAGGACGCCGAGATTGCGGCCAACGGGAGTCCCCGCTACGCGTTTGCGGCCCGTAATGCTGGCCCTGACACTGTTGTGGTGCATTCGGTTCAAGCGGATATCCTCGCGCTCGATGTCCGCCCATCTGTTCTGGCGTTTGAGCGATGGACCGCGGCGATGATGCTCAGACAACGTACGCCCGTGGCATTCGATCTTGGTGGTGGAGGACACGCTCAGACAGTAGGACCTTGGCACCTTGATGCAGTGAACAACTTCGAGGTCGCAATTGATCTAGCACGTGGCGAGAGCCATGTGTTCGTCGCGTCGCTCGATACTGGTGACTTTTGTGCAGGCATGTTTCGACTCGTCATTCGTTATTGGGACTGGCCTGATCATCAGTTTGCGGCCACGACGCATGCAATCGGGATGTTTGAAGTTCCCGATCAAGACGACCTGCCGCGCACGTCCGCACCGGCGACGGGTCGCGCCATTGTCCTAGATGTGGAGGCCCTTGCACGCATTGGAGATCCGGATGAGAAGAAGCCAGGCGCACGGAGTCTCCTCGCCCAGCGGGCACTCGGCAGAATTGGTTCTCCGGATGCGCGGGACATCGTGGAGCGCTGGTTGAGTGAACCAGCGAGATCGATGGCGGCACTAACCGCAATAGGAGCTGCCTGGGACCGGTCCTGGCGATCAATGATGATCGAGCGCGCTTTGTCCTCGGAGAGCCCAGATATTCGCGTACACGCCGTTGAGCTAATCGACACGCCACACGAAAGCCCGGTGTACGAGGCGCTCGGTCTGCGGGCTTTAAGCGATCCTCATCCGGATGTTCGAGAGGCAGCCATGTCACAACTGCGCATGGGTTATAGCCCGCGGTTGGATGGGCGCTTGTCCGAGTCCTAGGGAGCCTCAAGCGCCCGATCAGAAGGCTGAGTGATCGGTTTCGCGCAAAGCGGGAGAATGCCGCCATGAGCGAAGGAGTTGACTCAACCCCGAACCCCTGGCGGATTCAGGTGCGTGAACACCCAGCGCGCCGCGATAGCTCCGAATGGAGGGACGCCATAGGCGCCGCGGTGGAGGCCGCCTATCCGCAGGCGCCGTTCACCTCGCCTCACCTGAAGGCCGCCAGGTTCACCGTCGAGGTGACCTTCTGGATGACTCCTTTCGACCTGGCGAGGCCGGCCGTCGACCTCGACAACTTCGTCAAGCCTGTCCTCGACACACTCTTCACCTCGCAGAACGTCCGGAGACTCACCGGGGTCCTTCTCCCCGACGTGAACGACACGCGGGTGTTCCGACTCCTCATCGAGAAGGACGAAGTAGATAGTCCCGAGGACCAGGGGGCGGATATCACCATCTCCTGGGACCCTGCGACTACCCCGGGTCTCAGCGCCCCCTGACGCTCCTCGCGCGAAGCGACAGCCAAAGACTCGGTCGTCTTGTGCTTCTCGGCGCCAGGCCACTACTCATGGTCCGAGTCCCGCGCCAAGCTTTCGCGTGCCGAGCATCCCGCTCACCCACTTGATCCGCAACAGATCATCCCAGAGCCACTTGTAGATCAGCTCTTCGACGCAGTTCTCCTCGTCGATGTCGAGCACCCCCTGCTGGTGCACGACGCCGATCCAGCGCGCCTGTCGAGGTCGCAGCCGGCGCAGCTTCTGCACTTGTCCCTGCCAACGCTCCGCGTCCCACTGGCGCACCTCGGCAAGGCTTGCCTCCACCCTCGACTCACTGCCCTCCGGTAGCGGGTCAAGCCAGGAGTTCTCGCTCGCGAAACTGCCGACGTCGGGGTGCTCGTTGAAGTCGATCTCGATATGCAGGACAGCAGGCAGAGTCGAAGCGGTTTGCATCCACGGGGCCAGCTCGGCGAAGCGACCTCCGACCAGATGCTCAAATCCGGCGAGGGCCAGCTCATAGGCGCGTTTGGTGCGCCGAAGGTGTCCGTCGGCATCCCATGCATCCCAACTGTTGCCGCCGGGGAAGTCTGGGCGTGGCCCCTGTAGCTCTGGCGCCAGGATCATGATCCCGTCATCGAGCGCCGCCTCGAATGCGTCGCGCTGCGGATCCGGAATCAGCTCAACCGCGACAAAGCCGTCTGGCACTCTCGCCAATCTTGAGTCGATCTCATCGAGCACTGCTTGCACTTCTATTGGCTCGCGGTCTAGCCAATTCCTGTGCAAAACCCACCGGGCGAGCACCCAGAGCCGATGTTCCCGAAGCGGCCCTTCGAGGAAGTTCAGTTTCCGATTCTTGAGAACTTCGCTGAGTCCGTTGCGCAGGTCCTCGAAGGCCCACCGCCACTGCCAGCTCGGCTCACCTCCTGCTGCGGCTCCGCGCAGCCGTTGCCAGCCCGCCCGCTCCTCCCAGGTAGGCCCGCCACTGGACATGAAGCTCCAGGTGTCCCCGGGGAGGCGACGGACGTCCCCCGGCCCCTCGGCTCCCAAGTACCAGCCGGTGTCAAAGCGCTCGCCCTCAGCGTGATAGCCGATCGGCGCCAGACGCCCCTCGCCATCGAGCGGTCCGCAGAGCTCCGCCAGGGGGCCGAGTCCCAAAAGCCACGATTGCATTGCCCCACGAACGCCTCGCGCCGCCCCTTCGGCGTCGCCGACCCCCTTGCCATCCAGGGACCAACGACTGAGGCCCTCCTCGACGACCTGCGATGCAAAGCCCGACTGCCGCTCGGCCAAGGCCGCCAGTGCCCGCTCGGCATGCTCGCCGCCGAAGGCGCCGATCGCGATCGCCAGCGGGTAGCGCCAGAGCTCAAGCCGCTCGGGCGCATCGATCAGCGCCTCGACCGAGGTCTCACCGACGGCGATGCCTTCCGCCGCGAACCACTGCGCGACGATGATGAGCGGGAAGCGCAACTCCTGCTCACTGACCGTGACCAGGCGGGTCTCCGCCAGCGCCTCCTCTTTTTCCCGCCCGCCTGCGACCCCGCGAGCCACCCCGGCTCCCCCCTCATCGATTGCCCGCGCAGCCACCTTGCGCAAGAGTCCCCAGTCGCTCCCCGGCGCCCGCCCGACCGCCTTCTCGATCACTCTTCCCAGGAGTCGCGCCGGTGGCGGTGGCGCCACCTCGCCCTCGCGGAAGAAGACACCGAGCAAGACCGCGAACAGCGGCCGTCGGATCGCCTGACGCAGGCTCGCAGGCCAGCGGTACGTGTCGCCCTGGCCGACCTGGCGCCGCGCCACAGTTGAGACCATGCTCAGCGCCTCCGTTTCGCTCAGCTCGTGTACCGCGACCACCTCTTCGGCACCGATGAAGGGAGGCAGGGGGCGCGTCGTGATCAGGATCTCGAGTCCCTTGTAGGCGCGCACCAAGGTCCGCGCCTCTTCGAAGAGCTCTTCGGCGCGCCCGAGTCCGGCCTCATCGACCCCGTCGAGCACGATCAAGGCGCCGTCGCTCTCGAGGTCTCCGATCGCGGCGACACCCGCGAGGACCGCACCCTTCAGATCTCCCCCCATGTTCCTCGCTTGCAGCCAGCAGGCAAGCGGCGCATCGCCATCGCCGATCCGCTGGCGTAGCGCGGCCTGCAAGGCTCGCTCGCCGACCAGCGACTTGCCTGCCCCGACCACCGACTGAATCACCCTCAGCGGCTCGGCAGCCGAGGGGAGCGCATGGGGCGGCGGACGGCCGATCTCCGAGTCGGCGGCCAACTCGGCGGCGAGCTCGGAATCGACTCCGGCCGCCAGCCAGCGAGCCTCGCACCGACCGATGCTCTCGCGCAGGCGTAGTTCGAGGTCGCCGCTCACGGGATCCCAAGCACCGATTTGATCGCCGCCGCCAGCACGCCCCCGGCCGCTCCACTCCCGATCCCCAGCACCGCCTCCCGGGCCCTTCCCACCATTGCGTGCGCCTCCCTCCTCTCCTCATCCGAGCCTGGGGTGCGGTCGATCGCCTCAGCGACGGCGAGCAGAAACTTGTCAATCGTCAGGTTGTTGATGTCACCGCCGGCGAGCTGGCCGATCGTCGAGTCGCTGATGTTGAAGGTCGGCCCAGCAGTCTGCGGTTTGCGGTTGCGCTCCATCGCATATCCCTTCTCAGTTACTTGGAAGCTCTTGTACTGCTGCAGCTCGTTGATGGTCATGGCCGAAGGATTTGGCTCGCGCTCCCGGCCCGGTCGCCGTAACCAATCTCCGCGCACCCAATGGAGTTGCAGCAGTTCGCCGAGCGCCCGCGCCACGGCGTCCCACTGCCCCCCGTTGTGGGGTAGCTCATTCAGCAACGTGGCACCGTCGGGTGGGGGCGCACCCTCGCCCTCTCGAGCGATCAGCCATTCCAGAAGCTCGAATCGGTCCATTGCCCGAATCTACGCGACTGCACGGTGCTCTCGCTGCTGCCCGACTCGGTACAACCGAACACAACCTGAGGAAAGACCCAACTCGCAAAGACCCATCTTGCGGCGAAAGGCGGCGTCAGTCTTCGCTATCGCGGTCCTTAATCTCCTCGGAGACCATCCTCCACTTGCCCTTCCGTGCCGGCACCCGTCGGCTGATGACGAAGTAGTCAGCTCCGCCCTCAGGCTCAGCTGCGTCCGATACAGGCTCAGCCTTGTCAAGCCTCTCCTTGATGTCATCGAGTGTTGTCGCATCGGAGCTTTCATCTCGTGGTTTTCTCAGTTCAGACGCCCGCTGCTGCGCTATTTCGCGCCAATCAGAACGCATATGTTGATCCCAGAGTCGGGTCACGCTGTTGTCCATGACGGGAGGCGGGTAAGAGGCAAAGGCCAGGACTCCGAGCTCCTTGACCGCGCAGGGAGTCCGCTGTAGTGAGCATCCAGCTCGCTGAGGGAGCTCTTTAGCTCGTCGGCAAACAGGTAGCTCTGATCCTCACTGAGGAAGAATGGGACGGTGCGCTGGTGGAGCTTGTCGTTGGAGGTGAAGACCGCTGCGAACGGTAGGTAATAGAGATAGGCCATGTCCGCCTTGTTGCTGGCGCGCTCGCCGGAGATAAAACCACGCTCGATCCCAAGATAGAAGAGTAGGTCGACCTTGAAAACGTGGCACACATATGGGAAGAACTCGTCAAAGTTCGGCTTTCCAGCCCCCTCCCACCGCTGCCGGCCTAGTCGCTTGTGATCGTCGTCTACGCCAAGCACCTCCAACGCGAGGGCTAGTACCTGGGGGTCGCTGCTCGAACAGAACTCGTCGATGAAGGCTTTTACCTGTTCGAGGTTCGACAACTTTCTCTCCGCCGGGAGGATGTTCCTCACCATCCCAAGGAGCCGGTCGAGGTCGTGACCAGCAAGCTCCACGCGCCACCCCTTTGCCAGGGCGCGCTCAACTGCAAGGAAGTCGTGCTCTTGCCAACGCAGCAGCGCGGTGTGCTCGGGGAACTCTTCAACGCGGAGGCCCACGCTGCCGTCCTCGCCTTTCATCATCTCTCCAGCGGAGATCACCGGCCTCCCGTCCATAGCGATCGCATGGCCAGCGAGCTCGGCGGCGATCAGGGTGCTGTGGTGGACATTCGGATAAGCGTTGGAGGGAGTCTTTTCCGCCAGCATCCCCACCAGATCCTCTGCGTTCTTTCCCTCGGCCATTTCCTTCTCAAGATCCGCGAGTGTCTCTATGTAGAAGATGGGGACTACGTTCACGCCGAAAAAGGCGTCAAACCACACGGACTCGTCCATGCTCAGTGCTTGAAGCGCGGACTTGTCAAAAATCGTCATCGGACCCATCGGCGAATGGTGCCAGACGATTCATTCAGAGTTCGCGCCTGCACAACCGGCTCACGCCACGGCACTGACTTGGGGATTCCCACTTCCGCGTGAGGCTGTCGCACAAACCCACTGATTTCAGCCGTCGACGACGCAACCCGGCATCGCGGAAAACGGCAGGGACCCGAACACCCCCGATCAGGCTGTTGCGGACGCCAGGGAGTGCCGGTAGAGC
>Ga0164299_10000023_pt1 | contig 36339 bp, 37 predicted proteins | sample Whisoiple_221_MG_FD_109712 | JGI IMG/M metagenome (GOLD analysis project Ga0164299, IMG submission 109712) | Unamended control soil microbial communities from upstate New York, USA - Whitman soil sample_221_MG | ecosystem: Environmental > Terrestrial > Soil > Agricultural land ...
CCGATAAGCGCTGAGCACATTGGCGTGACATCGGCCGCACGTCTCGGGAACTTTCGCTCGCGAAATCTGCGACGCCTGATCGCCCGCGGGCAAAATCGCGTGCGCGCCGTGGCAATCGGTGCAGGCCGCGCCACGCTTCCCGGCGGCTAGATTGCGCGCGTGGACGCTCTGCAGATATGCTTCCACCGGCCGGACCAGTGGAATACGAAACTTTTGTGCCAACTCCGTATTCGCATGGCATACGGCGCAGGTCTGAGCGATGTTTTTTGGGTGCACGGGCGAGCTCGTATCCGAGCGCGAAACGAGCTTATGAATATCGCCATGGCAGCTTGTACAAGTCGGCGGTTCCTTAAACCCCTGTGCACGCGCCTGGGCGTGAATGCTTTCGCTATAGGATTTCACGCTCGCAGCGTGGCAGGTTTCACATTGAACCGGCTTCAGCTCCGCCTTATGCGGTATTTGAGAAATGTCGGTGTGACAGGTTGTGCAGTCGAACGCACCGTGAATGGATTTCCCCCACGCTTGTGGTTCGATTTGCAGAGAAACTTTTTTGCCATCCCGAAGTTTTTCCAGCCCCGGTGCGCTGTGACAGCCGAGACAAGCATCTTTAGTTATCGGCTGTGCGCTCAAGGAAGAGCTGTACAGAAGAGCGAGAATGGAGACAAAGAAAAAACAGAGCCGCTCTCTGGCATCGCCAGCCATAGGGAAACCATTCAACTCAATGATCTAGGATCGTCTAAACCGGTGCTCTGCTTGAGGTGTACTTGCTGGAGTTGCGACTGCTAGAATTTCGCAATCACTTCGTAGGGCTCATGGTATAGCCCAGATAGGTTAAAATAACGGAGTACACAATCAGCAGAACCCCAAACGCCGCAGCCAGCCGACTCGAGCTTTTTCCTATAACGTTTTCGCGATCCAGAAAAGGCAACCCGACTAAAATTAGCCCGATGATTCCGAATCCGAGCACACCCAAAAGCTCTCCCTCGATACCGAGAATATGGCTCGGCAAGACTTTCAGCGTTTGAAACATCGCCATGAAATACCATTCAGGCTTGATCCCAATTGGAGCGGGCTGAAATGGATCTGCCTTTTTTCCCAGTTCGGCCGGGTAGTAGGCGGCAAGAGCCGCGAGCACACCCAACGCGCACAGCCAACCCACTAGGTCGCGCAAGAAGAAGTTTGGAAAGAACGGCATCGTGCGTTTTGGTTTGGCCGATGCCTCTTCGCCGGGAGGGCTGCTCATCCCATGCTTTTGCACGAGAAAAAGATGTAGCCCGAGGACCATGGTCACAATAGCCGGCAGCACCGCGACGTGAATGCCATAGAAGCGCGTCAGGGTTGCTCCCGTCACATCATCGCCACCACGGAGTAATCGTCGAACAAATGGACCAATGAGCGGAATGACCCCGGGGATTTCCGTACCCACTCTAGTCGCGAAGAAAGCGAGCTCATTCCATGGCAGAAGATATCCGGTAAAACCAAAGGCGAGCGTCAAGCCCATGAGAATGCCGCCGGAAACCCACGTCAATTCGCGTGGCGCTCGATAAGCCCTTTCGATAAGCGTGCTGAACAGATGAATGAACATCGCAAAGATCATCAGGTTCGCCGACCAGGCATGAATCGATCTTACCAACCAACCAAACTGCACTTCCGTCATTAGAAATTGTACAGATTCATAAGCCTCGCCAGAGCTAGGCCGGTAATAGAGCAAGAGAAGAATGCCCGTGGTGACCTGAATCATGAAAAGAAACAGCGTCATTCCGCCAAAGTAATACCAAATCGTGTGGTGGTGGACCGGCACTTCCTTTTTTTTGGCGAGCTTTTCTATCTCCTCGAGCCCGATCCTTTCATCGAACCATAGCCATAACTTGCCGTGCTTTGGACTTCCGTTCTCCATCCTCAGCCCTTCTTACTCACAACGATTTGCTCCGCTTTGACGTTAACCGCGTATTCTTCTAGTGGTTTGGGTGGAGGGCCTTCGACGTTCTTTCCATTGAGATCAAAGTGACCGTTGTGGCACGCGCACCAGATTTGGCTCAAATCAGATCGGTATTGCACAATACAGCCTAGATGCGTACACGTCGCTGAAAATGCTTTAAGCTCTCCAGCAGGGGTGTCAATCAAGATCGCTGCCTGGCTGCCGAAGCGAAATATTTGTCCGCTGTTGACCTTCATGTCTTGTGCTTTGATCGACAAGGTCACGGTGCGGGATGAGGATTCCTCGACCCGAGGGGGGATGAGGTAGCGGCTGAGCGGGTAGAGAACTGAAATGGCAAATGCACCTGCGGTGGTGCCAAGAAACCAGTTGAGAAAGTTTCTACGGCTGCTACTCGAAGTTAACGATGTTTGATCTTTCGCCATAATTAGATTCGTTCGCGTCCAGCTTTTCTAGCGGTACCAGCTGTAACCTGGACAAAGAGCAACGGAATCCATGAATTGCCGCAAGTCGGCAATTTTTTCACGGCTTTTTTTCCATCTGACGAATCTTCAGCACGAGCCCGACGACAAAGGCTAAGATGATCAGGGCTGAAACGGCCAAGCCTTTGCGGCGAAATTGAACCTCATCGAGTGCTCGTACGCCACGTGCGCGAGCCTTTTCGCTGATTTCCAGACCCGGTTTAACCTCAGCCTTCACCCCGTCCAAATTAAAGCCGTGAACCGACGCGCGTGCTTTGACAAGAGCCGTCTTTGCTCCGTTTAGCTCAAACAGCGGTTGGCTGACTTCCATTCCCGCATGTTCGGCCGTCGTAAGAACCACGTTAGCGTTTTCATAACTCGTCCTTAGATTGTCGATCGATTGGCGCATGGCCACAGCGGTTTTGCCGCCCGGGTCCTGGGGCGTGTGGCACGTCACGCAAATCGCTTTATCACTGGCGCCGAGCATTGCATCGCTGGTTTCGACTATCTCGTGGTTGCTATGACAAGTTGCGCAACCGGGAATGCCCATTTGCACAAATAACTGCCCATGTCGGCTTTTACTGAACAGCTCGGCATTCACCGGGTGACACTGACCACAGACGTTCCCTACCCACGAGACGCCAGGTGGTGCGGCGCCGTGGTTGCCGTGACAGTCATTGCATGTAGGCGCTGATAGGTCTCCTTTAACCGTCATTATTTTCCAGTGAACGCTCTTTTTGTATTTCGTCAATTGATCGGTCGGAATCTTATATGGCGCCATGTATTCGGCGTTCGCGTGACAGGATGCGCACGTATCTGCAACGTGTGACGGATACACAGAGGACCGCGCGTCACTGGGCGGCCTAATGGAATGAGGTTTGTGGCAACTCGCGCAGGTCGCGACTTTGTTATCGTTTTGTTCTCTTAGCCGCCGGCCGTGAACAGAAGTGTAGTATTCCGTAACCTGATCGACCCGCAGAGAGGGATTGTATTGCCTCATGAAGGCTGCGTTGGAATGGCAGTGACCGCAGACGTCAATGACTTGAGCAGGCGTGGGCTTGCCGATATACCCCTTTGCCTTGTCCATCGCCTCCCAGCCCATCTTCGTACCGTCACCACCGTGGCAAGCCACACAGCCGAACCCCTTCGCCGCATGGATATCCGCCTTGTACATCTCAACCGGCTTCGTCAGATTGTCCACGCCAAGCGCTGAGTGACAGACCGCGCAAGTTTCTCCTTGAGGTTGGGCCTTTACGAACCGAACGCCGGTCGCGAGCATGAAACCGAGCAGAAGCACAAGAAAAACAGCGCTGTTTCGGATCCTGGAGCTCAAAGGTTTCACAGCTACATAGAGTCTGTAATGCTATTTCCTGATCATTGTAAGTTGCCACAGCGCCTCGCGGGGCGTGCGGTAGCCGCTTCGCGGCGAAAAAGAACCTACACGGTTCTAAATCTTCGCGGTTTTTGCGGCCTCCCCAGAACCGACCACGCAAGACTTTGACGAAACTCCAGCAACCGATTGTACGTTCAATGGCGCCGGCATCACACAAGCCGTGACGTCTGAATCGATCACAAGCTCAAGGGCTTTCTCCGGATTTCCGGATAGGATCCGCTGCTGAGCGAATTGTCTCGCCTGCGCCGCTCTCCTTGCTGGAACTTGTCGGAATTTCGGCGCCAATATTAGCGAAACTATCGCAGACTGTAAAACTCTCTCACCAAAAAAATTGTCGCCTCAGGTCGGCATCAAGGCTTATCGATTCAAGAATCCACCTCTGCCATCCCCGGACGCGCCGTTGAAGCAGAAACGCCAAGGATCAGACAGGAACCCGAAAAATCCAAAACCATCCACTGCCGATCGAGTCGATTCCATTTTTGGTTTTGAGTTTTTACGGTTTTTGGAGCGTTTCGGATTTCACTATTCGAATTTTATCGCTCAGGAAAAAAGTGTCGGATCAGTCATTCACGGCGAGTTTCGAAATTTGTTCTCGCAACGTTCCACCGGATGGCGAAAATTTTTAGCGCTACCGAGTTCCCGCGACGCTCTCAAGATAAGCTACCAAGTGCCCGATTTCCTGTTCTGTGAAAGTCGGCCACGTCATAGATTTTTCCCGCATCATTTCTTCCATGCCGCTCGCATGGTTCCACATTGCTGCGACAACTGTCACCGGTTGATCAAGTTCTTTTGCCCGCGCAAAGTCGGGCGCCATCTTCCCACCCTTCCCGGCAACAGAGTGGCAGCCCAAACACCCCTTACTCGCCGCAAGCTGTTGCCCTCGGCGAGGATCACCGGGTCTGGCAAAGTACTGAACAGAATAAAGGTAAGCAATGATGTCGGCCATCTCTGCGGGTTGAAGTTGCGGCAAAGCAATTTTTCTCCTGCCCATTTCCTTTGTCATGGCAGGAGCCTTATTCCACATATTCACCGCGAATTGAACCATGCTTAGCGTGGTTTCTCTTTGCGCCAGTTCGCCACCAGCTTGGCCTCCGCGTCCTTTCACGCTGTGGCATTCAATACAGCCCTTTTGCTCGAAAAGCCGCTGGCCCCCGGTCGGACGGCCGGGGAGAATATAAAGCGGCTCTTTTCCGCTTAGAGGCGACGAGGATCGAATGAAGGCGATCAAGTTTTTAAATTCACCTTCGGTGAACCTGGGTCGTTCTATACCTTTAGCTCGCATGGCCTCTGCCATCGATGGTCCATGGTTCCACATAGCGGTCGCAAAAGATATCGGTGAGCCATACTGCCCTAGGCTGTCGAGAGAGGGCCCAATGACGCCACCGACTCCTCCGACCTGGTGGCAAGTAATACATCGCTTTTGGTTAAATACCTGATGTCCTACTTTCGGATCAGCAGTCGGCTCAAAATAGTTGACGGTGTAGAGGAACGCGATCAGATCTCCCGTCTCAATTGGGCTCAGGTAAGGGCGTGCAATACCAGCTTTGCGCATCTGCTCAGTCATCTTAGGAAGATGGTTCCACATTGCTGCAGCAAGATCGTAAAACGACCGAGCTCTCGGCAGGCGCGCGAGGTCGGGACCGGACGTTCCTCCAACACCGAAGATCGCGTGGCATTTCGAGCATCCCTTCTCGCCAAAGACTCTCGATCCGGTAAGCGGGTCCTGCGTCGGAGCAAAAAGCGGTTGTGCGGCAGCCCACCCTGGATAGTGCAGAAGAATAGCGCAAATGAAAAAAAATAATCTCAGGGCTTGAGTCATCATGACGCTACCCTCCGAAGGCCTCTTTTATCCACCCCTGCGTCGTGACGAAGGAAAGAAAGCGTGCCCTCGAGTTGATTTGGGTTGGGGGCTTGAACGGGTTAAAGCTTTTAAATTAATCATCTCCGTTCTCACTTCTGTGCCGATTTTTTGTCCTCAGCCGGAGCAACCGGTTTATTTCGGACCGAAAGCAAATAAGTGATGAGGTCAGCCATCTCACCACCTTTAAAGACGGGCCATTCCACAGATTCTTCCAGCATCTTCCGTTCCATCGATCCAACGTGATTCCACATTTCAGTGACCACGTCCACTGGAGTTTTCAGTTTTTCAGCTTTGGTCAGGTCTGGTCCGAGTGTTCCACCCGCTCCAGGCAAGGTGTGACAGCTGCCACATTTTTTCTCCTGGTACACCACTCGACCCCGTTTAGCATCTCCCGATGGATCGATAAACTGAAGAAAGTAGAGGTAACTGATCAGATCCGACATTTCCTCTGGAGCGAGCGAAGGTACATTACTCATCTTGGCCCACATCTTAGGCCCGTGGTTCCACATGGCGCCCGCAACGCCAATGAGGCTGCCTTTAAGTTTTGTCCGAAGGTCCGGGCCGATCCGTACCCCCTGAGTGTTAGGTGTGTGACACTGAACACAGCCCTTCTCTGCAAATAGCTTCTCACCAGTTTGTGGGTTACCCGGGCGCACATAAATGCGCTCGGTTCCTCCGGCGGCGCTGCGAATGTAGGCCAGGAGATCCGGAATATCATTTTTTTCGAAGGTCGGGCGAGCAATATGTGATATTTCCATGACTCGCGCCATCGACTTGCCGTGATTCCATAGTCCCACCGTTAAATAAATCGGCGAAGCGTACCGACCATAAGTATCGAGTTGCGGACCCACCTTGCCACCTTTGCCAGCCAACGCATGACACGTCTCGCACTGCCTTTCGCGAAAGAGACGCGCACCCGTCAGCGCGTCACCCGGTGGATCCAGCGAACCAAGATAGTACAGGTACGACAACAGACTCGCCATTTCGGCGGGCTGGAATTGAGGCAGCGCACTCCTCTGTTCCTGAAAGAGGCGTGCCATTCCCGGAGAATGGTTCCACATCACACCGGCGATATCGAGAAGAGGTTTTTTTAGAATGCCTTGGCCTAACTCAGGTCCAGCGACGCCGCCTACACCGTAGACCGAGTGACAACCGAGACAACCTTTTTCAGAAAAGAGCCGGCTCCCTTCGAGCGGATTGCCGGGAAGCAGAAGCGAAGAGGATTTATCGGCAGCAAACATCAATCCAGTTTTCAAACAACCAAGGAACAAAACCGAAGCTAAAAACACCACTCTCCATTTCATTGCCTTCTCCCACGCACAGCCAGCCCCCAAAACACATAAAAGACCACACTCGCCAGCGTCAAGAAGATAGGAATGGCGACGAGCGGGATACCGATTGCAGCCGAAGGCACATCGCGGAGCGACAATGCATTTCGCATCAAATGAATAAACCAACTGATGATTCCCAGTACCAAAAAAATGAAGCCGGCCACCCATACCCACTGCAGGGTTGTTACGAGTTGATCTGAAGGTAAACGCTTATCTTCCATCTCGCCGCCTTTCTATGTTGCCCCTTCAACCTCGTCCGGCAGGTAGCTTTTGACTCGTTCTTCAACTTCTTTAAGTCCCTCTTCACGACCCTCACGAATTTCCCAGATGGAAATAATTGGAAATACTTTGGTGAACAGCAGGTAAAACAGCGCGAACAGAGCGAGGCTGCCGGCGAATTCTCCCAGTTCCACCCACGTCGGATGGTAAGGAGTGAGCGGGAAGGGTAGTCGCGGATTCGAGAGTGATGGAATCACGATAATAAATCGTTCGAGCCACATGCCAACAATAATTGACAGCGAGGCCGCGAGCACCTTGCCGATCGTGTGATGGCCAAGCCGTACTAAACAAACCAGCGGAACAAACAAATTGCAAAAAACCATTCCCCAGAAAAAAGGCCAGAACGGACCTGAGAACTTAGCCCAAAAGACTTTCATCTCTTCGGGCTCCGCGCCGTAGTAGCCGGTCAGATATTCGGCGAAGGTGAAATAAAACCACAGCAGCGACATGATCAGAAGCAGCTGACCGAGGTAGCGAAAATGGATCGGCTTTAAATAGTGTTCAAGTCCATAAGCCTTGCGGAAAACAATCATCGCGACAATGAGAGCTGCGATACCGGAGAAAATTGCCCCGACGACGAAGTAGGGCCCAAAGATCGTTGAGTGCCACATCGGCTGAAGCGTCATCGAGAAAACGAAAGAAACAACGGAGTGAACTGAAACCGCCACGGGAATCACCAGCACAGCCATAATCGCGATGGCGCGGTTAAGAACTTTTTGCTGTTGTTCCGTTCCGGTCCAACCGAGAGCCAACACACTGTAGAAAAGTTTCCACTTGCCCAGACGATCCCTCAGGATTGCGATGTCCGGAATCATCGGCAGGTAAAGATATGTGAGGCTTGCCGATAGATAAGCGCTTATGCTCGTGGCATCCCAAAGCAGCGGCGACTGATAGCGGCCGTGCAGTATTACGTTCAGGACCCGGTCGGGGCGTCCCAGATCGACAAGGATCTGACCTGCGCCGATAAAGAGCACCATCGCCGTGATCACTTCGGCCATCCGAGTGATCGGACGACGCCACTCCGCTCTCGAAAGGCGCAGGATTGCAGAAATCAAAGTCCCCGCATGGCTGATGCCGATAAAAAAGACAAAATTAGTGACATAAAAGCCCCAGCTAACCGGCTGCTGAAGGCCCGTGACTCCCAGACCTTCGGAGAACTGAAACGCGTAAGCGATTGCGCCCCACAAGATAAACACCGACAAGGCGGCCACTGCCCAGTAGAAACCAGGTCCCGTCTGCGCGATCGGGGCGAGAAGGATATCCTCGTGAACGTCCTTTTGATCAGCCACCGCTTGATCAGCCACCGCCTTCTCCCTCGGTCAGGTAGATTACTTTGGGTTTGGTGCCCAACTCCTCTTGCAGCTTGAAAGCCCGTGGGCTGCGGGCGAGCTTGGATACCTCGCTGCCTGGATCTGAAAGATCACCGAAACTGATCGCTTGCGCTGGGCAAGCTTCAGCGCACGCGGGATTATATTCTCCAGAGCGGATTTCGCGATTTTCGGCACGCGCCCGTTCGCGCGCCTTTTGCAAGCGATGATGACAGAAGGTGCATTTCTCAACCACGCCTTTTGGGCGCAGTGAAACATCCGGGTTCTGCCCTGGTTGCTCTTTTTGGTAAGTGTACCAGTTGAAGTATTTTGCATTGTACGGACAAGCCGCCATGCAGAAACGACAGCCGATGCAGCGCGCGTAGATCTGCGCCACAATTCCTTCGGGGTTACGGTAGGTCGCATAAACAGGACAGACCTTGGTGCACGGCGGATCATCGCATTGAAGACAGGGCCGCGGTATGAATCGCATCTTTTCTTCGTGATGTTCCTCGTCCGTTTCCGTCAGTACCTGCATCCAACTGATGGTGCGACCTCGCTTTGCCTCTTTCGCGCCGACAGGTGGGACGTTGTTCTCGGCCTTGCAGGCCATCACACAGGCCTGGCATCCCGTGCAACGGTCTAAATCAATCACCATCCCCCACAGCGCCACGTTATGCCCTCCTGATTCTTACCTGGGTTTTATTCAATAGACCAAACCCTTTGAGCGTATCGGTTTCGTTCGCAATTAAGTCGTTGGGGTTAGGACCTTCACCGCCGAAGAGCGGGATATGAACCACGTCGGGCCGAGTTCCTGGGTAAAGCTTGGCGTGCAGCTTGATATGTCCCTTTGGAGACTCTACCCAAACCCAATCGTCCTCCTTGATGCCAAGATCCGCAGCCGTCTTCGGATGTATTTCTACCCAACTCTCCCAAGACGCGCGCAGGTGAACAGCCGGCTGCTCAAGCAGCCAACGCTTGTCTCTGCCGCCTCCCATCGGCCGGCTCATGAGACGATAAGTATTAAGGCGAAGGGAAAACGATTCCGTTTGTGTGGCTCGGTGGAGGGTTACCGCAGGCAGAAACAATAGATCTTCGGACTTGTCGCTCAGCGTGCTGAGAAACGAATCCGTTTCCCCTTCTTGTTTCACGGCCTTGTCAACTAACTGCTTTAACGCTGTCGAATAAAACTCGAATTTACCGGATGATGTTTTGAGCAGCGCCTTTGTGCCTACGGGAAGACCTGTGGGGTCCCACCACGCGCCGCGCTGGAGCAAACCGTTCCAAAACGCATCGTAGTCTTTGAACTCCGGCACCCAGTAGCCTTGGCGCTCGAGAACTTTTCGTAAGGCTTCTTCAGCGGGTGCCGAAACGACGTATCCTCGAGATGAATCGTATAGGCCTTGCGCCCCCAGCTTGAGCAGTTCCTCAAATTTTTTCCATGGAAAATTTTCCGTCATCGGGCCGCCGAGAGCTTGGGCAACCTGCAGTAATACGTCGGCGCTGTTACGAGTTTGATGGAGTGGCGCCGCGGCAGGTGGCGCAATACTGAAGCATGTAAAACCAGCCAGGTGAGTCACTTGATCGTCCTGCCAGCGTTCCAGATACGTGTGGTCCGGCAAAATGAGATCGGCCATCGCGCTCGATTCGTCGAGGAATGGTGAAAAACTCACAATGAATGGGACTTTATTAAGCGCCGTCGCTAAGGCTTCTTTAGCTGGATGATTTGCCAACGGATTGGTCGCGAAGAGAAACAGCGTATTAACAGGGTATGGATTTCCACTCGCAATTCGCTCCGCCAAACGCTGCGGCGCGTCGGAAACCAACAAATACTGTTTTTCACCGGCTCCATCGATTCTCGGCTGGGCTGTCCCTTGTTTTGCGGCGGCATCCTGCCGGATCGTCGGCAAAGGCGCTAAGGGTAGTTGCCCCTGAATGCGCAAACCGCCCGCCACCCCTATGTTTCCTACGAGGGCGTTGAGGCTATGAATTGCCATTCGGGTATGGAGATCATCGGGCCCGTAGACAGGACCGCGCTCGCCAATGACGATGGCGGGCTTGAGCGTACCCAGATTCCTGGCGATTTCGAGAATACTCTTTACCGGCACTCCGGTAGAAGCAGAAACGGTTAAGAGACCGTATTCCCGTAAGACCAGATTCTTAAATCCCAGATGCTGCTGACCGGAGCTATCCAACCAGTCTTCGAAACCGAAAGTGTGCTGTTCTACGAAATCCTGATCATAGAGACCTTCGCGAATCATTGCGTTGGCGATGCCAAGCGCCAGGATCCCGTCGGTTCCCGGCACTATAGAAATCCATCGGTCCGCTTTGCTTGCCGTTGGCGAACGCCGCGGATCTACTTGCACAAATAACCCACGCGGCCGCTCGCTACTGCGCCGCAGCCTGGCAAAGGCGCGCGAATTATGGACGGGTCCAAGCCAAGATTCCAGTAGACCAGCACCGAACGACAAAACGAATTGAGCATCCGCCAGATCATAACCGAGAGGTTCGGTCACGCCTTGCATGAAGTGATGCGCGAGAGCAGGTTTTTCAGGGGAAAAACAACGGACGCGAATATAATTGGGCGTCCCGTAGCTCTCGGCAAAACGTCTCCAGAGAATGTCACGATAGCCCCGGTACTGCCCACCGAGAATCGCGACGGTGTGCGACAAGTTCTTGGCTCGAAGGTCCGATAAACGGGAGACCACCATCGCCAGAGCCTCATCCCAGCCGATCGAGCGAAACTTGCCGCGCTCGCCGGCACGTGCCAGCGGTCCCTTGATACGATTCGGATCGTAGAGCAGTTGAAGCCCACCGAAAGCCTTCGGGCAAACCGAGCCGCGATTTACGGGATGATACTGATTGCCGGCGACGCCGGCGACTTCGCCGTCAAGCGTGCGCACCATGAGACCGCAGCCGCCAGGACATTGCTGGCAAATGGACGGCACCATCACCTCCTCAGGCGTAGCCCAACGTTTCACGTCGTCCGCTGCATCGCTGACCTTGGAAGTGATCTGTCCTTTCGCAACAACAGCCGCTCCGGCCGTTCCGCCTAGCAGTTGAAGAAAGGTGCGCCGGGAAAATCGCATTTAATCCTCACCGATGGCAGCTAGCGCAGTCAGTTAGTAGGCTCCGACCGGCTATTGTTTGTGCTTCGGTTGTTTTCGCCGCTACGGTTTTCTCGCTACTCTCGTGACAGGCGATACAGTCGTTCATTGCGAGCGTCTTAAGCGGGGTCGCCGGAGGTTTCGTTAAAGTCTCCATCGGCCCATGACATGTCTGACATTTAATTTTTGCTACCACGACGTGCGCCCGATGAGGGAAGAAAACGTGCGGCGACAGACGCCACACTCGCTGCCAGGGAATTTCTTTGCCTTTCTCTGCATAGTCTTTAAGTTTTTTTATCTCTGCGCTCTTTGAATCTCCCGCGTGACACGCCAGACACAATGCCGTGGGCGGCCGTCCCGCGACGGCGCCCTTCTCCGCGCGCTGATGACAGCCGGTGCAAGGAAGGTTGAGATCCACATGAGTCTTGTGAGGAAACGCGACAGGCTGTTGGACATCCGCGTTCACCCAAGCTGACCAGCTAGTCCAAGCCAGCATCAACCCGACCACTAGGACTAAAAACAATCGTTTCACTCGCTCTCTCGCTCCGACCGACTCGCCTTGGCAGTGCGCAAGAGATATGCCACGAGCTTTTTTCTTGGTTCGCAATTAGACGATCAATTCTCTTCTCGAATCTTGGAAAAGATCTCTAGAACAAACGCAGAATTGCGAAATAATTGATTCGGAAGAAAGCCGGCAGGCAACGATGTTAGACAAATAAAACGCCCCTTCAGCGGCAACACTGAAGAGGCGTTTATGGCTGTGCTTTACGTAGTCTATTTCGCGGGCTTGTAAGGCGGATTGGCGAGACTTCGAATGTAGGCGATCACATCCCATATTTCCTGGTCGTTTAATTTTTTTTCGTTGGCCGGCATAATCGGGGCTTTCTTCACAGCGACGCCGCCCTTTTTAATGATGTCAAACAAATACTGGTCGCTTAGCGAATTCATAACTTTGCCATCGGTGTGATCCTGCGGCTTTGGAGTCAAAGCCGCAGCGGCCGGCCCATCGCCCTTGCCGGTTTTACCATGACACCCGGCACAATCGACGTCGTATTTTGCTTTTCCCACTTTCGGATCGCCTTTCATTTGCGCCAGACTAAGAGCCGGCACCAGCAACGCCAATGTCACTGCGAGACGAACATACATTGGTAATTTTAAATTCATTCGTTTTCCCATCCGCTAAAATTTGAATCGCACGGCCAGAAAACCAACGTTTGCGCTGAAAGGTCCCTTGATTTGGTCGCCGAGGAAGATTGATCGCTGCACATTTGCGTTGGGAGTTGGAACGACATCCACGTCACCCATCCATGGCTTCATGATGTCAACGCCGAAATCCCTTTCAGTAGCATGGTTAAAATAGTAACCGACCTTGAGTGCGATGTTTCTAGTAAGCTCGTATTGAAAACGCAGGAGCAATTCGTGCCACTGGTTCTTTACATCGGGGTAATTAGTCGCTGGAACGGAGCCGGCCGTATCGCCGCTTGAGTGAACCTGGCTTACGCCGTTAGAGTAACTGTATTGAATACGAAATGCCAAAAGATTCTTGATGAGACTCATATCGCTGCCGACGCTCACCGTGTGTACTTGATCCTTCCCCCGGCTGGTCCACACTAGTGCTGGATTAGTGGCCGGAGTTTGAGCTGTGTTCGCCCGCTGCATTGCAAACAATCTCCAGTCGAATCGTTCCCAGTTGTAATCGGTAAAAATTTTGATCCAATCTGATGGCGCGTAAATCAGACCGACTGAAGGTGAATAATTGTGATCGTATTGAGTTCCTAAACCGGTGTTGGGATAACGATCGCTGGTAAATTCATAGCCTGAATGAAAACTAAGTTGTTCCCAGGGAGTGTATTCGGAAAAAAAGCTGATTTTGTCCCGGTTACGCTTTGCCTCATCAAATTTTCGTGAAATGTTAGCGATATCACCTTCCGCTTCATATGCAGAAACGTCGCGCCAGTAATGTCTGTACAAAAACCGAAACAAAAGCGATTGATTTGGCTTAATATCGAACGTGGGTCCGAGGCTATATTCATTTGAGTTAAAGATCTCCCGATCATGCCGGTGCATCGCCTCCCAACCGTATGCAAGTTTGGCACTCAGCCAACGAAAGATATTGTAAGTTCCCTCCAAACCCATGTTGCCTTTTGAATAGGCATAAAGCGTGTTTTGTGTCGCGCTCTGAGTTCCAGAATCATTGATAATCCATCCATTCGGTAGATTGATCTGACTGCTCCTGTTTTGGAGATCATACCAACGGTAGTAGGCCTTCAGATTTAGATGATCAAAATAATTATTCACCAGCGTTGTATTCGCCATGAAAGGTCTGACATCGCCATTTAAGCTGGTCTTGGACGCTTGCGGCATCGCAACTAGAGCGCCGTTGCACCCCGTTAGCGCTGGATTGTTTAATCCCACCTGGCCCGGGTTCCTTGTGAAGCATCTGTTGATCGTCATGGGAAGAAAAGAATCATCCTGAATTCTCCAGCCGTAAGAGACTGTGCTCAGGAATTGGGTCTTCATCGGAAGCGCGGCCGTTCCAGTCAGGCTGAATGTATGGGCTTGATTATTGGGGTATAAATCCAAGCGTCCTTGACATGGACCGCCGGTTCCATTGGTCTGATAAGCGGCAGTGTCGCGGCATGCGCTACCCAGGCCCGTCAGATTTATCGGATTATCCCAGACGATTGAGCTGGTGAGATTGTTAAAAATCGACCCACCGTATTTGAAAGCGAGCGACCATCCGCTTCCGGCGTACTCTCCGCCCAACTCGATATTATGCGTTTGATAGTTTATCGGCTCGGCAAGTTCGGTGATATTGAACGAGCCGGGGCTTGTGCCGAAGAGGCTGCCAAAGGCGCGGTCTCCCACATTATGATTGGACCAATAGGTTCCGGTAAAAGTCCAGCCGGGTGTGGGAGTATAGCGCAGATTAAACCTTCCTATTCCGTTATAAAGGCTAAGATCTATTGGGCTAGCGGCGCCATTCACCCACTGGCATATCGGCGACGTCGCACAATCGGAGGTCGCCGTTGTTGCAGTCGGCTTGGAGGAAAGAGTGAAAAATCTTGTGCGGCCTCCGCTCTCGGCGTAAGGAGTTCGGGCGACGCCCTCGCTAAACAGGTGAGGAATTTGATCCCACTGAAATTCCATGTCGAGCAAACCATATTTGCCCGCGCGCAGTGTGTAGCTTTGATCGTTGCGGCCGGTCTCGAGCGAATTAAAGGTCGCGTAAAAGTCTTCCTTCTTTCCGCCAATCATAAGCTGGAGTTGCGGCACAATTACGGTCTCAGGTATATCTCTGTACTCTTCAAACTTTGCTTTACTCCCGCTAAAGTTCCTCGGCAGGCCACCAACCTCCGCTTCGCCGCTAATCGTATATTCACCAACATCGATTTGCGCCCAAGACAAAGACGTCAGAAGAAGGCAGACGATCAAGCTTGGGCCAGCAATAAAACAGAGCTTCGTCCGTTGCATGTCCTTCCTCCTTATCTCTATCTCTGAAAGAATTTTCCCGCTGGATGATTCGACCCATGAATCTGGCTGTGACAATTGGTACAGCTCCGGTTAAAAAAGAAAACTGAGGTGGGCGGGCGAGGGGTGACAGGATGCCCTGTTCCCGCCAGATGGCATTGAGTGCAGAGCCGCGGATCGGTCACTTTGAGAAGCCGATCATTGACTGTACCGTGCGGCTCATGGCAGTTGGTGCAATTTTCAAATGCCGGAGGATGCTCCCACAGAAATGGACCACGCCTTTCGGTGTGACAGGTGTAGCAGTTTTCATTCACGCTTGCTTGTTTCAGTTGGGAAGGATTTGGGCTCCCGTGCGGATTATGGCAATCAGTACAGGTGAGCTTCCCTTCCCGCAGCGGCATGTGCGAGGAGCGCATCAGTTGAGCTTTTCGTTGCAGATGACATTGATTACAAACTTCGGTCTGGGCGCGCTTGGTGAAAAATGGCGTGTGCTCCCCGACTTTCGCGAGTTGATAGCGATCGGAGGTTTTCTCCATGATCGTGTGGCAATTGACACAGCCAATGCCACGGCTCGCGTGCGGGCTCGCATTCCAGTAAGTCTGGATACCGCGCTGGTGACAACCGAGACACGCTTCGTTCTGAGCCGTCACGGATTCGCCGGAATCTTTGCGAAATGTAATCAGTCCGCCAATTCCTTTACCGCCGCCGGCTGCCACGTGATTGCTGCCAGGACCGTGGCAACTTTCACAAGCCCTTTTTTCCGTTTCGTTGCGCGCATTGAAAAGAAAAATCTTGCCCATCTGAGTTTGGGAAAATTTTTGGAATTGTTCGGCGTGACAAGCTTGGCAAACTTCGTTGCCGACGTACGTTGCAAGCGTTTCCTTGGCGGGTTCCTTGGCAGGTTCTTTAACGGGCTCTTTTTCCGCGGGCCAAGTCGAATGGGCAATGCCAAACAGGAGCAGACCAGCCAATGACATGAAAAGAAATCGTCTCATGATCTCCCCCCGCCTGGGCATCATACGAGAAATGTTGCGAAAGCGCGGAATTATGACTGGCTTATACCATCGGTGAGAAAAAGAAGTCTATCGGCCAATCGGCCCATTTCGCCGGCTCTCGTGCCGTCTGCGCCAGGCGGCGAGCGGACACTCGGCGTTGTTGCCCCCATCGCACTCCGACATCAAGCTGTAGATCGCGGCTTCGACGCGATTGCGCACTCGTAGCTTGCGCAAAATATTTTCCAGGTGCCGCTTGACTGTCGCCGGACTGATTCCAAGGCTGGATGCGATCTCGCGGTTGGTTTTTGACTCAGAAACGAGCCGAAGCACACGTGCTTCAGCAGCGGTTAAACCTTCCGATGCTTCCGGGGCACGCATACATGACTCCGTGTCCTAGCGTTTCTTCAGATCGATATTTAGATCGAACACTTCGCCGTCCCGAACGAGCGGAACCGGCTCGCTTCTCACACTCAAATTCGGATACCAGATTTCCACACGCAGCTTACCCAAGGGAACGTTGTTGATCTCAAAGTTGCCGCGGCTGTCGCTGGTCGAAAAAAATGGGTGATCCTTCACGACAATAAAAGCTTCCATGTCAGGGTGGGCATTGCAGAGAATTCGCGAAACGCCGGGTTTCTCGAATTTTTTGCTCCTGCTGTTTTTCGGCGCGTAGAGACCGAGATCAAAATCGTTGGCTCCTCCCTTCGAATAGACGTTGTGCCAGACCTTATCGTGGTTTGGGAACTCAACGGTATCTCCCGCCTTCACAGCAAGCACCGCCGGAGAAAACTTGAGGTTCTGTTGATCCATTATTTTTTTTTGTGGTTTCACCGGCGCCGCTTGAGCTTTGACTAGATCGTTTGGCAGTCCTTCGATGGAAACGACAGCACCGACAGCGGGTTTACCGTCGATCGTGATGGTCCCCTTGATCACGCCCGCGCTGTCGGCCCAGGCCCATGGAATGCTTGATACAATCACCAGCACCATCGTGATCCATTGCGCTACCGGTTTCATTTCTTCACCCCCGCTACCGCCGTGAAATTGAAGTCGACTCCTTGCGCCCCACCCGCTTTGATTTCGATGCGTTTCTCCTGGACGCCTAAGCTCTCATGCCAAATTTTGAGTTGGTAGGTTCCCGGCGGAACTTCACTCATCTCGTACTCTCCATAGAGGTCCGTCACCGCGTAATAGGGATGATCCGTAACGACAATGTATGCGGCCATCCACGGGTGCACCTCGCATTGAATTCTGACAAGGCCAGGCGCAATCAATGGCTTGCGGCTTACCCGGCCTGGATAGAGCCCAACATTGAACTCAGGTTGGTTGCCGGTAAAGCGCGCATGCGCTGTATGAAGAATAGGATCAGAGTTCTTTAGCTGGACAAACTGCCCCACGCTGGCTGCTTGTACGTGCGGTGTAAAACGGCACTTCACGTTGTCGAGTTCGTGGACAACTTCCTTTTCAACCGCTTTTCCATTGCCGATCCCTTCTAGAGTAATCACCGCGTAACGAACGCCGCGATTTGGACCGAGTATCAACGTCTCATTGGGCACATCCTTGCAAATTTCTTTGTATTTGGTGATCTGGAGCGGCGCCAATTTCGGCGCTGCACCTTCCAGCTTTACGCTGCCACGAATCATCGCACCGTCTTTCACGACGATTTCGTCGTATCCGTAAGCCGTACCGATCAACGCCAAAACCGCCAACCACAAAGTCGCACCGGTTATTTTTTTTGGTGTCATATTCATGAAATTTTGTTCAGCAACGCATGTGCCACGAAAAAACGAGGCTGAAGGGGCATCGTAAACCCGCCGGTTCTCAATGTTGCGAAAGGAATCGTCGGCAACTCGCAGATGTGCAAAGAAAGAACGACCTTGATCTCAGTAGCAGCCTGATATTGCGGCAAAGATTCTGGGAGAGCAAGAAAAATTTTCGAGGCTTCAACCGACCGAGACGCCCAAGAGCCAACCAACGCTATAGGTGATCGCCGATACCGACAAACCGATGGCGAGCATACGCGCGCCGCTTGGCAGCGGACCGCGAGCCGTAAAGATCGAGAGCACAGCTCCGACACTGAACAACGCACAAAAACTGAGCGATGCGCTGGCAATCCAGGCTTTGGTTCCGGACGTCAAAAGATAAGGCGCAACGGGAACGAAGGCGCCCAGCACGAAAGCGACGAACGAGCTCATCGCTGCAGTCCAGGGAGAACCCAGGCCGGCTGGATCCAGTCCCAGTTCTTCGCGCGCCAACGTATCGATCGCGGTTTTCGGATTCTGAATGATTCGGTTTGCGAGCCGGGAGGCTTCATGCTCGGGAATTCCTTTAGCCTGATAAATCAAAGACAACTCTTCCTCCTCCTCCCTCGGCGACATTTCCAGCTCTTCTTTTTCAATTGCGATCTGTTGCTCGAAAACTTCGCGTTGGGCGCGCACTGAAACATACTCTCCCGCTGCCATGGAAAAAGAACCGGCGAGCAAACCGGCGACGCCCGCAAGAATGATATATTCCGACTTGGCCTCCGCTCCGGCGAAACCCATGACCAGACTGAAATTTGACAGCAGGCCGTCGTTGATGCCGAATACGGCTGCACGCAAACCGCCGCCGGTCGCCGTTGTATGCCAACGCTCGGCGCCGGCAATGGAATCCTGGCCCGAGGTCTTTCCCTCCATCGCCAGCAAAGTTCGGCTGTGCGCGCGCTCCTCCGCGGGGAGTCCCGCCGCTTCGGGCTGGCGCATATAGCCGGCTTCGTCGCGCGCCTCCATACTGCTGATAATCGGTACCACCCGTCGCGTGCCGAATTGTCGAGCTAACCAGCCGAGCAAACGCACGCGTGCTGATGGTTTATGCTTCGGCACCGAGCCGCCTCCGGATTGAATCAGCTTGGCCCAGCGCTGCGCATGTCGTTCTTCGTTTTGTGCAAGCTTCTCGAAAATCGCCGCTCGCTGCGTGTCGCGCTCAGCCGCTGCCATAGAGCGGTACAAGGCTATACCGTCCATCTCCACGATATAGTTTTGCCGATAGCGCTCCACGTCTGCCGGCGTTGGATTGCTTAGTTTCGCCATTCCGGTTTCGTTCGTTGTACTTTCAACAAGTCGTCTCATCCTTGCCACAGCCAAAGTAAAAGAGTCAAATTGCCTGAACGCAACAGCAGTGCCGAACGTTAGAGCTATGCAAACGAGTTCTGGTTCATTTGCTCAGCATCGGGCTGAGCCACGGGCTAAAAAAAAGTGGATATTCGCAAAAAATTAAGACAATATAAGATCACTACTAGTACGCAACTCGAGGCGGCGCCTCAAAACAAAAACATTTGAAGGATGTTCACTGGGCAACAACTATGAAAATCGTGCAAATTCCTCTGCTGCGAGATAACTACGCCTATCTTCTGATCTGCGATAAAACCAAAGAAGCGGCTGTCGTGGATCCGTCCGAAGCCGAGCCGGTGCTACGCCGGATCGAGGCCGAGCAGGTCGCCTTTCGGGCGATTCTCAACACCCATCATCATCGCGATCACACGGGTGGAAACGAAGGCATTCTGGGCAAACATAAGGTCGAGGTGTACGGCCATAAAAGCGACCAGAACCGGATTCCGGGATTGACGCACGGCGTGGAGGAAGGCGACGAAGTAAAGATTGGCGAGGTCAAGGGAACGGTTTTTTTCATTCCCGGGCACACCACCGGTCATATCGCTTTTTTGTTCGACAACAATCTCTTTTGTGGCGATACACTGTTCACCGCCGGCTGCGGCCGGCTCTTTGAAGGCACGCCGGAGCAAATGCACGCCTCGCTAAAAAAACTGATGGCGCTCCCGGACAACACTAAAGTCTATTGCGGGCACGAATACACCGAGAGCAACCTGCGGTTTGCGATCTCCCTCGAGCCTAGAAATCCCAAGCTAGCCTCGCGCTTTGAGCGCGTCCAGGGATTGCGCTCGCGTGGAACGTCGACCGTGCCATCGACACTGGAGGAAGAGAAGCAAACCAATCCGTTTCTTCGCTGGGATAGCAAGGAGATTCAAGCGAGCGTGAAATCGGTAAACCCCAGCACCGCACTTGATCCGGTTTCGGTTTTCGCCGCCGTCAGAAAGATGAAGGATTCCTTTTAGCCGGCTCGGCCAAACGGCAAGCCTGTTCACTTGCTGGTCTGCCTCACTGACCCTATTCCTTGATCGTGGCTGCCACCAGGGATATGGTGGGGCTCGTTTTCACAGTCGCCATTTTCAAGCCGCCCGAGCCGTGTAGACGCTTCGCTCACGCGCTCCCGTCACCGTGCGGAGAGCATCATGAACCTCAAAGAACGGAAGTATCTCATGCGGTGCTGCGCATTTATATCGGCTTCTACATATTCTCCCAAGGATTGCGAAAATTTCACCGTAATTTCCCCAAGGGCGACTGGATCGGCCGACAGATCGGAGATCTCCGCACGGTAGATCTTTGAGCTCTTCGCTACAACAAAAGGAAAAGGCGCATGACACCACCGAACTTCGCAACGCCAGAAGGCACGGAACGCTATCGAAAGCGTTTTGCAGGCATCATTGCCCCGGAGCACTTCCGCGCTTTGCAGGGGCTATGGGTTTCTTCCATCGGCGTCGGGACGTATTTGGGCAATTATGACGAAGCCACGGACGCGCAATACCACCAGGCCGTCGTTGGCGCGGTCGAATCCGGCTGCAATGTCATCGATACCGCAATCAATTATCGTTGTCAGCGGAGTGAACGCTCGATCGGCACGGCACTTAAAGAACTCGCGCGAAAAGGCTACGGGCGGGATGAACTCGTGATTGCGACCAAAGGCGGTTTTTTACCATTTGATAGTATGCCGCCAAGCGATCCGAAAAACTACATTACAAAGACCTTCGTCGAGAGCGGCGTGGCGGCCGCCGCGTATATTGTTTGTGGCTATCACTGGCTGACACCGAGATACTTGTTGAATCAACTCGAATCGAGCCTGAGTAATCTCGATCTTGAGTGCGTGGACATCTACTACGTGCACAACCCCGAAAGCCAGCTTGGGAAAATTTCACTTGAGGAGTTCGACGCACGCTTGGTGAACGCGTTTGAGGCGTTGGAGGAAGCTGTCGCGCGAGGCAAACTCCGGCTCTACGGCACGGCCACCTGGAATGCCTATCGCAATCCGCCCGAAGCCAAGGATTATCTCTCGTTAGCGCACGTCGTCAGCTTGGCGGAAAAAGCCGGCGGCAAAGACCACCATTTTCGCATCGTACAGTTGCCCCTGAACCTCGGGATGACTGAAGCTCTATCGAATGCTAACCAACAGGTAGACGGAAAATCGATGACCCTCCTCGAAGCAGCGCAACATCTAGGGGTCACAGTCATGTGCAGCGCATCCGTGCTGCAAGGCCAGCTGACGCGCAATCTCCCGGACCTGATTCGCGATACTTTTGAAGGCCTCGAAACCGATGGCCAGCGCGCACTGCAGTTCGTGCGCTCCACCCCTGGAGTGACCACCGCGTTGGTGGGAATGAAACAGTTGAACCACGTCGAAGAAAATCTCAAAACCGCGCGCATCGCGCCAGCGCCTTGGGAGCAGTACTCCAAATTGTTTCAAACCGCGTAGTGTCCTGGAAGTAAACGCAACAGCGCATGGTCATTTCGGACGACGAGAATCCGGGAATTCTGCGGCGTATGTCAGACGCCCTTTCTGACGCCACTCCGGTATCACGGTCAAGACTCCTATATTTTATTAACGAAATCTGAGCTTCCAGACTCTAGAGCTACTACGGATCGAGAGTGGACGAAGCTTGCGATCGTTTGTTCTGAATCCTCGATTCTCGAGGAATTAATTTCCGCTCAGGCTATCTAATCGACCGAATAAGTGATCGAGCTTTCGGAGCACGGCTTTCGGCAAAGCCGGTTTTAAAATCGCCGCGACATTTTCTCGCAAGTGCTCCGGGTTCCCGGTTCCGGTCAAGACGACGTGAATGCCCGGCTGGTGACGACAAAAGCGATACGCCGCCTCGGGTAACGTCGCGGCATCGCTCATTTGCAAAACGAACCCGAGCGGATCCGATGGATTCAGGCCGTCTGAATCGATCGCCTTCGAGGCGATCAATTCCGCGCACAATGACTGCAATCGCCGCGGCTGGCTCAGCGCGCGACGAACGGCGAACATATTCAGCACACCGACGCCCTTTTCCATGGTTGCCGACAAAATCGTTTTCCGGGCAGATGGATTGAGCATATTGAAGCCCACCATGACCACGTCCCAAACATCCTCAGCCAGGCTCGATTGCAACATTTGGTGCGACGGATCGGGAACAAACCCTTCAGTGACGCCGATAAAGCGAATCTTGCCTTGCTCCTTGAGGCGGCGCATGACCGGGAGCAACCGTTCTTTGGCAAAACCGTAGTCTTTCGGCTCGACCCCGTGGAGATGATAGACGTCGATGTAGTCGGTGCCGAGCAACTTAAGACTCTGTTCGAGACCTTTGCTGACCTCGTTTTCGGGATCGGGATTATCTTCTAACGGAAGTGTTTTTTTGGTCGAGATGACCAGTCTGTCGCGCGGCACGCCGCCGATCGCTCTACCGACGATGGGCTCGGTTCCATAGGTCTGCGCGGTATCGAGAAAGTTGATGCCAAGATCGAGGCCTTGCTTCACCAGGCCGACCGCGTGATTTGCCGATTGCGGATCATTGCGCATCCCAAGACGGCTCGGCCCGCCGCAGCCAAGCCCCGCCACACTGACTTTCAATCCGGTTTTTCCGAGCGTGGTGTATTCCATCTGCTTCTAAACCCGCCAGCCCCTTTTTCCTGACGATTTGAATGACTTGAATGACTCTTTACTCCCAATTCACCCGCACCCCGAGCACCGTGCCGGTCGCCCGCAAGTCACCGAGAGCCGTGAGGCTGCAGCTGAGCCAAATTTTTCGGCCTTCGAGCTTGTCGATCCGTGCGCGCAGCTCGAGGGTCTCCCCGAGCGGCGTCGGCTTTATGTACGAGACGTTGAGATTGGCTGTGACATACCCGATTCGCGGCGTGCTGCCGATCGGACGCTGCTCATCGCGATAAGCACGCGCAATGGCGAGGTTGAGCGAGTGGCAATCGATCAATGATGCGATGATGCCGCCGTTTAAATGATCCGCTGTGCCACCGCAATGATGAGCTTGCGCTCGCCATGTCGCGACCGCCTCGTCGCCGTCCCAGTAGCTCTTGATCCGTAAACCGTTTAGATTGTCTGCGCCACAGCCGTGGCAGTACCGAACCGAGCCTTGATCCTGAAATGAAACGTCGTTCACTGGCGACGAAGTCATTTGTTCTTATCAAATTCCAAAGAAGCGGAATTGATACAATAGCGTAGATGGGTTGGCTGCGGTCCGTCATCAAACCGATGTCCGAGATGAGCGCCACATTTGCTGCACATCACTTCGGTTCGCCGCATCATGAAACTGTGGTCTTCTTCCGTTTGTACATTCTCTTCGGCTACCGGCGCCCAAAAACTCGGCCACCCGGTGCCCGAGTCGAACTTGGTATCGGACGTGAAAAGGTCATTGCCACAGCAGGCGCACCGATACATTCCCTTTTCATGATGATCCCAATACTTCCCGGTGAACGCTCGCTCGGTACCCTTCTGACGGCAGACGTAATACTGCTCGTCCGTTAACTCCTTCTTCCACTCATCCTCGCTCTTTTTAATCTTATCCATTATCGACCTCCCGTGATCGCGCCAAAAACCTGATCACCGCTGCATATTGATGAATTGCAGCGGAATCGGCATCGAACTGGTGCGCAGCATTTGGATCACTTCCTGTAGATCATCGATCTTTTTTCCCGTGACACGCACTTGATTTTCCTGGATCGCCGCTTGGACTTTGAGTTTCTTGTCTTTGATGAGTTTGACGATGTTTCGCGCTGTGTCCGAATCAACGCCTTCTTTGATGGTGATTTCGCGCTGAATCATGCCATGGGCCGCCGGTTCGGCGGCTTTTAACTCGAGGCATTTTCGCTCGACTCGGCGTTTGACCAGGTTCTCGATGAGAGAATCCTGCACGGCCCGCAGTTTCATGTCATCCTCGGTGGTGACGCGAATTTTTTTCTCTTTTTTGTCGATCGCGATTTCAGTTTTCGAATTGCGAAAATCGTAGCGCGAAAGGATTGCTTTTTTTGTGATGTTGACCGCGTTATCGACCTCCTGAAGATCGACGCGATTGACGATATCGAAGGATGGCATCCCAGGCGCCCCGTTCTATTAAGTTGCCTTGCCGCCGGCGCGGCGCCGGTTTTGCCGGCTGCGTTTTCCAACTGAGGCAGCTGACTTGGAGCGGTTGCGCTCCCGCCCGACGCCGTCGCGCAGGACGAAATCGAGAATATCGCTGCGGGTAATGATTCCCACGAGCTTTTGATCTTTGAGCACCGGCAACGCACCGATCCGGTGCCGGCGTAGCAGTCCCACGGCTGTCGGTAACCCGGTATCCGGGCGGACGACGAACACATCGTGAGTCATAACTTCTTCGACGGTAATCTTCTCGGCGAATCGATCGATTTCCTCGGCGCGGTTGATCATGAGGCTGGTCGGATAAGCGTCACGAATGTCCCGATCCGTGACAATGCCCACCAGACGATCGTTATCAACCACCGGCAACTGATTGACCCGGTGCTTAGCCATGAGTCGCCGGGCCACGGCAATGCTATCGAAGACTTCCACCGCAAGCACCCCTTCGGTCATCCAATCGGCGACGCGAATGGCTTTTGAAATTGCTTTTTTAGCTGCCATCACTTTTGCTCCACGCTATAACCTTTTGTTTTTAACATCTCAATAATACCGTCTGGCCCCACCAGATGCGCCGCGCCGACCACGATCAGCGCTTCGCTTGCTTGTTCCAATGATTTTTCGATCTCCGGCAGCCAGCGGCGATTGCGCTCGACAAGCACTTTTTGATGGATCTCCGGAAACTCCACCATGCCGGCCAGAAGTAATTTCGCCAACACCAACGCGTCACCCTCCACCCAAGATCGTACGATTTCGTCTATATTCCGATCCAGCAAGTCCAGCTCGGTGACGGTTTCGCGCAGTATCGCTTCCTGATTTTGTTTTGATAATTGGTCCAGCAGACCGATCTGAAATTCCATAGTTTCGAGTCCGCTGGTCGGTTTGCCGCGTCGTTTTGCTTCGCCCGCGAGATATTGATCGACGCCGCGCCGGGGGTCCAGTTGGAGCGCTTTCAGCTTTATGGCAATCAAATTGATCGCCGCGAACCAGGGCTTCATCGGATTGAAAATCCGCATGTCGATCCCGAGCTGCGTCGCGCGCTCGGCGGCCAGCTGGTAGGTTTCCGCGCCGATATTCTCCGGCAAGGTGGTACCATCCCGAAAAAGCGCTTTTTCCAGCATCAGCCGCTGCGCAGCTTCCCCCGAAGTGGCGTTGAGATCGATCTCCAGAACGAGTTTCTTGCTGGTATCAAACGCGTCCAGAATGGCTTTTTTGAGCGGATAATTTTCGCTGCGCAGGTAGTGAATCGAACCTAAAATATAAACGCTGCTCGCGCCTTCGCTGATCTTCCAGAGAAGGCTCTTTTCCTCGGCGCGAACATTCGCGGCAGCGCCAAGGCAAAGTATCGTAAGCAGAACGCTGCCGACCCGATGGCGCGCACGCGTCATGAAACATTGAGCCGTAGTCATTTTAAAGCGACGGAACAGGCCACGTGACAAACTCGTGATCGTTGGCGAGCGAGAATGGCGAGAATCCCAGAACGCTACCACTCCAGGCGAATACAAATATCTTCGCCTCGCTCCTCGGCAGGTAAAACCGTCAGCGGCGCGGCGCCCTTCGGTAAAGTGCATTCGCCCGAGTTGAGGTCATAACAATAGCTGTGATTGTTACAGCGGATGGTCGTGCCGTTGAGCAGCTGTCCGGCGGTTTTCAAATCGGCTTCCTCATGCGGACAATGTCTCGAGAACGCGAAATATTTTCCGTCTACATACGCCAGCAGGGCCTGGCGCCCGCCGAGGTCGATTTCTTTCATCGCGCCCGGACGTAGCTCGCCCGCGCGCGCAACTGGAATATAGCTGATCCCCATGATGCGGGGCTAGGCAGCGGCCTTCTGTTCGCGATAGAGCGGGCCCCGAATAACCTGCCCTGGGAGCTCGCCGGTCATGCGGCCGTCTTCGTGAATCACGCGGCCGTTGACGATCGTATAGTGCAGTCCCGCGGATTTCTGAATCAACCGCTTGCTTTCGGCTGGATAATCATTCGCCCATTCGGGCTCATGGGCGCCGACGGTTTTGGGGTCGAAGATTGTCAGGTCGGCGGCATAGCCCGGCCGCAGCAAACCGCGCCCCTCCAGACCAAAAATCGAAGCGACATGAAACGTCAGCTTATGGATCGCCTGCTCGAGGCTCATGACCTGGCGCTCGCGCACCCACAGTCCCAAAAGGATCGTGCCATAGCCGAAGTCGGCGCCGAATTGCACATGCGCGCCGGCATCCGAAGTACCGACCAGTACATAAGGACTGCGCAGAATTTCGCCCATGGCTTCCCAGTCACCGCCATTGTTCGCGTTCCAAAAAACGGTCTCGAGATCTTCTTCCAAAGCCAAGTCCAAAAACGCATCGAGGGGATCTTGATTGCGCAACGCCGCCAGCTCGGCGAGGTTCTTGCCGACATACTTCTGATTTTCCGGCTTCACCACCTTTTCAACCCGCGGAATATCCCAGCGCCGGTGGAAATTTGTCGGCCGTGGATCGGCAAAGTCAGCGCGCAGCTTTCGGCGCGTGTCCGGGTCTGCCAAAGCTTGCTTACGGACGTCCAACGGCAGGAACATCAAATTTTTCCAGGTCGGAAACTCATCGAAAACCTGGCAATCTTTCAATGTGAAATGGCGCACCAGCGGTACTGTGTGCGACAGACCGTAGGCTTGATAACCCGCTTTGAAAATCGGCTCCACGGCGTTGAGCTGCTCGCGCCAGAGATTGGGCTCGACCCAGCGGTGCTGCAGGCTTTGCCAAAGAACCGGACGCTGCGTCCGCTTGGCAAGCTCATGATAGAATTTGAAATGCTCGATTTTATTGCGCCCGAGAATCGTTTCGATGACACCGGCATTGCACTCGGCAAGGACGTCACACAGAGCAAAAAGTTCCTCGTCATCCGCCAATCGACTCGCCACCGGCTTCCCGTCTTCGCGCATATGACGCTCATTGCGATTGGTCGACATTCCCAACGCACCGCCTTGCATCGACTCAAGAATGACCCCGCGCATCTTTTGCACTTCCGCGCTGGTCGCTTTACGCTCGACGGCCTCTTCGCCGATCACGTTGTGGCGCACGGCGATGTGGCCAACCAGGCCGCCGACATTGATGCCCACCTTGCCTTCAAAATTATCGAGATACTCACCATAGCTGTGCCAGTTCCATGTAACGCCTTGTTCCAAGGCATGCCGCGGTATCGCTTCGACCCGAACGAAGCTTTTCACCACCGCATCTTCATCGCCTTTTTTGATTGGTGCCAAGGTCAGGCCGCAATTTCCCATGACTACTGTAGTAATGCCGTGCTGCGGCTCACAGGTGCCGTATGGATCCCAGAGCATCTGCGCATCCAAATGAGTGTGGTGATCGATGAAGCCAGGAGAAACCGCTAAACCAGCGGCATCGATTGTGCGGGCGGCGCTCTCGGTTAAGCGCCCGACTTCAGCGATCTTGCCGTTTTTGACGCCGACATCGGCAACATAAGATGGAAGTCCGGAGCCATCGACAACGCGGCCACCGCGAATGATCAGATCGTAAGCCATTTATTTCATCCTCCGTCGTGAAAACACTCGATGCACGCGAAAACTAGATTGTTTGCACCATATGCAATGACAAGAAGGTCGTCAACCATTCGGCGGCGCCAAAGAGCGGACTGAAAAAGCGTGCGTGCCGCTTTTCGACACTTTTCACTCGCCAGGTCGTGTTGACTCCCCCGCACCATCCACTTAGTATGACCATCGATTTCAGGAGGTCGCATGGCTGATGTCACTGACATGAGAGGCTACATCGAAACATTAGAATCTATGGGCGAGTTGCGCCGCATCGAACGCGCTGACTTGAACACTGAGGTGGGGGCGTTGACGGAGCTTGCCGCGGATAAACAGGGGCCGGCGCTCCTGTTCAGTAACTTCGACCAATACCCGGCGGGATTTCGGATAATTTCCAATGTGTTTCGCACGTGCAAGCGCACCGGACCGGCAATGGGAATCGACGCAGCAAACGGCATCGACTATTTGTACGCCTGGAGGAAAAAGCTTGCCGCTTACAAGCCGGTACCGGTGCAGCAGGTCGAAGGCGGTCCAGTGATGGAAAATCAGATGGCCGACGAGGAAGTCGATCTTTACAAGTTTCCGACGCCGAAATGGCATGATCTCGATGGCGGGCCATTTATCGGCACCGGCTGCGGCGTCATCACCAAAGACCTGGAAACCGGCAAAATCAACATCGGCACCTATCGCGTCATGGTGCAGGACAAAAACCACGTCTCGGTCAAAATGAACATGGGGAAACACGGCCGCCTCGCCTTCGAGCGCGCACGCGACGCTGGCAAATCACTACCCATCGCGATTACACTAGGCCAAGGCCCCGCCGTTTTTCTTGCCGCTCAGATGCCGCTGCCGCCCGATGTGAACGAGTATGAATTCGCCGGCTATCTTCAAGGTGCCCCAGTACCGGTCGCACGCGGCGCAGTAACCGGCCTACCGATTCCGGCCAATGCCGAAATCGTTCTCGAAGGCGAGCTGCCGCCGATGAGAGATGAGGACATGCCTAAAGAAGGCCCATTCGGCGAATGGCCGGGATATTTCACCGAAGAAAATGTTGGTGAGACGCCGGTCATGACCGTCAAGCGAGTCTATTACCGCAACGATCCGATCCTTCTTGGCGCGCCACCCCTCAAGCCGCCATCGAGCTATTTGCCGATGCCGCTTGGCGCCGCGACGTTGTGGGAACAGCTCGAGAAGGCAGGCATCCCAGAGGTAAAAGGAGTCTGGGGGTTTGTCTACGGTGGTCAGCCCGGGCCATTCACCGTGATCTCGATCAAGCAACGCTACGCCGGCCACTCCAAACAAGCGCTGTTATCTGCGGTGTGTGCCCGCGCAGGTGCCTATGGAGGCAAATTCGTTGTCGTTGTGGACGACGATATTGATATTACTGATCCTGGCGAGGTCATTTGGGCAATTGCGACGCGCTGCTATGTTCGCGGTGGAATCGATGTGGTGAAGGATGTCTGGGCATCCGTTTGCGAGCCTGCCATGCCACCGGAAGAACGCTCGCCACGCGGTTATACTTCGGACCGAGTGTTGATCGATGCCTGCCGGCCCTACAAGTGGATGGATCAGTTTCCGGCAGTCAATGCTTTTTCGAAGGAATACAAAGAGAAAGTCGGCGGTAAGTTTAAAATCTAAGCCCATTTGGACGATCGCGAAGCATGAATGTTATGTTTCTGCGAACACCAACGTCAAACCTATAGTCAGGAAGGAGTTCTCTTATGGGCACACTTGAAGCCTTGAGCTTGGCTATGGGCACGGCGTGGACCTCGGGCATCAACCTGTACGCTACCGTCGCCGCACTCGGAATCGCCAATCGGTTAGAACTTATTCACCTGCCGCAGAACTTGGACGTGCTATCCCATCCGGGTGTTATTGCCATTGCTTGCATCATGTATGTAATCGAATTTTTTGCCGACAAAGTCCCCTATCTCGATACCGGCTGGGACGCACTCCACACCTTCATTCGGGTCCCCGCGGGTGCAATTTTGGCGGCACGATCGTTAGGCGATATGAATCCTGCGCTAGAGCTGATGGCACTTCTTGCTGGCGGTTCAATTGCGCTGGTGGCCCACGGGACGAAAGCGACAACCCGTTTGGCGCTCAATGCCAGCCCGGAGCCGTTTAGCAATTGGGTCGCAAGCGTCGGCGAAGACGTGACCGTTTTCGGCAGTATTTGGCTGATGTTCAATCACCCGGTAATCATGTTAATCGTCGTGGTGCTCTTTTTGGCACTGGCGGCCTGGGTAGCACCAAAAATTTATCGCCTCGCCAAACGCGGTTTTCATGCACTCCGTAACAAAATGCGCGGCGTAAAGCCCGATCAGCCAGCGCCGAACGGATCATCCCCTATACCGACCTGATTCACTTCCCAAGCATGGATCCTCTACCAGCTACCGCCACGACCACCAAACTGCCCGCCGCGCCGCTCACCCTCGAAGGCGCTTTCATCCTGCATCAGATGTTTCGTGTTCGTTGGACCGCCTGGCGCGACCTCGGTAGCGCCGATCAAAAGCACGTCTTAAGCCGAGCGACAACCATCTTCGCCGCGATGGAGGCCAATCATGAGGAACCCACAGCACTGTTCTCGCTGCTCGGCCACAAAGGTGACTTGATGCTGGTGCACTTTCGCAGGAGCCTCGACGAGCTCAACCATGCGGAATTAACCGTCGCCGGATCCGAGCTCAACGGATACCTCGAGCCAACCACCTCTTATCTTTCGGTCATCGAATTGGGTTTGTACGAAGCCTCGGTCAAGCTCTATTCCGAGTTGAGCGCAAAAGGGTTGCAGCCGAATACCGCAGAATGGAACCGGGAAGTCGAAGCCGAGATCCTCCAGCAGCGCGAAGCCGCGGCGCCGCGGCTTTGGCCGGAAATACCTCGGCGCCGTTACCTGTGTTTTTACCCGATGAACAAATTCCGCGGCGAGACAAAAAACTGGTACACCGAGCCGATTCACGAGCGCCGACGGATGATGCGTGAGCACGGCATGATCGGTCGACATTACGTAGGCCGGGTCACGCAAATCATTTCCGGCTCCATCGGGTTCGATGACTGGGAATGGGGCGTTGATCTTTTTGCCGATGCTCCACTCGTGTTCAAGAAGCTTGTGTATGAAATGCGCTTCGATGAAGCAAGCGCAGTTTACGGATTGTTCGGGGCCTTTTTTGTCGGACTCCGCTTCCCCTCAGCACGTTTGGAAAATTTACTCAACGGGATCACTCCTAGCTTTACCTGAGTTCGTTAGTCGTTCGGCTCCGGGAGGTTTCGATGCGACTCAAAGACAAAGTTGCGATCATTACCGGCGCCGCCCACGGCATCGGCAAGGCGTACGCGCGGCGGTTCACCGAGGAAGGCGCTCAGGTCGTTATTGCTGATATCGACGGCGCCGCCGGAACAGCCGTTGCCAAAGCATTGCTCGACAGCGGCGGCTCAGCCTGGGCGCGCCGCACGGATGTTCGAAGCTTTGCCGATGTGCAAGCTTTGACGGAGGAGACCGTTAGACGATTTGGCCGGATTGACGTTCTGCTTAACAACGCCGCGATTTACGTTACCGAGATGCTGTGGAAGGGGCCGGTCGAAGAACTAGCGATCGATGAATGGGATCGCGTGATGGAGGTCAATCTCAAAGGTGTGTTCCTCTGCAGCAAAGCGGTGATCCCGATTATGAAACAGCAAAAGAGCGGCAAGATCATCAACATCGCGTCGGGCACATTCTTTAGCGGTTCGGGCAATATGCCGCATTATACGACCGCCAAAGGTGGCGTCGTGGCGCTAACCCGAGTCATGGCGCGCCAACTCGGTGACTGGGGTATCAATGTCAACTGTATGACGCCTGGCTCCACCATGAGCGAAGAGTCAGTCTCCGACGAAGTACTCAAGAGACGGGAAGGCAGCACAGAAAAACGGGCTTTTCGCCGGATCGAAACTCCCGCCGATATCGTGGGAACAGCTTTGTTCTTGGCGAGCTCCGACAGCGACTTTGTGACGGGTCAATTATTGGTGGTCGAGGGCGGCGGCATCATGCACTAGAGCACCGAAATCCGAATTGTTGGTGAGGTTAGGTGGCGCTCGGAGTGATGCCATAAACATGGCCACAAGCTTTGCAAAAAATGACATTGAAGGGCGAGAGAACAAATTGCTTACCGCGTGAAGAAGCAGCGCCGCCTTTGCGCGAGACAATATGGTCCGTGCCGATAACCGAGCAAGACGGGCACTTGGGCTCGGGTTCCACCGCCTGCTTGTAATTCTGAGTAAACTGAAAATGCTGGCCGAAACTACCATCGAACTTATCGCTTTCCGCGCTCGCATTTTCCTCCTCGCCACTCTGTTCATTTTCTACCGGCCGGGTAACTTCGTCGTAAACTGAACGCTTCTTTTTGTCCGAAAGAATCTCGTACCCATCCAAAACCTGCTTGAACTTTTCCGCCGCTTCGCTATCGCCGGGATTTCGATCGGGATGATAACGAAACACCGCTTTGCGATACGCTCGTTTGATTTCTTCGGCCGTGGCGCCACGTCCGACACCGAGCAAAGAATAGTAATCAAAGCTTGTGTTCATCTCGCAGCCATCGGTTGCGGTTTAACCAGCGAGAGTAAGGATGCATCAGCGCCAGCGAGACCTCCTACCGCCGGTACCGGTTAACTTGCCTCTTTGCTTGTACATGGCAACGCACATATCATACAGCGCTGAGCCGGCGCGGTCCTCGACGATGTGTTCCCCCTCATGCGTGACGTACTCGACTTTGAAGTTTGCATCCTTTCCCTGGCCATCGTTATTGGTAATACGGATGAGCCGCGCTTGGTTTTTGTCCAAATAGCCGCCAATCGTTCGAAAGATTTGCGCGTGGTTGAGAAACTCCTTAGACGGCGCTGACTCGCCGCGCTTGCTCTCACCGACTAATTCGAGCTCGTCGAGATCTTTGGCCGTATAATGTACTGTGACCGGAGTCGGTCCCGGTGGGTCCTGATATCCGCAATCTACGATGTATTCGTTACGAATTAGACGAATATCGAATGTTTTCAGGCCCCTGCGATCAAGATCCTGGGCGATGCAGCGGAGGGCACCGGCGAATTTCATGCGTTGTCGTGGAATTCCAACTTGGCGGAAAGTAATTGAATTGTTTATCGGTTTAACCAAATAGCAGGCTAAATGGTACGAAGAGTGCGTCAAAAAAGCAATATAAAAATTGCTTACCTAAGCGGACACATGCCTCGAACTACAAAGGATAACTGAGGCGAGTTTCTAGTGGAAGTATTTGGCGCTATTTCGGGAATTGTGTCCAGAGGATCCATGACACCGATCATGCTGTCGCGCGTAACGAGCTTGGCAAGATCCGCTTCAGACCAGCTTTCCGTGCCCTTTGGACGAAGAGGCAGGACTAGATAGCGGATATCTGCCGTGCTGTCATGCACTCGAACTTCGACGTCGTCGGGCAGATTGAGGCCGAACTCGCGCATGACGCCGCGTGGATCAACTACTGCCCGTTGTCTGTAATTGAAACTTTTGTACCAGTCGGGGGGTCTTCCCAAAATCGGTCGCGGATAGCAGGAACAGAGCGTGCAGACCACCATGTGGCGAACCTGCTCAGTATTTTCAAGAACGACAAACTCATTGATCGCCGTCGCATCGATACCCATTTCGGCGCAGGACGACTTGGGATCGGCGATCAATCGGCCTTTGAAATCGGTGTCGACCCAGGCGCGGGCCACCAGCTTGGCGCCGTTCGCCGGCGAACGCGCTTCCTGGTATTCAACCTGACACTGAATGTCTTTTTCGCTGATGACGCCTTTTTCGATCAACAAATCTCGAATCGCATAGATCCGTTTGGCGTAATGACTCAATTCGTGCTTCGGGTGGTCATGCCCATGCTCAGCGCTCCCAGCCTCATTCATGGGTCTCACTCCTCTCTTGCGTGGAGGACTCCAACCAATGCTCATAGATGTCGACTAGCACCTTGTCCTTGGGCGCCGCCCTTTTACCCCAGACGTCGCTCTGATTGAAGGCAACCAGATAAAGAGTTTTCTTTGGCAATCCATCGCGGCCGAATGCCAATGACTCGGGGTTACGAAAGTCACCGTGCACGCGCTCGATCCAGCCGCTTTTGCCCCGAATGTACCACGGTGTGCGAAGGTGCCCCGGACGATCTTCAAATTTCACTGTCACCCGATCCCCGGGTTTAAACTTACCTGGCGAATTCACGGCTCGCCCCATTTGGTTTCGAAGTCGGCGAGCTTGCGATCAATTTCTTCTTTGGTGAGAATCTTTTTCTCGATCAGGATAGCCTCGATGCTGGCAATCCACCGTTCGTAGTAGGTCATGTCGCGGTAGGCCGCGGAATCAATTTCTTCCCGCGCACGGCGCATTTCGTCCGTGCGCTTGACGCCTTTAGCCCCCAAGGCCTGATTTACGGCGTCAGCGAGAATTTCCCAATCCGACAGCGAATGCTCGCTCTGGTCGATCGGCCCGGCACCGGGAAGTCCGCCGATATCGTGGTGGCCGCGCGGCATGTGACGGTTAACCTTTCAGCCGATTCGCCAGCGCTCTATGCTCTTCTTTGATTCCCGCCGGCAGATGGTCTCCGAAGTTATCGAAATATTCGCCTTGGCTCCTCAGATTGCTTTTCCAGCCCTCGCGATCGATCGCAACCAATTGATTGAGATCGGACTTGGAAACTTTCAGATCGCCGCCGTTCAAAGCCGAAAGCTTCGGCACGTATCCGATCGGCGTTTCCTCGGCCTCGCCGCCGCCTTTGCAACGTTCGACTACCCACCGCAGCACGCGCAAATTTTCCCCGAATCCGGGCCAAATGAACCTTCCCTGCTCGTTGCGCTGGAACCAATTGACCCGGAAAATCTTTGGCGGATGCGTCGCCCGTTGTGCCATCGACAGCCAGTGCGCCCAGTAGTCGCCCATGTTATAACCACAGAATGGTAGCATCGCCATCGGGTCGCGCCGCACCACGCCAACGGCGCCGGTTGCGGCCGCAGTGGTTTCGGAAGCCAGAGTGGCGCCCAGGAAAGTGCCGTGCTGCCAGTTGAAAGACTGGTACACGAGCGGCACGAGCTTGTTACGGCGCGCGCCGAAGAGGATTGCGCTGATCGGCACACCCTGCGGTTTTTCCCACTCGGAAGAATAGGTCGGACATTGCTTGATAGAGGTGGTAAACCGTGAATTGGGATGCGCCGCCGGATGGCCGCTGTTGGGAGTCCAAGGCTTGCCGCGCCAATCCTCCGCGCTGCTCGGTGCTGGATCATCGTGCCCTTCCCACCACACCGTTCCATCCGGGCGCAGCGCGACGTTGGTGAAGATCGTATCATGCTGAACCGTCGCCATGGCATTAGGATTGGTCTTGGAACCGGTACCCGGAGCAACGCCGAAAAACCCAGCTTCGGGATTAATCGCCCAGAGCCGACCGTCGGAACCGACCCGAAGCCAAGAAATATCATCGCCGATGGTATGAATTTTCCAGCCCTTCATGCTCGCTGGCGGCACCAGCATGGCGAGGTTGGTCTTGCCGCACGCGCTTGGAAACGCACCACAAATGTAATGGGTCTCGCCTTCGGGGTTTTCCACGCCCACAATCAACATATGCTCGGCAAGCCAGCCCTCTTTCTGCCCAAGCTTGCTCGCAATCCGCAGAGCGAGGCATTTCTTCGCTAATAAAGCATTGCCGCCATAGCCCGAGCCGACGCTCCAGATCGTGTTGTCCTGCGGATAATGGCAGATAAAGCGCCGCTCCATGTCCAGATCGGCTTTCGAATGGAGGCAGCGCGTAAAATCATCTGAATTACCCAAGTGATCCAAGGCTATTTGACCCATACGGGTCATTAAACGCATATTGAGAACAACGTACACGCTATCGGTGATCTGGATGCCGACTTTGCTGAACGAAGAGCTTGCTGGACCCATCAGGAAAGGAATAACGTAAAGGGTACGCCCGCGCATCGCGCCGGAGAAAATCTTTGCCAATTTGTCGTACGACTCAGCGGGCGCCATCCAGTTATTGTTGGGTCCTGCCTCCTCCCGCTGTTCAGTGCAAACATAAGTCAGATTCTCGGTGCGGGCGACATCGTTGAGCGCGCTCCGATGAAGATAGCAGCCTGGTAATTTTTCTTGATTGAGAGCAATGAGATCGCCGGACTTGAGCGCGACGGAAGTCAAATTTTCCTTCTCTTCTTCCGATCCATCGCACCAATAAACATTAGCGGGCTGGCACATCGCGGCCATGTCCTTTACCCATGTCTGAATGTGCGAATTGCTCGGCACCCTACCTGTCGAAGAGTTCATGGATTAGCGAATGTTTCCTTTCCTTAGATGTTGCATCTCGCGGGTTCGCGTGGAGCGAGAAGGACAATCGTTTTGTCCGAAAAAAATGCGCGCCTGGGCGGCGACTGTCGATACCAGAAGCCTATCCGATGAGCCGCGGCGATGTCAATATTCGCTCTA
>Ga0164299_10000025_pt1 | contig 34706 bp, 33 predicted proteins | sample Whisoiple_221_MG_FD_109712 | JGI IMG/M metagenome (GOLD analysis project Ga0164299, IMG submission 109712) | Unamended control soil microbial communities from upstate New York, USA - Whitman soil sample_221_MG | ecosystem: Environmental > Terrestrial > Soil > Agricultural land ...
CACCTTCAAGGTGATCCTCCTGGTCGGTTTTTGCGAGCTTTGACACCCGCAGAATCCCGCTTCAGGCGGACGAAACCGCGCCCCGGAGAACCCGGGGCGCGGTTGCTTCATGCACGATCGGGGTTAGACGGCTTGGGCAGTCAGCTCTCGGCCCAAATGCGGCGATACATTCCGACTGCGGACGTAATCATCGAGCCACAAACTCCTGACTTGTCGATTGCACCTCCCCAGGTGAGCCTTCGGGCAGGTGAAGAACGACACGTCACTGACTTGGGGCGGCAAGGCCATGGTTTTCAGCGGACGTTCATTATCGCGGCCCTTGAATATCTCGCGGAGCAGGCCTCAGCGCAGGATGGCTCAGATCGGCCAGTGCTCCACCTTGCCCTTGAGGAGCCCGAGCTTTACCAGCATCCGCCACGGGCACGGCACTTCTCAAGCACGCTTCATGCGCTGACTTCCTCGCCTTCCGTCCAGGTTTCCTACGCGACTCACTCCCCATACTTCGTCGGAGCTGGCGATCTTCCGGGCATTAGATTGTTTCGCCAAGTCATCAGCGACGACAAAGACGACAGTCCTATGCAAACTGAAGTTGTCGTCGGCGATCTTGACAAGGTGAAGAAGTATGTTCCCGAGCAAAAGGAACTGGCGCGCTACGTGGCCAGAACCCTAGATGTGCGTCTTGGCGAGGCACTCTTTGCTCGGGCAGTTCTTCTTGTTGAGGGTGCAACGGACATGGCTGTCCTAAGCCAAGCCGCCAAAATGCTCGGCAGTGATCTGTCCGCGAATGGAGTCGTCGTCGCAGCACCCGGCAAGAGCTCCATTCCGATTGCCGCTGCTGTTCTGGACTCTCTCGACATCCCTTATTACGTGGTTTTCGACGTAGACGGAAACGCCGAGGACAAGGAGGCATGTTCCGAGTGCGGGCGAGGCAAACATGAAAGGCGTGACGGTGTCGCAAAGGAGAATCAGAGAATCTTTGACGCCCTCGGCGTCCAAGAGGCGGACTTTCCCTTAACTGGGGCGCGTGACCGCTTCGCCTGTTTTGCAACCAACTTGGAGGGCTTCCTTGGCGAGGAAATCGAGGGCTTTCAAGATTCGATTCAAGCAGTCGCGAGCGAGATGCAATGGAAGGCCAAATCACCAGAGGTCTATGGGGAGGTAGTCGAGCGCAATGGGTCGAACGACCTACCCGATCTCCTGGGAGACGTCATTGACAAGATCATGAATCGCGCCAAGTCCCGCATCGGGTTGAACTCCTAGCGTCATATCCGAGTGCGGCTGCCGTACGGGCATCAGAATCGTCCACGTGGATCAAGGCGTGGGAGACGGCTTATGTCCAGGCATCCAGCACTGGTGCCTCGTCCCCCGGCAACAGATGCGTATAGCGCGTCAGCGTAAAGGCGGGCGAGTGGTGGCCGAGGGCTCGGCTCAGTTGGAGGAGGTTGGTGCCCTGGGCAAGGTGGAGCGAGGCGAAGGTGTGGCGGAACGTGTGGAAGCCGGCCCAGGGAGCGCCAGCCTCCTCTGCGAGCGGCTTGAGGACGCGGCGACGGAGGTTGCCCGGGTCGAGCGGGCATCCGGCTTCGTTGGGGAAGGCGAGAGCAGTCGAGTCCTGATCGGGCTGGGCGGCGAGGTGCTCGCGCAGGCTGGCCGCCACGGCGGCAGGTAGGCGGACCTCGCGGCGGCCGTGCCTGCTCTTGGGCGGCTCGATCCGTTCGCGGACGATGGCCCGGCGGATGCAGACCTCGGGCTCTGGACCGTCGAGCTGAAGGTGGAGGCGCTGGAGGGCGACCGCCTCGCTGATCCGCAGACCGCAAGTCGCCAGGAGCTCGAAGAGCGGCCGGTGACGCTCCGGGGTCATCACCAAGATCGCGACGAGCTGCTCACGGCTGAAGACCTTGATCTCCTCCTGCTCGCCCGCGACTCGCTCGCGCTGGGGCAGCGCGAGGCCCTGAGCGGGGTTGTGGCGGATCAAGCCCTCGCGCTTGGCGGTCGCCAGGGCGGCGCGGATGGGCATCGAAATGTTGGCGATCGTGTGGTCGCTGAGGCGCTTGCCTTGCTCCTCTTCGTCGGCGAGCCAGTCGAGGAAGCGGGCGAGCTGGTAGGTGGTCAGCTCGGTGAGTTTCAGCCTGCCGGAGAAGTAGGGACGTGCGTAGATGCGGATCAGGCGGCGGTATTCGTCGCGGGTGTTCTCGCGGAAGCCGCGTCGACCCTGGCCGCGATAGCGCTCGACCCACTCGTCCAGGTAACGCAGGAAGGGGACCGTCGTGCGCTCCTGCAGCTCGCCGCGGTCGCGATCGGTCTCGCTCTCGCGCTTGATCCGCTTCGCTTCCTCGTAGGTGCGGACGCTGCGCTTGCGCTGCCTGCCGGCACTGCGGAAAACGCAGACGTAGCCGATCACGCCGCCCTCGGTACCGAGGCGCTTGAAGACGCCGGGCGTCTTGGTCTTGACGAGCCGCCGCTTGTCGCCGCAGCCTGGACCGGCCGCAGGGGCCGACGTATCCTGGGAAACGCTCATGAGCTTCCACCTCGTGAGCCGGGGGCGGGCCGTTAGTGCGGCGCCGCCCCGTTTTGCGTTGTCGGACAAGACGTTAACAGGAGGCGGAAGGCTTCTCAGCGGCAGTCAGAGCGCTTCATTTTCATGCTCGCACTACAGCTCGCGTTACGGCTCGCACTACAGCTCGCACCGTGGCTCGCACTATGGCTCGCACCGGTTGATGCCGATGGCGGCGCAAAGCCGCTTGCCATCTGGCATTGCGGCCGTGCCGCTTCGCTGACATCTATCTGTCGAACTAGCTTCTTTCCAGATTCGCTGCCGGTTGCCCTCAGGCTGGCGGTCCGTCAGCGCATCCGTCAGCCTCGCCGTGGCTCTGCTGATCTTCGCCTGTCGGTCCCCGGCGCGGCTCGTCGTCACTCGCCGCGCGAATGGTCTTTGACAGGGCCGAGGTCGAAATATCCGTGTCGGCGCTTCCCCAGACGGACGAAGCCCGGGGCCCGTGGCCAACTTCGCCCTGTACTTCGCTCTGCGCTTCGCCCGGCGGTTCGTTCTGTACTTCGCTGGGTCAGCGTGTGACGGAACCGCAAGGCCGCGTGGCACTTGGCGTTGCGGCGACCCAGCCGCGCTGACTTATATATCTGTCGCACTGGGGTCCGCACTGGGGTTCGCTATGGGGTTCGCACTGGGGTCCGCACTGGGGTCCGCATTGGCCTGAGATCGAGGACAGCGCTGGGTCGCCTGCAACCTGGCATTGCGACGACCGGGCTGCGCTGACTTCTATATGTCGAGAAGGACTTGTCGAAAGGTGCGCAGTCGCTGCCGGAGCTCGCGGTCCGTCCGCATCCGTCTGCCTCGCCGTGGCTCTGCTGATCTTCGCCTGTCTATGTCGGGGCGCGGCTCGTCGTCACTCGCCGCTCGTCTGTGCTTCGCTCGACTGGCGGACCGTCAACCTCGTAGCGCCCCTCCCCCAAGCCTACGAAGCTGGGCCTGTAGACAATGCCGACGAGCAGCTCGGCGGGCGGGACCGAGAGCGCGCCCGCGAGCCTGATGACGACATCCAGAGTCGGAACGTTGACCTGCCGCTCGTATTTCCGGATCGCGTCGCGGCTGAGCGAGGCGCGAATCGCCAGCTTCTCCTGGGAGAGCCCCGCACGCTTGCGGAGGCCGATCAGGTTCTCGGCGAACCGGGCCTGGAAGTTCATGGCGTCTGCTGCGGCTCGGCCACCTCGAAGCGTCCCTCCACAACCTCGACGTGTCCCGGCGTCCACTTGAAACCGGCGAGTAGATCGCCCACAGGAACGGAGACGGCGCCTGCGAGCCTGACGATCGTGTCGACCTTCGGCGTCCGCGCACCTCGCTCCAGCAGCCCGATTGCCGTGCGATGGAGCCCGGCGCGGTAGCCGAGCTCTTCCTGGGAGAGGCCAGCGCGCTTGCGGCAGCGGGCGAGGTTGCGGCCGAACTGAGCAGCGACCTCTGTTGAGTGGTTCACAAGGCCAGCCTCTCGGGGATCTCGGGTGGCCCTGCTTTGACCTGGGCCGCGACGATCACGCCGCAGCGGCTCGTGTGCCCGCCCTCGATCGTCCAGCGGTCGCTGATCTGCCCGGCGGCGAGGACCGGGGAGCCGCCGCGCAGCTCCTCTACGTCCCGCCCCGAGCGACCCGCGGGTACTTCGACCAGGCAGGTGGCGCATCTCCACAGCGACCGCGGCCGGTCGGGGTCGACCACCGGGAACTCGACCCGAAGCAGGGTCATACGGTCTCCAGTCGGATTGCGGCCCTCCTGGGGGTCGGCGCTCAGCCTGCCGGTGAGAACGGCGTGGTTGATCTCCGGCGGAGCCGATGCGGGGAACGGCGCCCGGTGCCCTGGGGGACTCATGTCGACCCCCGGCGGGTGCGGAGCTCGAGCAGCAGCTCCGTGCCCGTGTCGAGGGTGAGGTGATAGCGGCGGCGGCTCGCTTCGTCGTCTTCGCGGGATTCGCGCTCGTCCGCCCGCTCAATCAGCGCGCCCCTGGCGTCGGCTCGCAGACGCTCGAAGATCGCGGTCAGCTCCCCGGAGGGGATCGTCAGCGGGACCTCCGAGCGATCGTCGGGACCCCAGCCGAGGTCGTCCATCAAGCGGAAGTCCTCGGCGAACTCCCTGGCAAGCCGCCTGGCGGTGTCGAAGTCCCCGCGGTTGATTGCTATCCGGACGTCTCCGAGGCCGCCCAGATGCTCAACCAGGAACCCATAGACGGCGTCTCGCTTCTCGCCCGTGAGCGTGGCGGTCGGATGGTGCATGGCGTCTCCTTCCGGTCGGGCACCGAAAGAGCCACCGGCAATGCCGCCGTCAAAACGCCACGGCGGTACCGTCTCTCCCGCATCGAAGCTAGCTCTTCGGTGCCGGCCCCGGGGCGTTCACGCGCCGCCGGGGCGCTTCTTATTCGCGTTTGCGCGGCGAACGTAGGTGGACCGGAGACCCGGCGCAAGGCCCGGGATCGAACGTCACTCCGACCTCATGTTGCCCCAGGCGTTGCCCCAGCGGCAATCGCGCACTGTTCGAGTGACCCTCGAAATGCCGGAATTCCGCTTCACAAGCGGGATTCAGCGAACGCGCCCGACAGGATTCGAACCTGTGACCTTCGGTTTCGTAGACCGACGCTCTATCCAACTGAGCTACGGGCGCGGGTGGTTGGCGATTTTATGCGAGGGGCGGCTTGGGGGACGGGCGCTACTCGTATTCGACCGCGATGTTGCTCTCGTAGAGCGCTTGGGCGCTTTTTGCCTTGCGCACGGCTTGGCGCACGGCGGGGGCGGAGAGGTCGAGCATTCGCAGGCCCTTCTTGCCGACTTCGGCGACCGCCTCGATGCGCAGGAAATCGTTGGGGTATCGCTCCGCGAACGCTGCCATGCCGAGCAGCTTCGGCAGCGCATCGGAGAGGTGGCTGCCGTGCGGGTCGACGATCGAGGCGGCGATCGAGCCGTCCTGCCTCTTGGAGAAGAAGACGAAGTCGGGCCGCATCGGCTTCCAGGCATCGCCGACTTCATATGGAATCTGAAGCGTGTCCGCCGAGGCCGAGGAGGGGTTGCGGTACCAGGCGGCGGTCTCGTCGCGATCGAGCTCGGTGTCCAATACCGCGAGCTCCCAGTCGTTCAGCTTGCCGACCGGGTAGTTGCCGTCCTCGTCGGCGAGGACGTGCATTTTCCTGCGGGGCAGAGGTTTGTCCTCCGCGTCTTTCGTGTTCTCGATCCGCGATTTCGGCGTGACCATCTCCACCCGCTGGGGATCCCGCGCCTGCTGCCTGACCTCGTCGTACGCGAGGCGCCGCTCTTCGCCCAGGCCCCTGATCTTGGTGCGCAGCCTGTTGAGCCAGGCGTTCGCCGCCTTGTCCGCCTCCGCGTCGACGTCGTCTCGCACTCCCTCGATCCCGATCAGAGCGGCCAGCTTCGCCTTGGCTCCATGAATGTCCAGATCCGTCCCCCCACTCACGTCCTCCTCCGCCAGCCGTCTCACGTACGCGTTGGCGATCGCCGTACCCAGCGCAAGCCGCGCCGCCCGGAAGGCGTCGTCGACGGTGCGGTCGTCGGCCTCCTCCTCGTAGGTCGCTTCCTTGCGGGCTTTGCCGAGGACCGTGCTGGTGATGCGGCGGATCTCCGCAGTGTGGATTTCCTCCACCCCTTTTTCGACCGCATCGCTGTGCCGTGCCATCTGACCGTCGAGCACACCGAACAGCAGGTCGTGCGCCTTCTCGTCGGGAGCGTCCATCAGGCCGTCCACCGCGATCTCGGCGGCGAGACCCAGAAGTCGTTTGATCGGCTTGGTCGTGCCCTTCGGCACCGCCTCGCTGGGCAGGGCGCCAAGGCACTCCCTGACGTCGGCCGGAACCCCGTCGTTCCACACCATCGTGACCGGCGAGGTCAGCGCCTTGCGGCCGGTTGCGCTGCCGAAGCTTGCCCCCACCGGGTCGCGTTCGATCTTCTCGCCGGTGAGGACTTCGGCGACCTCGGTTGCGGTCGACAGATCGAAGCGGGGCAGGAAGCAGATCACCGCGTTCAACCGTTCGTCGGACTCGACCCGCCTCGCCAGCGGCGTGCGGACCATCCGCCCGAGCAGCTGGGTTATGTGCGTGCGGTCTTTCGCCGGCCGCAGCGAGAAGAGGACCTCCGCGCGGGGACAGTCCCATCCGGTCGAGATCGCGTCCTTGGCCAGCAATATCCGCACGTGGGTGGCACCCTCGACGTCCTGGGGCGCGATGTAGGGGACGGTGTGACCGCCGAGCGAGAGGTCGGTGTGCTCACCGAAGACGTGGGCGATGCCGTCGCCGCTCAGCTCCGGCCATTCTTCGCGAATCAGATCCAGCATCGCCGCCAGGTCCTTCTCCCTGGGCTTGTTGGGAACCTGGAAGACCATTAGCGGCAGGACCGGCTCGGACAGGCCCTCCTGCTCCCCGTAGGAGGACCAGAGGTCGGAGGACTGGCGCAGCGAGCGCACCGCGCTGCGCAGCAGCGTGGTCTCGAACGCACCCTTCTCATCTGGGAAGTCGAGAATGATCGTGTCCTTGAGCAGACCGGAGTCCTGTACCGCTTTGGGGTCGACCGCGATCGGCGGGTAGGTGATGCGTCCCTCCGCCTGCGCCGCGGTCATCGCATCGGCGAAGCGCTGCACGGTCGCCGAGATGCCCCACACGATCGGGACCGGCGGCACGCCGTTGTCGCCGTTGACCAGCCGCTGGACGATCGTCGAGCGGGTCTTTTCGTCCTCGGCCTTCCTCTTGCCGCTTTTCATCCCGCGGTGAGCCTCGTCGAGGATGACGTACAGCGTTCGCGACTCATCGGCGATGGTGTTCTCGATCGTGTCCCAGAGGGTGTTGGTGCGAGCGTTGTTCCGCTTCACCCAGGAAGTCGCAGAGCCGAGTTTCTGCACGTTGAGGAAATAGACGTTGTGGGGTTCGAATCTCTCCTCGTCGAACTTCGAGTCGATCACGTTCAGCTGACTCACTTCGAGCGCGTCGCCGCTCTCGATCAATCGGTAGCGGGTCTGTTCGTTCAGACTGGGATCGTCGGTGACCCAGAGGACCACCGCGCTCGGATCGGCGTCGAACTCCAGGTCCTCGGATCCCTCGAACAGAGCCTCGAGCACCGCCGTCGCCATCACGGTCTTGCCGGCCCCGGTCGTCGCCGAGAGGGCGAAGGCGAGCAGGTCACCGCGCCCGTGGTGATCCTCACGGGCGCGCTCCAGCCGCTCGAGGATCTCCCCCACGGCCTGCACCTGGTAGCTCTTCAGCAGGAAGCGCATCTCATTCCACCCCCGCGTTGAGCCTGAAGGTCCGCAGATAGGACTCGTACATCCGGATGACCTCTAACCGACCCGGCAGCCGATCGGCGATGATCTGGAACTGCTTCTCGTCATCGGTGAAGATGTAGACGAGGCGAAGTCCCTCCCCCTCGTTCACCGCCTTGACGAAATCGGCGGCGGCATCGACGGCGAACAGCATGCCGTACTCGTCGGTCAAATCGAAGCTTGCGCGGGGCTCCTCGATGCGGCGCCCGACCGAGCCCGCCCGCAGCCACAGCAGGGGCGCGATCGCCGCGAAGTCGAGATGATGCTGGATGCGCTCCGGATCCTCATAGGTCAGATCGTAGAACTCGACATTCTCCGCAAGCCCCTCGGAGATCGGGAACTCATCATTGAACCGGTACTCGCCTTTGATCGGCTGACCCTCCGGCGTGAGCCCGGTGATTGCCGCCTCGATGCGGGGATTGGTCACCTGCTTGCAGATCCCGCGTTCCTCCCACTCCCGATCACCAGGGCGCAGGCCCTTGGCCGCCAGCTGGGTCGTCTCCTTCGCCGAGACCTCGTTGTTGGTGACGCAGATCGAGCGCCGCGCACCGCCGTCCTGCCGGTTGAGCCTCATCACCGCGTGACCGGTCGTCCCCGAGCCGGCAAAGAAATCGAGTACCAGCGCATCCGCCTTGTCGCCGACGAAGAAGCGCAGGGTGTCCTCGACGGCATAGAGGGACTTCGGAAAGGGGAACTCCCGACCGGGGATGATGTTGGCGAGGAGGCGCGACCCGTACTGGGTCGAGTCATGTGAGGGAATCCTCCACTGCGTCGCGGGAATGGCGAACACGTCCGAGGAGTCGGCCTCGCCCACCACCAACGATCCGTCCGGATCCCTGCCGGTAACCGGGTAGTCACCGTTGACGACCTTCTCGAACTCGCCTCCCTTCAGGTAGTAGATGACGTACCCCCTGTCTTTGGAGCCGCCGATTCGGACCCTGCCTTCCGCGATGTAGCCGCGGAGGGTCTCCGGCGATACCTGCCAGCGGCCCTCGCTGCCATCCTTGCGGATCGGCAGGACCGGCACCATGCCCTTGATCGCCTTCGCTTTCGATTTGCGCTTCGGCAGGGGCTCGCCGACGGCGTGAAACCGCGGCCCCTGCGGATCGACGTAGATCGGATAGAAGCCGCCGGGGGAATCGTCGCGGGTCGCCCCCGTACCGGACCTTCGCAGGAGGTCCCAGCGGACGATGCCGGTGAAGGTGCGGCCTTTGTCCGACACCCACTCGCGGCCCAACAGGGACCTGCGCGGGCCGGCGTCGCCCAGCATGACGAAATAGATGTACTCGTCGCTGCGGCCGAACGCGTCGGGGCGCGCCGAGTTCGCCGGGTTAACCTGGGTGCTGACCATCTGGATCCTGGTGCCGTTGAAGACCTGCTCCAGGAGAAGGCCGAGCCTCAGGTACTCCTTCTCATCGATCGTGACGATCAGGCAGGAGCCGGCCGGGTTCAGAAGCCGCTTGGCCAGCTTCAGCCGCCGCTCCATCATCGCCAGCCACTTGCTGTGCTTGTACTCATCGTCGGAGTCGACGTAATCGTTGTTGTACTTCCAGTCTTTGTCTCGCGTGTTGTACGGCGGATCGGCATAGATGCAGTCGACCCTTCCCTCGTAGGGGAAGAGCAGCGCCTCGAGGACGTGGAAGTTCTCGCCGTTGATAACGGCATGCCACGGCTTCGCGCCGCCTCTTTCGACCCTGCCGATCGGCCGCAGCCCGGGGTAGATGGGTTCGCGGAATTCAGCGATGACGACCAGGTCTTCCACCGCTCTCGTGACAGTCACCGGCTCGCCGTCGGCATCGCGCACCGCGAGATGCGCGATCCGCTTCTTCCCCTCTCCCTCCAGCGAGACGACCCGCCAGATCCTCTCGTCGGGCGGATCTGCGCCGCCGTCGCGGGACGCACGGAACATCACCTTGTCGCCACGGCGGATCTCGCGATCCGGGAGAAAGACCGCCTCCGGCACATGGCGCTCGAAGTTCAGACCGAAGGACCGTCGCGACGCGAGCGCTTTCACCTCGGTTCCCAGATCGCTCGCCAGGTCGGCGTCCATCTGCCAAACCCGGCCCAGGAGGTCCGTCAACCGCGACACGAAGTCAGCGACCCTGAAACTCGGCCTGGCCTGGGCCCTTCTCGAGGAAGGTCTCGACGGCGCGCTGGAGGTCCTCGCTGGCGAAGAGGTCGGCGGCGTCGTCGCGAACCGCCTGGTCGGCGGCGGGAATTCCGCCTTCGCGGAAGCGGCGCAGGATGTGCTTGGTCATCGCGTGGGCCTTGGTCGGGCCGGCGGCGAGCTCGGCGGCGTAGGCCCGAGCGCGCCGGTCGAAGTGCTGATCGTCGAAAAGCAGGTTGACCACGCCCCAGTGCTCCATCTCCTCGGCGCCGAAGAGCTCGCCGCTGATGACGAAGTGACGGGCGCGACCGCTGCCAGCACGCTCGGCGAGGCGCTGGGTGCCGCCCATCGACGGGGTCAGGCCGACGACCTTCTCGACCAGGCCGAACTGGGCGGAACGGGCAGCGAGGATCAGGTCGCAGCCGAGCGCCAGCTCGAAAGCCGCCGTCAGCGTCAGCGCGTGGGCGGCGAAGACGACCGGCAGAGGCAGCGCTTCGACCCGCTCGACCGTGCCGATCAGCTCGTCCCAGAGCCGACTGCCCTGCTCCGGCGTCAAACCCTCGAACTCGTGCACGTCGACACCAGCGGAGACCGCGCGGCCCTCAGCGCGGAAGAGCAGCGCCCGCGGCGGGTCGGCCTCGACCGCCGCAACCACCGCCTGCAGATCTTCGAAGAGCCGCCGGTTGAAGAGGTTGAGCGGCGGGCTGTCGAAGGTGGCGACGGCAAGGCCGCCCTTCTCCCGCTCGAGCCGGACGAGGCTCATGCCTCAGCGGTCGCCGGCTTGTTCAGCCGCACGTGCCAGTTCACCGTCGCCGTTGCAACCCGCGTGCCGTCACCATCGACGAGCTCGATCTCACAGGGGAACTCGACCTTGCCCTCCGCGTCGAGCGTGGCAAGCGCCTCGGCCGCGGACACGCCGAGCTTGGCGTTCGCCTCGATCGGGCCCCTGGCGATCTTCTCGTAGGAGATCTCGGCACTGCGAGCCAGTGGCGTCACCTCGCCCATCCGCTCGGCGAAGGCGCCGACGAAGGCCGCGCCGGACGCGGTCTCGGCGGCCGTGAAGAGGGCACCGGCGTGCTGCGAGCCGACATGGTTGGTCAACTCGGCTCGCTCTGGCAGCCGCACAGCCGCCTCCCCCGGCGCAACGCTGGTTATCTCCAGCCCGAGGTACCCGGCAAAGGGCACCGCCTGCGTCATCCCCTGTGCAATCGCGTCGAAGTCGGTCATTCGATCGAGAACCCTACCGCGCTGCTCAGGGGACTCGATGCACCTCAAACAAGTTCGTCCCCAACTCCTGGTCCGGCATGCCGGCGACGATCGCGATCAGATCGCCGGAACGGGCGACGCCGTGGCGAACCGCCAGGCTGGCGCAGTCGTCGAGCAGGCCGCGCACCTCGTTCTCGTGCTCGTTGAGGATCGCGGTGACACCGAAGAGCAGGCTGAGGCGGCGCACCGTCTCGGCCCGCGGCGAGATCGCCAGCACCGGCACGTTCGGGCGGTGGGCGGAGACGAGGCGGGCGCTGCGACCGCTCGTCGTCGGCACGACCATCGCCGCCAGGTTGAGGCGATACACGGCGCCGACCGCACCCTGGGCGACCGAGTCGGCGACGTCCTGCGTCGCCTGGTCGGTCCGCGTGAACAGCCACTCGCCGTACGGCAGGTCGGGCTCGGTCGCGCGTGCGATCTGATCCATCACCCGCACCGCCTCGACCGGGTGGCGGCCGATCGCGGTCTCCTCGGAGAGCATCACCGCATCGGTGCCGTCGAAGATCGCGTTGGCGACGTCGGTCACCTCGGCCCGGGTCGGGCGGCGCTCGGTCACCATCGAGGCGAGCATCTGGGTCGCCGTGATCGCCGGCTTGGAGCGCCGGCCGGCAGCACGAATAAGCCGTTTCTGCACAACCGGCACCTGTGCCAACGGCAGCTCGATGCCCAGGTCGCCGCGCGCCACCATGATCCCACCGCTCGCCGCGGCGACTATCTCCTCGGCGTTTTCGGCCGCCTGCTGCTTCTCGATCTTGGCGATCAGCGGAATGTCGGAATCGAGCGAACGCAGCCGCTCGGCCACCGGCTCGAGGTCCGCCGCCGAGGAGACGAACGACATCGCGATCAGGTCGATTTCCTGCTCGACCGCGAACTCGACCCAGCCGAGGTCGCCGTCGGTGGCGGCCCGCACCGTCGCTCCGGGAATGTTCATCCCCTTGTGGGACGAAAGCGTCCCGCCAACCTCAACCTCCGCGTCGACGCCGCCGTCCTCGGGCTCGCGCACGCGCAAGCGGATCGAGCCGTCGGCCAGGTAGACGAGCTCGTCTTCACGCAACGAGCTGACCCCCGGCCAGTCGACCGGGATCGTCTCCTCGTCGCCCTCGATCTGCTGCGGCGTCAGCTTCACGTGCATGCCGGTCTCCAGCTCGGCGACGTCGCCGCGCAGCTCGCCGATCCGCAGCTTCGGCCCCGGCAGGTCGCCGAGCACCGCGACCTCGTGCCCGGCCTGCTCGGCCGCCGCGCGGATCGACTCGATCGTGCGCGCGTGGCGCTCGCGATCGGCGTGGGAGAAATTGAGACGGAAGACATCGGCGCCGGCCTCCACCAGGCGCACCAGAGTGTCGTCGTCCCAGCTGGCGGGGCCGACGGTTGCGATGATCTTGGTGCGCCTGCCGTGCATCCGTCACATGACTGTAGAGGCTGCTTGATATGACATCGATCTGTGTAACACTCAACGCATGACGCAGCTGGCCGAACCCACCGCGCCGCCGCACTCGCCGGCCGCCAATGGCCTGGTCGGGGAGGCGCCTCCCTCCCCCGCCGGTCCGCTCGAGCCCGCCGAGGCAAAGGGACTGCCGGAGCCGCCGGCGATCACGCAGCCTCCCCTGCTGCAGATGCTGCGCTTCAACCAGCGCCAGATCGAGTTCGTCTTCCGCGCCCGCCGCGAGCTGGGCGAGGTCTTTCGCATGCGCGGCACTGTCCCCGGGCCCGGACCGGTGATCACCAGCCACCCCGACCACGTGCGGTCGCTCTTCACCGCCAAGCCCGAGCCGGCGCCCTCGCTGACCGGTGAGTCACCGCTGCGGCCTGTCGTCGGCCCCAACTCGGTCCTCACCGCCGTCGGCCCCCGCCACATGCGCCAGCGCAAACTTCTGCTGCCGTCCTTCCACGGCGAGGCGATCGAGCAGTACACCCAGATGATCGCCGACGCAGCCGAGCGCGAGATCGACCGCTGGCCGGTCGGCCGCCCCTTCGCCCTGGCGCCGCACATGCAGGCGATCACGCTCGACGTGATCATGGCCGGGATCTTCGGCATCGAGGGGGTGCCCGAGCGCGGCACCCCCGAGCGCGGCCTGCGCCAGATGACCAAGCGCCTGGTCAATGCCTCGACCATGCCGCTGGCCCAGGTGAGCGAGCTGATCAACCTCAACCGCGACGAGCCGATTGGCCTGATGAAGGTGGGGCTGGGAATGCTCGATCGCGCCACCTACGCGGTGATCGAGCAGCGCCGCCGCGCTGACGATCTGGGCGAGCGACGCGACATCCTCTCGCTGCTGCTGCAGGCGCGCACCGAGGAGGGCGAGGCGATGAGCAACAAAGAACTGCGCGACGAGCTGCTGACGCTGGTCCTCGCCGGGCACGAGACGACCGCCAACTCGCTCGCCTGGACCTGGGAGCGCCTGGTCCGCAACCCCGGCGCCTATGATGCTCTGCTCGACGCCGTCCGCGGCCGCGACGACGCGGCGGAGCAGATCGAGGCGACGATCGTCGAGGGGATGCGCTCGCGGCCGGTGATCCCGATCATCGGCCGGCGGGTCAAGCTCCCCTGGCGGCTCGGCAGCTACGCGGTGCCGGCGGAGACGCCGCTGCTGATGAGCATCCTCCTCGTCCACCACCGCGAGGACCTCTACCCCGAACCGTTCGAGTTCCGCCCCGAGCGCTGGCTCGGCCGCAAGCCGGGCACCTACGAGTGGATTCCCTTCGGCGGCGGCATCCGCCGCTGCCTCGGCGCAGCCCTGGCGATGGCCGAGCAGCGCGTCGTATTGGAGACGATGGCCCGGCGCCTCGACCTCGAGGCCGAGGATCCCGAGCCCGAGCGCGCCGTGCACCGCAACGTGACGATGATCCCCTCGCGCGGCGCCCGCGTCGTAATCCGCTCACGCAGAGGTTGAGCGAGACCTTCGCCGTTCCCATAGATTTCGGCCCGTGTCCGCACGGCCTTCGGAGTCGCTCTTCCAGGCGATAGCGCAACCGTGGTTGGCGATGGTGGGCTTGGCTGCGGGAATCGCACAGCTTCTCAGCGCGCCTTGGCCGTTGGCGATTCGTATCGCCGTGTTCTCCCTCTTGGCTTTGGCGGCGCTCCTGATCGCCGCGTATCAACTCGGCTTACGGCGAGGCCACCCCGCAGCGGCGGCAGCGGTTCGAAAACGCCGTTCGCCGGCCATCGATCGGTGGAGCCAGGAGACCCTGACGGGCACACAGGTGGTGAAGGTTGCCTCGAAGAGCAAGAACGTCGCTATCTGCGAGCTGCGCGAAGACGGCTCGCTCGGCGAGCAGTGGCTCCCCCAGGCGCCGCATCAGGCATTCTCCCTGGAAGAGTCTCGAAGCGGACACTGGTCATATGGCGACGAGGGCCTTCGCATCGTCGTCCGCGGCCACCACTTGCTGCTGCGCCCCAATCTGACCGGAACCTGGGCAGGCTTCGAGCAGTACGGGCCCGAACCGGAGCCCTTCGTAGGGGCTGTTGTCGACCCCGATCCGTTCGTCTCCGACGCGCCTTGGGCAGGCCTCAAGATCGGCGAGCACGGCGCGCGGCGGATCATCACCGCTGACCCCAACGGGCGACTCACGGAGACAGACCCATTCAATGCGGGCGAAGAGTGGGAGGGACGCTGGTCGGTCGTCGCCGATCGGCTCCATATCGACGTGGGAAACCGATGGTCCCTTGCGGCCAAACGCTGGAACCCCGGCATTCTGTTGGGCGTCGAGCATTCGGACCAGGGGGAGCTTGGTTACGCGGTTGTCAAAGCTCTAGAAGGCCCGCGGAGCTGAGGGCATCGGAAGCGGGCCTTGCGGGACAAAGCTCGAAATCTGATCCTGCGTGGCGACGCATTCGCGAGCTGCATGTCCAGCGGTTCGAGCAACACCGCTAGTCGGCGAGGCGGCCGATGCGGCCCAGCTATGACATGCCGCTGGGCCGCATCAAGACGCCTCGGCCATCAGGGACCGACGTAGGTCCAGGTGATGCCCTGCCCGCAGTGCGGGCACGGAGGGAATACGTCGCCGCCTTGAACGTGGACAATCGTGCCGGAGCGGGAGCACCGCCACCGGCCACCTCTGTTGCGGGGAACGTATTCCCCTGTCTTGTGGGAGGGCATATGCTCTCCTTTGGTCGGGCGACCCACCGGGTTGTCCTGGTAAGCCGCATTTGTCAATTTCTTGGCTTGCCCCCGACTCAAGAAGCCCCCGGCTCTCTATAAGCCGGGGGCTTCGCCGTTGGCGAAACCACGCGAGAGCATACAGCATTCGCGCCCAGATTTTCAGATGCCGCCGTCTACGCTAAGATTTGCGCTCTATGTTGGAGTCAACAGGAAATGACCAAGCATCCCCACGCGATAAGCGCGCTAATTTTGTCCGGTTGGCTGAGAGTCGGACGAATAGCGTGATGGAAAAGCTAAGGATTCTCTCGAATCTTGCAAATCGTCATCTCTATGAATATTCAGAGGAGGACGTGCAGCAAATCTTTGGCGCGATTGAAGAGGAAACACGCCAGGCACGTAACAGATTTGCCTCTTCTCAGCGCCGAAAGCCGTCCTTCAAGCTGGGCTCGGATTCAGGTGCGCCGGATTCCCCTGACCCTGGCATGCGTTAGCGAGCGAACCCACCGAAACACTGCACCTGCATGACCCTTCTACTCGTCCCGCCGACGCGAGTTCGAGCAAACGTGTCGTGCCAGGCCAAAACGGGCCTGACGGGACATAGCTCGAAACTCGCGCCCATCTGGCGTTGTATCCGCGACCTGCACGCCGAGCGATTCGGGCCAGCGAACCGAAGTTAAGCCGATTGAATAAATCGCTCATGCGCCTCGTCTAGTTCTCGAATCTTTTGGGCCACGGCCGCGAGCCGATCCAAGAACCACGCTTTTTCCGCCTCGTCGCCCTCCCGCTCCAGATAATGGACGGCGGTTTCCGCAATCAACTGACCGGCTGCCGTCATTGGCTGCACCCTGGGACCAAACTGCTTATCGAGTGAGAACCCACCCTCGACCTCTTCAATATCTTGGGAGAGAAGCACGCTCCATCCAGCGTGGAGCGCTGAGGAGCCGCCTCGATATGACGGATACGCGGTAGGACTGAGAGCCTTCAGCCGCTCCTCCGCGCTGGGCCAGTCGATCTCCTTTTTCGAGGGAACCGAATCGAGGTCGATGCCCGCAACTGAGGCCTTTCGTTCCATAGAGCGGCGCATTCGTTCCTCAATTGGCAACGAGTCACCGCCTCGCTTCTTGATCTGCTCAGCGATGAAAAGAAGATTGGCTTTCTCCTCCGCCAGGGAGTTCTTGACGTAGGCGTCGTGGCGCGCGCCGGAGGCATCGTCCTCCGAGAGATAGAAGTAATTTGAGGCGGTCTCGACAATCTGGCGGACGATCTGTAGCTGCTGGTAGCCGGAGTTGTTGCTGATATCAGACAACAGCGACTTTCCTAGAAGATTCAGACGCTTCACAAGTCCGCGCCGGATGGCCTCGTTCCGTTCAAATGGCGTCGAAGGAATACGGCCCATGAGCCAAACGACCGTCATAGAAGCCTCCTTCAAAAGCTCAAATGCCGCCTCCTCATAGCCGTTTTCGTCTTTGAGACTCGACAGCTCCAGCCCATAAGGCTTTGGCAAATCGGCTTCGGTCAGCGCGATTGGTTCGTCCTGGTTCGTCGTGGAATGCATGTCCGCCAGTATGCGCCGCATCCGCCATAGTCGTCAACACAGAGATAGCGCCCTGGGGCCGTGCTGACCCCAGGGCGTGTCTGTTTCTGCCTGTCCGCATGGGAGGTGACGGACAGGACAGCTCTTAGAAAGGTGGGTCTTCCGCCCAGGGAATACCGACTGCCGCCTCAAGCACCCGGTAGTGGTATTCGACCCAAGGCAACGACTCGTTGAACTTCTCGGCGAGTTCCCCCAGCCCCATCGGGTGCTCCTCAAGCTCGGCGTACATCGCCTCTCTTATCGGGTGTTTCAGAGCCTTGCTTCTACGGCTGTGTCGACCGCTTGGCTTCTCCTCGTCTTTTGTTCCAGACGCCATATGCTGGCCTCGTTCCCCTCTTGTCGCGTTATCGGGCATTCAAACGCGAGCTGGACAGGCCAGCGCGCCTCCAACACTCCCCGTCAAGGATTTACTTCGCGTAATCCGGCGAAAGCAAGGCCACAGGCTCCTGCTCAATCAGGCTGGCGATCCGCTCTACGCTTTTGAGAGTTAGATTGCGCTCTCCTCGCTCAACGCCTCCCATGTAGGTGCGATGCACGCCGAGCACGTCGGCAAACGCCTCTTGGCTCAGGCCACGTTCCTTCCGATAGGCGCGAAGGTTGCGGCCAAACGTGCGTTGCAGCTCGCCCTCCATCGGAGGGACGCTGCCTGTTTGCTACTCAACAGTCTACAGACTCATAAGTAGCTATGCAGGTACGTCTCTGGGCGTCTATCTGTCCCTGGGGGCGGACCGAAGCAGACTCAGCGGCTCCTCCCCGAGCCTTCCGGCGATCCGCTCGACACTCCTCAGCGTCAGGTTGCGTTCCCCGCGCTCCAAGTCCCCCATATAGGTGCGATGGAAGCCGAGCTGGTCGGCGAACGCCTCCTGGCTCAAGTTCCTGGTCTTCCGATAAGCCAACAGGTTGAGCCCAAACGCTCGCTGTAGGTCGCCTTCCACCAGGAAGGACGGTCGCGGATTGCTACTTGACGGTCTACAGACCTATAAGTAGCATCCTGGCTCGCGTGTCCGGCCGGGTGCAAGCCAGTTCATACATCCCGGCCAGGCACGCCCTACTTCTTCGAGCAGAGCGAAAGGTGGCAGGCATGGCGCGGCAGGCGAGTCAAACCAGGGCATCGAGAAACGGCAGCGCTTCTACGGCGATTGTGCTCGTCCTGGTCGCCCTTGTCGCGGCCAGTCTCTCCGCGCGAGCGGAGGCCAGCATTGTCGCCGGCAAGAGAGGAGCGAGAATAGCCACGACAAGCGCCACGAAGGAACAGTGCCTCTCCAAGTTGCTCCAGCCGCCCACCGTCACCAGAGGACCCGTGATGCTCATCCCCCAAAAGACCGAGGTGCTTATCACGGCGCGCTTTAACGGCGTGGAAGGTTGTGATAGCTGGGAACGGCTGGGCCAGTTCAGGGTGCAGATCAAGCAACAGGGCCGCTGGCTCGATCTGAACGGCAACTTCTGGTATCCCACCGAGGGGAGGGACGTTCCGGACAAGAACGAAGCCCACTGGTTCGGCTTCCTTGACTTCGCTACCCATAACGTCCACGAGCGGTGCGTCAAAGGACATTGGGAGCCTGCCCGGTGGCTGCTCCGCAACGTAGTGAGGAACGCCAAGACTGGCAAAGTAGCTGCGATTGGGAAAACAGCGAACCACCGGGTCAAGATCAAGCCCAACCCGAACTGCTAGAAACAGGAAATTACTATCTAGCGAGCTGCCGGTCGTGCGCTGAACTCGCTCACCTCTGGGGAAATCTGGAGTACATATACTCCAAGCCGTTCTCTGCTGCGAGGATAGATTCGCTGCAAGGTCTTCATGACCGATGCATCCGACTGGCCTGGAACGATCAGCCCCAAATCCTCGACCTTAGCCATATCCGCAAAGCTTGGGTACACCCGAACATCCTCAATAACGACCACTTGCTCATCGTCCCGTGCGGCGAACCTAATTCGCTCACCAATCTGAATCGTCTTGATGAAGTCGTAACCAACCCTCACCTCAAGTGGCTTCGTGCCAGCCTTTATATAGTCTAGAAACCTCTGCTTAACCCGTATCGTTCTCATAAACTCCTCAGCGTCAATATCGATACTCCACTGTTGCGTGACGTGATCTTCGTGATACGCACCCGGTAGGGCCGCGTCAAGGTGCCATCCCTGCTTTTGGAGCGCTGAGGTTTCCTCAGGTCCAGCGGCTACGTGCGCATAGACTTTGCGACCGTAAGGCCGTAAGTAATAGGGAATATCGGTTATCAACGCAGTAAACGCTGGCTGCGTTCGTGCGATGAGTGGCATCAACTTGATGGGCTCACCCTTCTTAGGCGTCGCTCCTGCCACGCCTAGTACTGTGTCATCCCTATCTACAGCAACAAAGATCAGCTTGTACTTCTTGTTGACATCACGTTCCTCGCGCCGCTCGTATCCAGCGAACAGCGTATCTACCCACGCGTCGTCAATTCCAGAAAAGTGTTTTGGTAGTTCGGCGAGCAGCAGCTTCCTAACCGAATCCTCATAGCGCGATTCCAAGGGGAGCACACTGATATTGGGTCTGTCGAACACACTAACAGTATCCGCCTGTGCCAACGGCTTGTAAAGCATGACCTCGGTCATGTTCACTTTGTAGTGGCTTGCGGAGTGGCCTGCCGTAATAAAGCCATTACGAACAAAAAACTGCATCGCCTGTCGATTATCGCGTGCAACCGTGCAGTACAGTTGCCGAGCGGCTTGCAGAGCGACGTACTGTTCACCATGTGCTAATAGCTTGGACCCGACGTGAAGTCGGCCACGCACGTTGTCATGGACGATCAAGGGACTGATCTTGAAGGTGTCTTGTCGCTTTCCAACTAGATGAATTAGTCCAAGTCGGGGCGAGTCAAGCTCTTGTCCAAGAGTAGCAATGAACATGCGTTGCTCAGTTGAGAAGAATCCGAGCCGGTCCTCTCCACCTTCGAGGTGAGTCTCAAAGATGCGTTTGGCGTGCGCAGCATGATCGCCACCGTAGTAGGGGCTAAGGGACGTTTCCATTTGCGAAATGACGAAAGCTCGATCCTCCTCGACAGCCTCCCGAACGATTATTTGCTGTTCAAGGCGGTGAGTTCCCATAGGTACGGGCGGCGTGGAGGAGCTATCTAGAGTTCCGATTGCATCTGCAACTGCCGCTATGACCTGATCCTGATATGAACCGGGACGGCGGAAGTGACGGGCACTGATCGGAATCTGCTCTGCCGCCAGGGTTTGACGAGTGCCTAATTTCATTCCAGCCGCGTCGGAAGTCAGCCCAAAGAGATGTGCTGCGGACCGCGAGAAGGGCGTTTCCCCTATTTGGCGCAGAGCGGCACGGAGAGCGGCGTCAATGTAGTTAGTTGCTTCGACCGTCGCAGACGGGATTTGGTCTGCTGCGGCCTTGAGGTTAGGAAGGGATAGATCGAGCGCAGCGTCAATTCCTCCGTGGGCTACGTCGTGCAGCTCAGCGGCGAGCGGAGTGGAGAGTGCGCTGGCTCTGGTAGGTGACATTGCGCGAGAAGTGTCGCACGTTTTCCGCAGTGAAGTTGACCCTTACCCAAAGTCGGCCAGGGTGGTCATTCTTGGCCATTTCTGGTCAAGAGCATCGACTTGGCCGGAAGTCGGACTCAGTTGTCGTGCGGGGGCCGCGTGTCTTAGTTCATCGTCGGCACTTCAAGGTTCACTCACAAGAACGGAGTTTTATTGTGCCCCCGCTCATCTGCCCCCAGCCTCCGGACTGCCCGCTCTACGCCCAGCGCGTCGACTACGGCCAGGACGAGCCGCTACGCCGGGCCGTTCTGATGGAGCGCCGCACCAGCCCCGATCTGGCCGAGCTCGTCCGGGCCGAGGCCCTGACGAAGGGCCGCACGGTCCCTGCTTTGCTACCGGCTCCCACGCCGGTGCCCCTGCCGATCTTCCTCAACGTCAAGAAAGGAGCCAAGGAATCATGAGCCAACTGCCTATCCGCCTGTCTGGCCTGCCGGGTCAGTCCCGCCAGATCACCAAGGCCGTCCAGGCTCAGGAAAAGACCGAGCTGGCGATCTACGAACACCACCTTCAGGCCCGCTATCTCGCCGAGGTAGACCGCATCGACTCGGCCGCCATCGGCGACGTCACCAAGGCCGCCTTGGAGGAGGAGATGAATGTCCTCGACTGGGGCTTGGAGCAGGCCGCCGGTTCCCAAGCCAAAGCCGAGCTGGTAAGCCGGATGGTGGCCCAACAGTCCCGCATCGACATCGGCCGGATTGCCCGGCGCTTCGGGGGGTGAGGGTCAATGCTCCTAATCGTCCTCCTCATCGTCGCCGCCACCTTGGCCGGAGCGCTCAGCGGTTCGCTGACCGCCCGCAGGCTGCTTCGCCGCCGTGAGGAGCGGGTGCCAGTGCAGCCCGACGAATCAGACCCTTGGGTATCGGCCGAGATAGATCAAGCCGTCGCGCGCTGGGCAATGGAACACGGCCGCCCCGAGGCTGCTGGCCTGATGGCTGACAAGCTCCACCTACTTCATCGCCTGAGTCAACGCCGGAGGTGGTGGACCTAATGGTCTGGGTCATCCTAATCCTGGTTCTCATCGTCGGTCTGTTCATCGGCTACCTGATCTGGATCACCAGCGAGCCGGACGCGCCACCGCTGGACGTTGACCCCGAGCAGGCCATAAAAGCCGCTATCGAGCTGCACAAAATCCGCAGCCGCCTCGACGTGGCCTGGACGAAGAGCGAGCAGCGGCGAGAGGGTGCACACCTGCGCCGTGAGATTTCCGAGGCACTCAAGTCGGATGAGGATGACTAACCCCGGCATGAAAACCCCCGGCGGTCTTCTCGTCACTGCAATTGTCACCCTGGTCCTGCTCGCGGCCACGGCCCCGCTGCTCATCGACCTGTCACACGCTCTGCTGCCCCTCGTCCTAGTCGTTGGCGTGGTCGCCGTCGGGCTGCGCTTGGCCTTTTTCCACACCCGCAGGTGGTGAGTCAATTGTCAATTTCACGTCTTGACCGGCCAACTGACGGCGAGGGAAAATAGAAGGTTACGTTGGCACCTGAGCCCTCACCCTCATCCCCGAAGGCGTGACTGTCAAGGCTGTAAATGGAGGGAGGTAAACCATGCCACAAAAGAAGCAATTAGGAAAAGGGCGACTGACCCGCGTGTCAGTCGTTGCCGAGGAGCGCGAGGAGATCGACTGGGACCGCTTCGCCTGGGCGCTGCTCCAGTATGCCCGCATTTTGGCCGAGCGGGAGGAAGCAGAAGCGCCATGAACTACGCGAAGCTGAACTGGTTTCAGCTTCGGTTCCCGCAGGGGCTAGAGCCAAACGATGTGCTGGCCGCACTGGCTTCATTCTCTGGCGTTCCATACAGCACTTGGATCGTCCTCGACGTTACTGCCACGGCCAGAGGCATCAGCCACCGGCTGGCCGTCACCCCGACCGCGACCGAGACCGTCACGGCGAGCTTGCGGGCCGCCATTCCGAGCCTGCGAGTAGAACCCTTGAGCCCGCCGAACCGAACCAGTGCCCGCCGCTGGCTCTGGCAAATGACGCCGCGAGTCGCCGCCATCCGAACCGACGATACGGCGGCCGTAGCCGCCGCGCTGCTCTCCAGCCTGTTCCCACTGAACGAAGGGGAGTCAGTCCGGCTGGTGTGGACGCTGCGCTCCCTGCCACGGCCACCGCTGCCGGTTGGTCGCTATAACGCGCAGGATGGGCGCGAACGTATCGTCCGCGCCAAGCTGGCGCTGCCGGGCCTATCGGCCTACGGTGAGCTTTCTATCGCCGCCAAAACCCCGGCGCGGCGTGCTCAGCTTGCCCAGCGCACGGCCTCCGTGCTGCGGAGCCTGGCGACGCCCTACGGCCGCCTGGTAGCCGACCTTTACTGGTACGGACAGCTCGCCCGTCTGTTCGGCCAGCGCGGGCGCTATATGAGCGCCCCTGAACTCGGAGCCGTCATTGGCTGGCCGGTTGGCTCACCCGACCTTCCGGGCCTGGAGCTGGGCGCAGCCAAGCGCCTTGTGCCGAGTGCCGCCCTCACAGGTAAAGGCCGCGTTCTGGGAACCAGCGACTTCGCCGGAGTCGATCGCACCGTCGCCATCAGCGCGGAGGCGTCGACGCGGGGGCTGTACGTCCTCGGCCCGACCGGCACCGGCAAGACCAGCCTGCTTAAGAACCTCATCAAGAGCGACCTTGAGCAGGGACGCGGCCTGGTGGTCATCGAGACCAACGGCGACCTCATCAACGACCTGACGGATCTCATTCCGCCAGAGCGGATCGAGGACGTCCTGCTGCTCGACCCCACCGACAGGCGTTACGCAGTCGGCTTCAACCCCTTTGCTGGCTCGGCCGATCCATCGCTTGTCGCCGACCAGCTCGGCGAGCTATTTCAGCGGCTCTGGCAGGCGTTCTGGGGGCCGCGCACCGCTCAGCTCACCCATATGGGCCTACTGACGCTGGCCCGCCGTCCCGGCTCGACGCTGCTCGACCTGCCGCGCCTCTACCTCGACCCGACCTTCCGCGAGAAGGTGCTCACCGATCTGGACGATCCGCTGGGCCTCGGCCCGGACTGGCAGTGGTTCGAGAGCTTGTCCAGAGCTGAGAAGGCCAACGTCATTTCGCCCTTGCTCAACAAGGTGCGTCAGTTCACTGCCCGCCCGTCTATCCGCGCGATTGTCGGCCAGGCCAAGCCGCCCCTCACGATGCGCCAGATAATCGAGCAGAAGAAGGTATTACTGGTCAACCTGCCAAAGGGGCTGATCGGAGCGGAAACCTCTCAGCTCCTCGGTTGTCTTGTCTTGACCGCCACTTGGCAGGCCGCCGCCGAACGGGCCGCCCTGTCGCCGAGTCGCCGTCACCCCTTCGGGCTGTATGTCGATGAGGTGCAGGATTTCGCCTCCGCCCCGGTGCCCTGGGATGAGCTGTTCGCTCAGGGCCGCAAGTACGGCCTGGCCCTGACGGTCGCCCACCAAAACCTGGAGCAGCTTCCCAAGGAGCTGCGCGAGGTCGTGCTGGCGAACGCTCGCAGCAAGGCTTTGTTCGCCCTGAGCGCGTCTGACGCTCGCGTCATGGAGCGGCTGTTCGCTCCGGCGCTCACTGCCGCCGACCTGCAAGCGCTTGACCCCTATGGGATAGCCGCACAAGTCGCGCTTGACGACGGCAGCACCGCGCGGCCGGTGACGCTCACCACGCCCGCACCGCCAGCGTCGCTTGGCACTACAGAGCAGGTGCGGCAGGCATCACGTCAGAACTATGCGCGCCAGCGCAGCGAGATAGAGGCGGCTCTGCGCGCCCAAGCCAGTCACCGCCGGCACGCGCCGGCACCCGTCGGCCGCAAGCTCAGGAGCGCGTCGTGATCCCGCCGCTCGCCCGTCCGTTCGCGTTGAGCTACCCGAGCCGCAATCCAGCTCCCCACGCGCTACCCGCGCTGAATTGGCCACTGACTATATGTCTCAAATGGAGTCACCAATGACCGACCATTACGTCACCGCAGCGGTCGCGCGTGACCTGACCGCCCGCCTCACTGACGATGATCTTGCTCTGCTGCGCCGCGTCTACGAGCTGCGTTTCGTCAGCGGCGACCAGCTCACCCGGATGCACTTCGCGGACAGCCCTGACGCGGCAGTCAACGCCCGCGCTGCTCGCCGCACCCTCCTTCGCCTCACGCGCCTGGACGTGCTGGAGCGGTTGCCCCGAGTCGTCGGGGGAGTTCGCAGCGGTTCGGCTGGCTTCGTCTACCGCCTGGGCCTGGCCGGTCAGCGCGTCGCCCTGGAGCAGAGCTGGTTGCCGGATCAGCGTAGGCGGCGGTCGCGCGTTCCGGGGACGTTGTTCCTAGCTCATGCGCTGCAAGTCGCCGAGCTGCACACGCTGTTTGTCGAGGCCGACCGCTCCCGCCAGCTTGAGCTATTGGAGCTGAGGGCTGAACCTGCTTGTTGGCGCAGCTACGGCGGGGTTGGCGCTCAGCGGGTCATGCTCAAGCCGGACAGCTATCTGCGCCTGGGGGTCGGTGACTTCGAGGACAGCTACTTCATCGAGGTAGACATGGGAACCGAGGGCAGCCGGGCGCTGGATCGTCAGCTCAAAGCCTACGTCGCCTACCACGATAGTGGGAGGGAGCAAACCGAATGCGGCGTCTTCCCAAAGACCCTGTGGCTCGCGCCGGATGCAAGGCGCGTGAACGCCATCGAGGGCTGCGTGCGACGGCTGCCGCAGAGCCGCGAGCTGTTCCAAGTCGAGCTGTTCGCTGAGGCCGTGCGGGTTGTAAGGAACACATCAAACGTGCCGTGAAAACGATCATATGTAACGGATTGATGGCAGACACACGCTGTATACTTATGAGTAGTAATCCACCGCTGAGATAAGAGAAAGGAGGTGACTGAAATGTCCACCAACAAACCATCAACAAACACCGAAACCGAGGACGTGCAGCCAACGCCGAGCAAGCGCGCATTCGTCTACCTGCGCGTTTCCTCCGAGGGCCAGGTCAACACCGGCTATGACCGCGACGGGCTGTCCATCACCGCCCAGCGCGAGGCTGCCGAGGACAGGGCCGCCCAGCTCAATGCGGAGATCGTGCGCGAGTTCTCCGACCCCGGCAAGAGCGCGTTCGTGGACCTACATAAGCGCACCGACTTTCTGGCGATGCTGGACGAACTCAAGGTGCTAAACGCGAGTGAGGCCACCCGCATTGACTACGTGATCGTCTGGGCGCTGAACCGCTGGGCGCGCAACGTCCAAGACCACCACCGCACCCGCGAGCTGGTCAAAGCGGCCGGAGCGCGCATCGTTTCCATCACCGAGCCGATGATCGGCGGGGACGAGTCGCCGGAGTCCTTCTTCATGGAGAGCATGTTTGCCCTCAACAACCAGTATGAGTCCATGAAAACCGGCCGCAACGTCAGCCGGGGCCTCTACCAAAAGGCCAAAGACGGCGGCACCTATGGCTGGGCGCGGCTCGGCTATCTCAACGACGTGGAGCGCCTGCCGGACGGTCGCCAAGTAGCGAGCGTCAGTCTCGACCCGAAGCGTTCGCCCTTGCTGACGCTGGCATTCCAGTTGTTCGCCAGCGGCGAATACTCGCTCTCCAAGCTCGCCAAAGAGTTGCACTTCCTCGGGCTGAGGAGCCGCCGCACCCGTCGCCATCAGGGCGAGAAGATCGGCACGTCCACCCTCCAGCGCATCCTCCGCGACCCCTACTACGCCGGATGGGTCATCTACAAACGCGGAACGGACGACGAGCAGGTCTTCCGGGGCCGCCATGAGCCCCTGATTGACGAGGACACCTTCAACCGCGTCCAAGTCCTGCTGGACGAAAAGCGTGTCGCTGGCGAGCGCCCGCAGAAACATCACCACTACTTGAAGGGCAGCGTCTTCTGCGGCGAGTGCGGGCGACGGCTGGTCTACTCCCTGAGCCGCGGTAAGAACGGGCGGCGCTACGCCTACTACTTCTGCGCCAGCCGCGCTAGCGGCTCAAGCTGCGCCATGCGCGACAACATCCGCCCCGAGCTGATCGAGGACGCCATTCAGCGCTACTACGTGGGTCGTCCCGTCCAACTCACCGCCGAGCAGGTAGCGAAGCGCACCGACGCCATCGAAAGGCTGGTCGCCGTCAGCCAGGGCGCGGTCATGCACGTCAAGACGGCCAAGATCGAGCTGATCGACAAGCTCAAGGCCCAGCAATCCCGTCTGCTGCGCCTGCACGTCGAAGAGGGCGACGACATCTCGCCGGACGCCTTCCGCGACGAGCGCGCCCGTCTGCAAACCGACATCAAAGCGGCCGAAACCTCACTGGCCGCCACCGAAGAACGGCTCGATCTTGATGCCACGATGCTGCGTCTGGCGTTGGAGTTGGCCGAGGACGTGGCCGAGGTCTACCGCGATGGTCCCGAGTCGCTGAGGCGCGGCTACAACCAGGCATTCTTCAAAAAGCTCTACGTCATGCCGGAGCGCGACGAGGAAACCGGCGAGCTGGCCGTCCGTGTCGCCAATGCCGAGCTGACCGAGCCCTATGCCGTCCTGCTGGCCGATGAGCTGGCCCCCGGCGTCTTGGCCGAGGCCGAAGCCATCGCTGGAGCCGCTGAAAGCAGCGAAGGCAGCCCCGAAGGGCTGCCCGCTGTGCCGTGTTCGAACTTTGAAGTTTTGGCGGAGGGGGTGGGATTCGAACCCACGAGACACCCGAAGGCATCTAACGGCTTTCAAGGCCGCCGCATTCAACCGCTCTGCCACCCCTCCAAGGGTGCTCAGACGATATGTCGATGCTAGCGGCAAATGTATGGACGAAAAGGCATGGAGTAAAAGGGTGGTGGTGGTGATTGGATACAGATAATGCGCCGGCTTCTCATCCTCGCCTCGACGATGGTCTTTTTCGACGTCGCCTTCTATGCGGCGATCGCACCGCTGCTGCCCGACTACGTCGCTGAATTCGGTCTGAGCAAGGCGCAGGCCGGCATTCTCGCCGCGGCCTACGCGGCGGGGACGCTGCTTGCCTCCTTGCCGGCGGGTTTCGTGGCGACGCGCATGGGTCCGCGCCGCACGGTGATCGGCGGTCTCCTCCTACTCGGAGTCTCCAGCCTCGTCTTCGGCCTCGCCGGCGAGATCGTCCTGCTCGACGCGGCGCGCTTCGTCCAGGGCATCTCGGGGGCGCTGATCTGGTCCGGAGCTCTGACCTGGCTGATCACCACCGCCCCGGCAGAGCGACGGGGCTCGGTGATCGGCACGGCGCTCGGCACGGCGGTCGCCGGCGCGCTCGTCGGTCCCATCCTGGGAGCCCTGGCGGCCGAAATCGGGACGGGCGCCGTCTTCGGGGCCGTGTTGGGCATCGCCATACTGCTTGCCGCGGTGGCCTCGCGTCTGCCGGAACCCGGTCCCCCCGAGCGTCAGCCGCTGCGGGAGGTTGCGACGACGATGCTCACTCGCCCGGTGCTCACCGCCACGGCATTCGTCGCAATTCCCTCGGTGATGTTCGGGGCGGCCGAGGTGCTGGTGCCGCTGCGCATCGACGAACTCGGCGGTGGGCACGTGGCGATCGCCGGAGGCTTCATCGCCGGCGCTGCCCTGGAGGCGGGATTGGCCCCGGTCGCGGGTCGGTACTCGGATCGTGTCGGGCGCCGCATTCCCTTCGTCATCGGGATCGGCATCTGTGCCGGCGCGATGGTCCTGCTGGCGGTGGCACAGGGCCTGGGGCCGGTTCTGGCAGCCTTGATATTCGCCTCTCTGGGTGCGGGCGTCTGCTTTGCCCCCGCGCTGACCACACTCTCTGAGACGGCCGACCTCAGCGGCCTCCACCAGGGCTTCGCGGCCGGTCTATCCAACATGGCGTGGGCAGCTGGGCAGACCGTTGGGGCGTTGGCGGGTGGCGCCGCCGCAAGCGCCACCGGCTACGCAGCGCCGAGCCTGGCGGTCGCCGCGCTGCTGCTTCTCACTTCCGCCTACGCATATCGCTCCCTGGTTGCGCCGCTGGTTCAACCGGCGGAGGGCTAGACGGACTAGCGTTAGCCCGTGGCCCAGACCTGGCGCAACTGGACGGGGGACCAACGCTGCATGCCGATGGAGCTCGTGCGACCGCGCGACCGCGACGAGCTGGGCGCGGCGATCGTTGCGGCCGCCGAGGCGGGGCGCACGGTGAGCGTCGCCGGCAGCGGCCACTCCTTCACCAAGGCGGCAATGACCGACGGCACGCTGATCGATGTCGCCGCGCTGCGCGGCATGATCGACGCCGATCGCAGCTCCGGTCTGGTCAAGGTGGGGGCGGGCACGGTCCTCGCCGACCTCAACGAGGAGCTGCACCGGCTGGGCCTGGCGATGGAGAACCTTGGCGACATCGATCGCCAGACGGTCGCCGGTGCGATCTCCACCGGCACCCACGGCACCGGAGCGGAGCTGCGCAACATCTCCGCCCAGGTCGAGGGGGTGGAGCTCGTCTGCGCTGACGGAAGCGTGCGCGTGCTCGACGCGAGCGAGCCCGACTTGCTGCGCGCTGCCCGCGTCAGCATCGGCGCGCTCGGGGCGATCGCGGCGGTGACGCTGCGCTGCGTTCCGGCATTCGTCCTCGAGCGAATCGACTCGCCCCAGCCGCGCGAGGAGGTGCTCGACAGCTTCGATCAGCGCGCCGCCGCCAATGACCACTTCGAGCTCTTCACCTTCCCCTATGCCGACTCGGCCCTGGTGCTCGAGCGCAATCGGGTCGAGGGTGCCCCTCGGCCGCGGGGCAAGGCCGCCGCCTATCTCAACGACATCGTGCTCGAGAACTGGGCGCTGGAGGCGCTCTCGGCTGCGGGGCGGCTCGTCCCCAGGGCAATTCCAGGGCTATCGCGGCTCGCCGCCGCGCTTGCCTCGGGCGGCAAGACCATCGATCGCAGCGACCGAGTCTTCGCCAGCGAGCGCCGCGTCCGCTTCACCGAGATGGAGTACGGGGTGCCGCGTGAGCACGGGCCGGAGGCGGCGCGGCGGGTGATCGAGTGGGTGCGCGCCAACCGCTACCCGGTCTTCTTCCCGATCGAGATGCGAGTTGCCGCCGGCGACGATGCGCTGCTCAGTCCCTCGCACGAGCGCGGCACCGCCTACATCGCCGTCCACCAATATCGGGGGATGGAGTGGCGTCCCTACTTCGAGGCGGTCGAGGCCATCATGCGCGACTACGGCGGCCGCCCCCACTGGGGCAAGCGCCACTTCCAAACCGCCGAGACCCTGGCGTCGCTCTACCCGGCCTGGGAGACGTTCCAGGCGGCGCGCGGCGAGCTCGACCCCGGGCGCGTCTTCACCAACGAGTACGCGGCCCGGGTGCTCGGCTCTTGACGAAAGCCATGTTTGGCCCCTATGAGGGGCTCAACATGCGCCTCGTCAGAGGAACGTCTTGCCGTCGCCCCTATAGGTGGGGACCACGTCGACGATCTCGTCACCCTCGACCAAGTGGAGGACGTCGAAGCGCTCGCAGAGCTCGCCAGCCTTGGCGTGACGCAGGTAGACGCGGTCGCCGATCGAGAGCCCCGCTGCCGGCGCACCGAGCAACGGCGTCTGCACCTCGCCGGCGCCCTCCTCGGGATCGAGGCGGAGGCCGCCCGGCAGCCAGGGTGCGGGGAGGCGTGCCGGATCGCCGCTTCCCGACGCCAGGTAGCCGCCGCCGAGCGCGGTCGCCACGCTCGGCGCGGGCTTGCGCACGATCGGCAGCGCGAACCCCGCCGCCGGAGTGAGCGTGAAACGGCTGTAGTGATCGAAGAGGGCGGGCGCGTAGAAGCCGGAGCCGGCGGTCACCTCGGTCACCGCGTCCTCGGCCCCGGTCAGCTCGAGGCTGCCGGTGCCGCCGCCGTTGACGATCGGCAGCTCGGCGAATTCGCGGATCGCGGCGACGATCGCGCCGCGCCGCTTGGCCAACTCGGCGGCCGAGCGGCGCTGCATGAAGCGAATTCCGGCGCCCCGCAACCGCCGCCCGGGCGGCCGGTCGCCGACGCCCGCGATCTGGCCCTCATATGCCATCAGCGCGGCCAGCTTCAGCTGCGGCCGCCGCTCGATCTCGTGCGCCAAGGCGACAGCCTGCTCGACCGTGTGCAGGGGGGAGCGCTTCGGTCCGACTTTGACGCGACCGCCCAGCGCCCACCAGCTCGCGTCGAGGTCGATGCAGACCCTGACCGGGGCTGCTCCCCCGCCCAGCACCGATTGGATTGCGTCGAGATGCTCCACACAATCGACCATCACGATCGGCGCCCCCTCCGGATTGGCGACCGAGCGCAGCGCCAGCTCGCTCAAGGTCTCGGTGTCAGCGGTCGGGTAGGCGAGCAGCAGGTTCTCGAATCCCTGCTCGGCCAGCCAAAGCGTCTCCGGCAGGGTGAAGGTCATCAGCCCCTTGAAGCCGGCGTCGCTGCGCAGGACCCGCTCCTGCAGCTCCCGGCAGCGCAGCGACTTGCTCGCCACCCGGATCGGCTTGCCGCCGGCCCGCCCCAGCATCGCCGCCGCGTTGGCCGCCATCGCGTCGAGGTCGACGAAGGCAAACGGCGCCTCGACCTCAGCGAGGATCGACTCGTACTCCTCGTATGAGCGAGCGGGACGCGACGGCACACTCCGAGACTAACTGCGCCGTACCCCGTATCCGGCGCTATGGTTTTCAACCCCGGAGAGGTGGCCGAGTGGCTGAAGGCACTCGCCTGCTAAGCGAGTAGGGGGCGCAAGCTCTCTCGAGGGTTCGAATCCCTCCCTCTCCGCTTTTCCCAAAGCTCAGGTCTCCTCGCGCTTCGGTATCGAGTGCGAGGCGCCGGGTATCAATGGGTCCGCTGCGCTGTCTGCTGACGACCCCCTTGCACCCAGCTGTCCTGCGGACGAGACGAGCATGTCCTGGGCGAATCGCTCGTTGAAGCCCGCCAAGAAACCGAGCACCGCGTAGAAGGCGAGCCTGTTGCCGGTCGTGATCTGAACCGCCGGCAGCCACCCGCCCTCAACCGCGCTGAAGAGGACGAGTCCAAAGACAGCGCCAATCAGAGGCCGAACCGCGCCCAGCGCGACGAGGGTTCCCGGGCCGGCGTCGTAGTCCAGTCGCAGCTGCCCCGATGCCATCCGCTGCAGAACGCTGACCGCCGCCCCAACCCCGCCCGCCAGCAGCGCCACCCCGTACCAAGCCGCTATGTCCCGGACGAGAAAGACGATCGCCAGGGCGATGCAGAGCAACGCGATTGCAATGACGCCGAAGATCATCCCTTTGCCATATCGCCCCCGCGCGTAGCGTTGGGCGGCCCGGTCGAACTCGACTTCAGCGTTGTCGACACCCGGCCGGATGACGGCGACCCTCTTGAGGAATGCTGGAGACGGATCCTGGGTGAGCTCCTGCTTGTCTCTCTGCTGATTGCGGTTGAGCTTCTCCAGGTTCACTGCCGAGAAGAGCGAGGTGCAGAGCTCATATGCTCGCTCACTGTGCGGCTCACGGGCGGCGACCGCGCGTTTGATGCGCTTCAGCTTTCTTTTCCAGCGCCGGTGTGCAACCCAGCTCGAGGGCTTCTCGGGCAGCAACGATAGGTCGGCGGGCCAGAGGTCGCGGGCCTGATTCGCGAGGATCTTGACTCGGCCGAGCATGCCTTGTGCGGCTGACCAGTCGAACTCGATCGCCCGCTCCATGATCGAGTCCCGCAGCGCCTGCTCTGCGTTCAGGGACACTCCGCACCCCGGGGGGCCGAATATCGAGACACTCAGGTCGGTGGCGAGCATCTGGCTCCGCTTCCGTTCCCTTGTCTTGAAGGCCGTCAGCGCAATCTCGTAGAACTCTTCCCCCAGGGCGTGTTCGGGTTCGTCCGGCAGCGTGCGCCAGTGGCCGAGCCGGACCAGGTCCGCCAGGCCGATGTCTTGCCGCTGAACGCGATCTGCCCAGATCGCAGCTAACTCCCGCTTGCTTTTGGCGACCTGGTGGCCACCGATGCAGGAAACCAGTGTTTTCATCCGTCCCCTCCCAACCCTGACACTTCTAAATCTGACTAGTCGAGCCTAACGTTGATGCTGCCAGGATGTCCTGTCGCGAGCGGCGCTAGCTCGGCACGGCGTAGAGGGCCGCATGGGGTAGGGCGAAGGTTCGCAGGAGGAAACCGCCGGGAGTGCCGCTGGCTAAGCGGCTTCCGAAGCCTCTCTAAGAGCTGGCAGCGGTGCGGGCGCCGTCGCGTCGAGCGGCATCACGATCGCCGCGGGCTGGGCGGGTGCCGCGGGACGGCGGCCGCGCAGGCGCTCGTGGCTGCAGACGACGTAGCACCACTCCATCAGGCGCATGCGCGAGGAGGGGTCCATCTCCTCGATCGTCGCCCCCACCAGGTAGTGGCCCTCCGCCTCGCGGCAGGAGCGGATCTCGACCTGGGCGGCGACCTCGTGCGCGTCGCCCGTTGCGTCCTCGAGCTCGAGCAGGACGGCGGGGCGCTCGCCGATCTCCACGGGCGTATCGAGCACGAGGCCGACGCCGGCCGCGCTGGCGTCGACCAGCTGGCCGCCGATGTGGCCGGCCGCGGCAAAGCAGTGCGCGGGCGCCTCCCCCTGGAAACGGTAGATCTGACGCCGCTGCTGGCGGCGGCCGACGGCGAGCAGGGTGCGCAGGACGCGGCGCAGCTCGATCAGGCCAAGCAGCGGCACGACGACCGCGGCAATCCCGGGCAGGTCAGGCAGAGGCCCGACCCCGGCGAGGTCGAGCAGGCGCAGCGAGGTGCCGCCGGCCAGCACCACCGCTGCGATGACCACTAGGTGCAGCTTGCGCATCGCCGCGATCCCACCACCGTCGCTGCCCTGCTTCGGCGTCACCTTGAAGGCGGTGCGGCCGGGGCGGAAGATGCAGCGCAGCGCCCGCGTATAGATCTCCATCGTCAGCAGCTCGTAGTGGGCGGTCTCGCCGATCCTCATGTAGCCGCGGGTCAGGGCCGAGCCAGCGAGCAGGTTGAGCGACACGGAGGGCAGCCAGAGCGCCGCCAGCGCGACGACGCTGATCTTCATCGGCAACTCGCCGGTCCACATCACCAGGCCGAGCGTCGCCAGCAGCAGCAGGCGCATCGGCGGCGCCAGGTAGGCGGCGAGGCTGACGAAGTAGGAGAGCCGCTGGAGCGGGCGCAGCTCGCTGGCACGCAGCGGGGACTCGGGCAGGGTGAAGACGGCGAGGTTGCCCCGCGCCCAGCGGTCGCGCTGCAACAGGTAGCCGTCCAGGTCGTGCGGGGCGAGGCCCTGGACGAGGACCTCGTCGTGGTAGCGGCTGGTCCAACCGTGGCGCTGCATGCGGATCGTCGTGTGAAAGTCCTCGGCGATCGTCTCGGTGGCGACACCGTCGATCTCGAGCAGCGCCTGGCGCCGCAGCACGGCGGCCGAGCCGCACCAGTAGGCGGCGCGGTGGCGGTCCTTGCCGGGACAGACGACGCGGTAGAAGAGCGATTGCTCGTGGCGGCCTACGACGTAGTGCTGGACCGAGTCGTGGTTGAAGAAGTCGTGCGGGCTCTGCACCAGGCCGACCCGCTCGTCGTCGAAGTAGCCGACCAGCGCGTCGAGCGCGTCCGGCATCGGCACGTGGTCGGCGTCGAGCATCAGCACCAGCTCGCCCTCGGTGCGGGTCAGCGCTGCGTTGATGTTGCCCGCCTTGGCGTGTGAGTTGTCGGGGCGCGTCAGGTACTCGGCACCGGCGGTCCGCGCCAGCGCCTCCATCTCCGGCCGCCGGCCGTCGTCGAGCAGGTAGGTCGTGTGCGGATAGGTGAGCGCCCTGCAGCCAGCCAGCGTCGCCGCCACCACCTCGAGGGGCTCGTCATAGGTGCAGACGTAGACGTCGACCTCGCGGCCCGGCCTGACCGGCGGCCGCACCGCGGGCGGGCGCGACGACGAGTACCAGGCGAGGGTGCCGAGCGCCCACAACCCGTAGATCTCGGTGACCAGCAGCATCGCGAAGGCGATCGGGCTGGCTCCCTGGCCACTCCAGCCGATCCTCCAGATCAGATAGCCGACCCCCCAGAGCAGCGCACAGGCCGCGAAAAGGCGCAGCGGAACCGGGTGGCGGTCGAAGAACCGGCCAATGCGCGTTTGCTCGTCGGCTTGCACGAACGGTGCATCGGCGGCGCCGGATACGGCCTTGAGCCCTGGGACGCGAGACGTTCCAGTGCCATCCGCGCAGGCGGCGGCCTCTACGTAGAATCAGCCGTCGGACCGAGTTCCCCGGAGGGGTGCCGGAGTGGTTGAACGGGGCAGTCTCGAAAACTGGATTCAGCCTGTCTTGCCTATAGCTTGCTGGCAGAGGTGAGCCGTAGCACTCCTGCTTTCACGCGAGGCTGTCGCACAAACCCCCTGCTTTTCGGTCCGTTCGCGCCGGGAAAATGGGTCATGCCCCAGAACTTCCTCAGCTGCGACCGTGACCAACCGCTACTGCTGCCGCCGGACCTGCGCG
>Ga0164299_10000030_pt1 | contig 30354 bp, 31 predicted proteins | sample Whisoiple_221_MG_FD_109712 | JGI IMG/M metagenome (GOLD analysis project Ga0164299, IMG submission 109712) | Unamended control soil microbial communities from upstate New York, USA - Whitman soil sample_221_MG | ecosystem: Environmental > Terrestrial > Soil > Agricultural land ...
CCGCCTGGAGCTGCTTGAAGCAGATCAGGCAGCAGCCGATAGTCAGGAACGCCTCGTGGATGTCCGCACGCCGCTCATAGCGCACCCGCAGACGGCGGTACTGGTGAAGCCAGGAGATCGTGCGCTCGACCACCCAGCGCTTTCGGCCAAGGCCCGAGCCGTGCGGGTCGCTCGGCCTGGCGACCCTGACCTTGACCCTGCGGCGGCGTAGTTCGCGACGAGACTTCCGTGAGTGATAGGCCCGATCGCCGTAGACGCTCTTCGGCCTTCGCCTGGGCCGGCCTCGCCGTCCTCGTACCGGCGGCACGGCGTCCACCAACGAGACGAAGCGGGTGATGTCGTTGATGTTTGCGGCAGTTGTCTCGGTTGCCAACGGGTTGCCGCGCCCACAAGTGATCAGATGGTGCTTGGAGCCCGGCTTTCGGCGGTCCACCGGGCTCGGGCCGGTGCCCTCGCCCCCCCAAAGGCACGCACGTGGGAGGAGTCGACCGCGGCCCGGCGCCAATCGATCTCGCCCGCGGCATTCAGCTTCGCCAGGAGCGCCTCGTGCAGCCGTTGCCACACGCCCTGCTCCTGCCATTCACGCAGGCGCCGCCAGCAGGTGACCCCCGAGCCGCAGCCCATCTCCTGGGGGAGGTCCTCCCAGGCGATGCCGGTCTTCAAGACGAAGAGGATGCCGGTCAGGGTCTGACGGTCGGGGACGCGCTTGCGACCGGGGTAGCGGTAGCGGCGCTCGACCTTGGGGATCAGCGGCTCCACCACCTCCCAGAGCTCGTCGGGGACCAACGGTGAAGCCATGGTGCGCTCCCTTCTCGGGTTTACACGTTATGGATTCGACGGCGGTTCCCCGGAACCTCTTTCTGAAAGGGGTTCTTAGGCGTTCAGCCGGACCGGCAGCGTCTTCAGCTGGTTGAGGAAAGCCGACTCGACGAATACGGGCCTGCCGTCGAGTTCCATGTCGGGGTAGCGGGCGAGGGTCTCCTCCAGGAGGATCTTCAGCTCGAGGCGGGCGAGGGCGGTTCCGAGGCAGAAGTGACGGCCGCCGGCGCCGAAGGCCTGGTGCTCGGGGTTGCGCAGCACATCGAAGCGGTCGGGATCCTCGTAGCGAGTCTCGTCACGGTTTGAGGAGGCGTACCACATCACCACCTTGTCGCCCTCCTTGATCTCCTGGCCGTGCAATTCCGTGTCGCGGGTCGCCGTGCGGCGGAAGTGGGCGAAGGCGGGGAACATCCGCAGCGACTCCTCGACCGCGCCCGGGATCAACGACGGATCGTCGAGCAGGAGTTGGCGCTGGTCGGGGTGCTCCATCAGCGCTCGCATGCCGCTGCAGTAGGTCGCCTTGGTGCTGTCGTTGCCGGCGGCGACGAGCAGGAAGAAGCCCATCACGATCTCGTGTTCCTCGAGCCGCTCGCCGTCGACCTCGGCATGTACGAGGACGCTGGTCAGGTCATCGGTCGGGTTCTCGCGACGGGCGGCGATCAGCCTGCCGCAGCGCGCGAAGATCTCCGGGACCGCGGTGGCGATGGCGCCCTCGATGCCCTCGGGGTTGAGGTCGGGATCGCTCGCTCCCAGGGTCGAGTTCATCAGCTCGGCCCAGACCGCATCGTCCTCGGGCGGAATTCCCATGAAGCTGCCGATCACACGGGCCACCGCGGGCTGGGCCACGTCGGTGACCAGGTCGCAGCCCTCGCAGCCCTCGAGCCGCTCAAGGACGTCGATGACGATCTTGCGGATCTGGCCCTCGTGGGCGGCAATGCGCTTCGGCGTGAAGCCCGCCTGGAAGAGCGCCTTGACCCGGTCGTGCTTGGGCGGGTCCATGCCGATGAACATCGCCCGCATCAGCTCCAGCGGGAAGATCGCGGTGATCGCGGTGATGCCGCCGCGTTCGGAGGAGTAGGTCTGCCAGTCGCGACTGACCGCGTGGACGTCGTCGGCCGTCGTCACCGACCAGTAGCCGGCCGACTCGGGAAACTCGGTGACGCGGGCGGTCCAGTGGACCGGGCACTCGCTGCGCATCTGCTTGAACATCTCGTGGGGCGGGCCGTCGGGCCAGTGCTCGCGCTCGGTGAGGAGCAGCTGCTCGAGGTCGACGGCCATTGCCGCGCATGGTACTGGCTGTCTAGCCAGTATCAACCAGAGCGACGCTGCCGCCGACCTCAACCCGACCATCGGCAAGGGGGCGGCAAAGCAGGACCGAGCCGTGCCCCTGGTGGATCGCGATCGGCCGGTCGAGTCGGGCGCAGAGCCCGATCGCCGCCGAGCCCGTCGCCTCGTCCTCGGCGATCCCGGCCGCGGGGACGAAGGAGCGGGCGCGCACCGTCCCCGCCGCCTCGTCGATCCAAGCCCAGCTGTAGGTGTTCGTGTTCGCCGCCGAGGCAGAGAGCCCCCGCACCGCCGCCGGCGAGTCCAGCTGGCGGTACTCGAAAGGCGGCACCCACTCGGGCCGGGCGGCGACGTGGGTCGCACCATCCTCGCAGCGCACGCCGACTTCGCCGGCCGGCGGCCGCAGTACGTCAACCGGCGTTCCTTCCCTTGCCAGCAGCCAGGCGGTGCCGACGCTTGGGTGGCCGGCAAAGGGGAGCTCGATCTGCGGCGTGTAGATGCGCATCCGGCCGGCGGCGCGATCGTCGACGAAGACGGTCTCGCTGAAACCCAGCTCGGCGGCGATCACCTGGCGCTCACGCTCTGGCACCTCGCGGCCATCGAGAAAGACGCCAAGTGGATTGCCCCACTCGCCATCCTCGTTGACGAAGACTCGGAGGACCTGGGGGGTCTGCACCTGGTGGAGCTTAGGTCGATCGACTACCGTGGCGCGATGAGAGCGCTGCGGGAGAATTGAAGTTGCTGCGTGTCCGTCCCATCTAGGAGAGGAGCAGATGTGTCAGATCGAGAATTGAATTGGAGGAGCGGGCGGCGCCTGCCGGCGCTCCTCATCGCCCTGTCGATAGGGGTCACCGGGGTTGCCTGGTCAGGCTGTGGCGGCAGCAGCGACAGCAGCAGCAGCGAAGCCCAGAAGCAGATCGAAAAGGGCGCCGAAGAAGCGAAGCAGGGGATCGAAAAGGCCAAGGAAGAAGTGAAGAAGGGCTTCGAAAAGGCTGAAAAGGAAGCGAAGCAGGGAGTCAGCAGCGGTTCCGCCGAAGCCCAGAAGGGAATCGAAAAGGCCAAGGAAGAAGCGCAGGAGGGAATCGAAAAGGGCAAGGAAGAAGCCCAGCAAGGGATCGAAGAAGCCGAAAAGTACGCGCAGGAACAGGCGCCTTAGGCGCGCGCGGAGACGGGAGCCGACTCTTCGGCGAGGTCGACGGCAAGAGCCTCAACGACGCGCGGGTCGAACTGACTGCCGGAGTTACGGCGCAGTTCGGCCAGCGCCTCGGCGGGTCCAACGGGCTCCCTGGTGGGATGCCGCTCGGTCATCGCCGCGAAGGCGACCGAGACGGCGATCACCCGCGCCTCCAGCGGGATCGATTCGCCCGCCAAGCCGTCCGGGTAGCCGCTGCCGTCGAAGTGCTCGCCGCTCGAGCGCACGAGGCGGGCGACGGAGGCGAGCCCGGGCGCCGCGGCGACGATCCTTGCGCCCTCGGCCGTGTGGCTGCGCACTATCGCCCGCTCGATTTCGTCGAGCGCATCCTTCTGCAGCACCGATTCCGGCACGGCCAGCAGACCGATTCGCTGCAGCTCAGCGGCAAGCGCGATGTCGTCGATCGCCTCGCGGTCCAGGTCGAGCCGGCGGGCCAGCGAGATCGCCCGGTAGGCGGTGACGCGGAGATGGTCGCGAAGCTCGGGGTGGCGAGCGTCGAGGGCGGCCATCAGCACCGCGTGCGCCTGGCGCCGCGCCGAGCGGTGGCGGCTTTGGCGATTTGCAGAGAGTCGCCGGCTGGCGACCTGCAGCGCCAGCTCGGCATCCGCGGCCTCGCTCGGGATCCTCGCCTCGCCATAGGAGCGGCCGATCGCCGCCGTGGTGTCCTCGCTCTGCAGCGAGCCGGTTGCGGCGAGGACGATCTCACCGAGCTCGCGATCCCCGGCCGGCACGAGCACCGCCAGCCTGCTTGCGGCGACCCGGTAGGCGATCCCGCCGAGCGGCAGGACCGCGTCGACCAGCTGGCGGGCGAAGCCGCGCAGCATCTCGTCTCCGACCGTGTGGCCAACGCGATCGCTGTGCGCCTCGAGCCCCTCCAGTTCGAGCAGGACGAGGACCCAGCCGCTGCCGGGCGCACTTGCCGCCGCATCGATGTCGGCTTCGAGGCTGCTGCGATTGCGCAGGCCGGTGACCTGGTCGTTGACCGCGTCGCGCCGCTGGATCGCGAGCGCCCGCGACTGGCGCCGGTTCGTTTCCAGCATGCGAAAGAACACGGTGACGATCAGCCCCAGCGTCAGCCAGAAGACGAGCGCCGGCACCCGCTGGTTGAGATGGTCGTAGACGAGCAGCGCGATGCTGAGCAGGGCAAAGGTGAGGGGAGCGATGACGGAACGCCAGCCGCTCGGTCCCAGCACCACGCTCCATACGCGCCGAATCACCTGCACGGTCGCTTTCATCGGCCGTCCGGGCAGCAAAGAAAAGACCCACGGACGATTGATCGAAGGCAGCGGATGAGATCAGCGGCAACTGGCGGGCCTCCATGCGCTCGCCGCCTTCGCCAGCTTTCCTACCGCACCACGCAATCCCGAGTCAGGGTGGTGACGATCTGCTTGCCGCCGGCGAAGGTGAAGGTTCCCCGGGTGAAGGAGAAGATCGCCCCGGGGAAACCGGACGGGGCGGCGCAACGAGCGCTGAGGAAGCTGTACCCCTGCCCGCGGTAGCTGTACTGGCGGTCGAAGACAAGTGAGACGTTGGTGACGTAACCGAGGTCGGAGGCGAGCCGTGGAATCCGCGCCGTCAGCACCGTGCCAAATTTCCCCTGCTTTGGATGCCGGATCGTGAAGGTGAGCACGACCGTCACGTCCACTGGTTTCGAGCCGTTTATGTGCAGCAGGATCGCGGGATGGCCGTGCGTCCGGCTGTTGAAGGCGAGCATCTTGCCCTTGACCGGGAACGGGGCCCGGTCGGGGAACTCGACGTTGGCGATGAACGTGCCGTGCCCGACCAGAGCGCCACGGCAGCGATCCAGGGCGACCGGGGAATCGGTCGACTCGAGCAGGGCAACAGGGCAAACTGGAAGTCCCGTGGTGGTGATGCGGCCGTAGCGATTGACCCCGAAGGAGATTCGCCGCAGCTGCGGCGGCCGGGACCCGTCGCTGGTCTTGATCGCGGTATTGAGCGTGACCGTGACCGGCACGTCCCGGTCCCTGGGCAGCGAGTGTGGGGCAAAGCCGCCGCCGAAGCTGATGAACAGGCCGTCGCCGCCGAATATCTCTGCGTGCGCGATCGCGGCGCCGGAAAGCGCCGTGGCAAGAAGCACCGCGATGAGTGCGAAGCGCTTCATCTGACCTTGGTGAGAGTTTAGGCCGACACCCCGGTTGGCCGGCGCAGGTTCGGTTAAGGACGCGACTACTAGTCTCCCGGCATGGAACCGGGAGAACGCTCGGTCGATCTGTCCGCCGGTGACGAGTTCGCCGGCTACAGGATCGAGCGGAGCCTCGGCCGCGGTGGCATGGGGGTGCTCTACCTGGCGATCGAGCCAGGGCTGGAGCGGCGCGTCGCGTTGAAGCTGATCGCGCCGGAGGCCGCCGCCGATGATGTCTTCGCCCGCCGTTTTGCCGAGGAGTCGAAGATCGCTGCCTCGATTGAGCACCCCAACGTGGTGCCGATCTACGCCGCCGGCGAAGAGGGCGGCATCCCGTTCATCGCCATGCGCTACGTCTCCGGCTCCGACCTCGGGCGGCGGTTGGCTCGCGAGGGTCGCCTCGAGCCGGTGGCGGCGGCCGGCCTGATCGCCCAGGTCGGCAACGGCCTCGACGCGATCCACGCCGCTGGCCTCGTCCACCGCGATGTCAAGCCGGCCAACGTCCTGCTCAGCGGCGCCACCGGCGAGGACCACGCGTACATCACCGACTTCGGCGTCGCCCGCAACGTCGCCACGGAGTCCGGCCTGACCCAGACCGGGCGCTTCGTCGGCACGCTCGACTACGTCGCCCCGGAGCAGATATCCGGCGGGGAGGTGGACGCGCGCGCGGACGTCTACGCGCTCGGCTGTCTGCTGTTCAAGCTGTTGACCGGCGAGGTGCCGTATCCGCGGGACGGCGAGGCGGCGCGCCTCTACGCCCACCTGAACGACCCACCGCCGGCTCCCTCGCTGCACGCCACCGCAGTGCCGATGGCGCTCGACGACGTGGCAATCCGGGCGATGTCGAAGGAGCGCGGCGACCGCTACCCCTCGGCCGGTGATCTCGGCCGTGCGGCGGTTGCGGCGCTGAGCGGGTCGCGGCCCGGTCTGCCCGAGCGCACGGTCGCGACCGGCGCCGCGGCGACTCACACGGCCGAGACAGTCGCGCCGGCCGGAGAGCATCCCGGAGCACAGACGGCGGCGACGCGCAGGCTTGGGCCCGACGGCGCCGATGGCCGCGGGCGAGGACGCATGTGGCTGGCGCTGGCGGGTGGGCTGGTTGCCGTTGCCGCGATCGCCGCCGCCGCCCTCGCGCTGGGGAGCGGCGGGAACGGCGGCGACGCGGCCACGACCGCAGCCGACAGCAGTTCATCGAACCCAGGCTCCAAGTCCACGACCAAGCCCGAGCCGACCCCGCTGACCAAATCTGAGCTGATCGCCAGGGCGGACGCGATCTGCGCCGACAGCCAGGCCTCCTTCGAAGAAGTCGGAGAAGAATTCCCCCAGGCCAAGAAAGAGGAAGCCGCCGACGTCGCCTACTCGGAAGCCCTCGTCGGCATCTCGACTCCCGCGGTCAAGCGCTTCAAGGCGCTCGACCCGCCGACGAGCGTGCGCAAGCCCTACGAGCAATACGTCCGGGCACAGCAACAGGTCCACGATTACGACGTGCAGGCTCTGCGCGCCGCGCAGGCCGAACACCTCGGCGCGTACCTCGCCGCGCGCGAACGCCGCGACAACGGGCAGCCCGAACGCCACGACCTCGCCCGCGAAATCGGCCTCAAGATCTGCAGCGCCAACCCGGGGTAGAAACGGAGGCGGCTACTCGCCTATCGCCTTGAAATCGGTTGACCTGGCCAGAACGGCCACTCCTCGAACTCATAGCAGCGCCCATCCGCCGCGAAGCGAATCAGCCAGAGGTCGCGGTACTCGGCGCCGGTGGCGTACTCGACCTCGACTCGCGCCACCGCCGTGTCGCCGTCCACGGCGACGACCTCGGACTTCAGCTCGAACTCCTCGTCCGGTCCGACCCGCTCCCGCTCCCAGAGCTCGGCAATCGCCGCAAGCCCCAGCGCCGGCTCCTCATAAGGGGACATTCGGTAGGTGGCCTCTTCCGTGAACAGCCGGGCGAGCAGCTCGGTCCCCGCAGTCCGCCAGGCGCGCTCGTAGGCACGGATCCAGGCTTTGACTCCTGCTCGACCAGCCATCGGTGGCTCCAACCTAGCCAAGATGGCTGCAGCAGCTCAGCCGCTGTCCCTGCCGCTCCCCGGCCGGGTCACCCGTTCCGCCCGGTGGCGGACTTCTTCGACCGCCTCGCGGGTGGTGGCCAGGGCCTCTTCGGTGGCAGCGGTCACTCCCTCGCTGGGCTTGCCGCCGACGATGTCGCGGAAGGCGTTCTTGAAGCGCTCGGTATGGCGGTCGGGCCTGAAGCGCTCCTCCGCCTTGGCCTGCTTCGCCGGCCGCCGCTCGCCGTAGCGACGGCGTGCCCAGGGCGATCCGGGCTTGCCGATGCGGGCGGCGCCGTAGATCCCCACCGGGAAGACGAAGAACCCGACCGCCCCGTGCATGACGCGCTGCTTGGCGAAGCAGATCGCCACCAAGGCGAAAACGAGGGCGGCGCCGAGAATGCTGACGATCGTCTGCTCGAAGGAGCTGGTGTCGAAGCTGAACGGGCTGAAGCCGAGCAGGATCAGCATCATTCCTGCGGCGGCGATCACGGTGGCGTCGATCGAGGCGCGCCCCTCCTCGGCCCAGTAGACGTCGTCCAGATAGACCCAGAGGGCGAACTCGTCGATCGTCAGGCCGGCGCCGATGCCGAAGAGGAAGGCGCAGATCTCGGCGTAGGGACTGTCGCCGAGCGCCGCCAATCCCAGGGTGCCGGCGATCATCATCGTGACGATGCCGAAGACCAGGTGGTGGAGGTGGACGCCGCCGTCGCTGACCACGCTGCCCGGCCACCAGGGGACCCGCGGGCTGCGCATCAAGCGGGTGCTCATGCGGATGAAGGCGAAAGAGAGGATGAAGCCGACGAGGACCAGGAAGAGGCCCTGTTTTTCGTTGGCGAGGATCTGGTCGTTCCAGAAGTCGCTGAATATCGAGGCGGCGGTCATTGGCTGGGTGGGTGCGAGTGTAGACGCGGGCCAGCGCCGTCCTTCTCCGCGATCAGGTCGAGCGAGAGCAGCACGGCGGCGACCGCGTAGAACGGCGTCAGGACGATGTTGGTCGCGGTGTCGGTCACCCACTCGGCCACCAGCGAGTCGCCCAGCAGAGCGTGCGTTCCGGCCGTCGCCAGGTTGGTGAGGCCGTCGCTGACGATCTCGATCGGGACCAGCACCGCCAGCACCAGCCAGAAGTGCCCGCGGACGAGGTCGAAGCTGCGCCCGAGGGCGTCCCGCGCGCCGCGGCGCTCGATCTCGACCACGGGGGCGGCGAGGCCGAAGTAGACGAAGAGGAGAACGCCGGGGACGACGAAGGCGATGAACCCGACGGCGACGAGCACGCCGAAGATCAGGTCGACGGCGATCAGGGTGCCGTAGCGAATCGTTCCGGCGACCTCGCGCAGCGAGGGCTGCTGGCCGTCGTGGGGATGGGTCAGGGCGATCGCCACCGCACCGGTGTAGAAGATCTCGCCGAGGAGGCCGGTGGCGACGAGCAGGAGGAGGGCCAGTGCTGCGCCGGCGATTTCCAGGCCGCTGCCGAGGTTCAGCGCGGTGGCCTCGACGTGGACTGGGATCGCGTGGACCAGTCCCAACGGCACGAAGACGAAGATCGCAAGCGGCAGAAGCGTGCCGGCCCAGGCGAAGTACGTGCGCCAGATGCGCAGGTAGAGCGAGATCATCGTGCCCGCGAGACTGCATCTGGCGTCGCCAGGCGACGCTCAACGCAGTTTCGGCTCATCGCCTTCGCCCTGAGGGACGGCGGCCGCGCTCCTCCAGCTTCGAACGCGCCGATTGCGACGCCGGCATCTTCTTCACCTCACGCAGGTCTGGGACGAGCAGTTCTTCCGCGCACTGGCGATGCCAGTGGTGATGCTCGGTGCCGCCCAAACGCAACACGTACTGGACGACGGTGTGCTCGGTGCCGATCGGGATGTCGTCGTGGCAGCCGGGACAGCGGTAGAGCTTCTGGCCGAAGCTGCGGATCAGCCAGACCTCGTTGCCTTCGTCGTCGTAGCCGCGCAGGCTCCAGCGCTTGCTGGGCAGCCCGGCGCCCTCGCTCATCGCTTCGAGAGCCAGGCGAAGCCGGCGGCCATCGCCACGTTCGCGACTCCAGCGAGGCGCAGGCCGAGCTTGGCTCCAGGTCGGCTGACAGCGGGCGACTCCGACCAGAGGGCATCGGTCGCGATCTCGGTTCCGCGCAGCCAGGCGAGGGCCCACCAGTCGCGCTGCTCGCCGCGGGTGGCGGCGAGCGCGTGTGCGGCAGCGAAGGTCAGCCAGATCGGGCCGCAACGACGGAAGAGGTGTGCCGCGTCGGGCGAAGGCTCGTCATGCCCCAGCACTCGCAGGGTCGCCTCCGGCGCGGCGATCGCTGCCGATCCGAGCACGAGGTCGAAGACGACCATGTTGCGATTGGTGAGACGAAGCGCCTGCTCCAGGGTCATTTCACCCCCCATCCAACCAGATTGGAAGGGAAAGCATGCGGACCGGCGAAATGGACCGCCGTGACCAAGACCGCAACGAAACCACCTCAGCTCAAAAGCCTTTCCGAGTACATCCAGGAGCGCTTCGACGATTTCTCGCGCTCGCAGAAAGACGTCGCCCGCTATATCGTCGATCACCTCGACGAGGCAGCCTTCCTCACCGCCGAGGAGCTGGCCCGGAGAGCGAGCACCTCCTCATCGACGGTGGTGCGCTTCTCCCAGGCCCTCGGCTTCGAGGGATACCCCGAGCTCCAGCAGGCCGCGATCGAGGAGTACCGCAGCGCCACCGTGGCCGGCAGCGGCACCACGGCTGGCGGCGCGGCGCTCTTCTCCTTCGACCACTCCGAGCTCGAGGGATCGCTCAGCGCCGACTACTCCAACCTGGAGGAAACCGCGCGCAACCTCACCCGCGAGCAGGTCGACGGCGCCGTCGCCGCGCTGGCCGAAGCGCAGCGCGTGGTGATCGTCGGCGTCGACCAGATGGCCTTCTTCGCCAGCTACTTCCGTCACATCCTCAGCCTGCTCGATATCCGCGCCGAAATAGTCGCCAGCACCGGCGGCGAATCGCTGCAGCGGCTGGGACGGATCGACGAGGAAACGCTCGTCATCGTGATTTCCTGCGGCCGCGCCCACCCATTGCTGTTGCGGGCGATGAAGCTTGCTGTGCATCGCCGCGCACGCACGCTGGCGATCTCCGACGCCTCGATGTCGGAGGTCGGCGAGCATGCGGAACAGACCCTCTACTTCTCCTCCAACAGCCCGTCGTTCGCTCGCTCGAACACGGCGCTGATGGCGCTGGTGCAGGGACTTGCGCACGGTCTGTACGCACGTGACGAAGCGGCGCACAAAGACCGGATTCGGGCCTACAAGCTGAAGTAGGGCATCGCCCCCGTAATATTGCGTGGGTGACCGAGCGCGCCACCTTCCGCGTCAAGACCGGCCTCGCCGAGATGCTCAAGGGCGGGGTGATCATGGATGTGGTCACGCCGGAGCAGGCGCAAATCGCCGAGGCGGCGGGCGCCTGCGCCGTGATGGCGCTGGAGCGGGTGCCCGCTGACATCCGCCGCGACGGCGGCGTTGCCCGTATGTCGGACCCGGCGATGATCAAGGGCATCCAGGAGGCGGTGAGCATCCCGGTGATGGCCAAGGCGCGGATCGGCCACTTCGCCGAGGCCCAAGTCCTGCAGGCACTCGAGGTCGACTACATCGACGAGTCCGAGGTCCTGACCCCGGCCGACGAGCGCAACCACATCGACAAGCTGGCCTTCGAGGTGCCCTTCGTCTGCGGCGCGACCAACCTCGGCGAGGCGCTGCGGCGGATCGGCGAGGGGGCGGCGATGATTCGCTCCAAGGGTGAGGCCGGAACCGGCAACGTGGTCGAGGCGGTGCGCCACATGCGCGAGATCGTCGCCGGGATCAAGCGGCTGGCGCAGCTCGGGCCGGAGGAGCTGGCCGGCGCCGCCAAAGAGCACCAGGCGCCGCTCGAAGTCGTCCACGAGGTCGCCGATCAAGGACGCCTGCCGGTGCCGCTCTTCTGCGCCGGCGGCATCGCCACGCCGGCCGACGCAGCGCTGATGATGCAGCTTGGCGCCGAGGGCAACTTCGTCGGCTCGGGAATCTTCAAGAGCGCCGACCCGGAGCGCCGCGCCCGGGCGATCGTCGAGGCGACGACGCACTTCAACGACCCCGAGCGGGTGGCGGCGGCGTCGATCGGCCTGGGTGAGGCGATGCCTGGGCTGGAGATCTCGGAGCTGGCTGCGGCTGACGCGCTGCTTCAGGGCCGCGGTGCCTGAGGGCTCCGGCCTGCGGATCGGCGTCCTCGCGATCCAGGGTGGGTTCGAAGCGCACGGCCGCCTGTTCGAGGAGCTTGGTGCGAACGTGAGGGAGGTGCGGACGCCCGGGGACCTGGAGGGACTGGACGGCTTGGTCATCCCGGGCGGCGAGAGCACCACCATCGTCAAGGGGATCGAATCTGCTCGGCTGGCGGAGCCGATCCGCGCTCATCACGAGGACGGCAGGCCCATCTTCGGCACCTGCGCCGGAATGATCGTCTGCGACGACGAGCACCTCGGCCTGCTCGACGCGACCGCACGGCGCAATGCCTTCGGTCGTCAGCTGCAGAGCTTCGAGGCCGATCTGGCGGTTGAGGGGATCGGCGAGGAGCCCCTACGGGCGGTTTTCATCCGGGCGCCCTGGATCGAGCGCTGCGGATCAGGAGTAGACGTCCTCGCCTCCTATGAGGGCCATCCGGTCGCGGTGCGCGAGGGAAGCGTGCTGGCCTGCGCCTTTCACCCGGAGCTGACTGACGATTCGAGATTGCACGCGCTGTTCATGGCGATAACCACCGGGGCGCGGGGTAACGCGCGGGAGGGGGCAGGGACGTGAGAGACCCAAGAGCCGAACGACTGGCGAGGATCCTGGTCGGCTACTCAACCGAGGTGAAGGAGGGCGAGGTCGTCTCGATCGACGGTGAGAGCGCCGCGACGCCCCTGCTGCTGGCCGTCTACGAGGAGGTGCTGAAGGCGGGAGCAAACCCGATCATGAACGTCTCCCTCGACGGCCAGGCGGCGGTCTACTACAAGCACGCGAGCGATGCCCAGCTCGACTGGATCTCGCCGACCTCCGAATGGATGCTCGACAACGTCGACGTGCGCATCGCCGTCGGCGCCTCCAGCAACACCCGCGAGCTCTCCGGGGTGCCGCCGCAACGCCAGTCGCGGCGCCAGATCGCCACCGGCGAGCTGCTCGGGCGGGCGATGGAGCGCAGCGCCAAGGGTGAGTTCCGCTGGTGCTACACGCTCTTCCCCACCAATGCCTATGCCTCGGAGGCCGAGATGAGCCTGGCCGACTACGAGGACTTCTACTACGGCGCCTGCCTTGCCGACGACGAGGACCCGCTGACCGCCTGGCAGCGCGCCTCGGCCGAGACCAAGCGCCTCGCCGAGTGGATCGAGGGACACGAGGAGGTGCGGGTCACCGCACCCGGGACCGACATCAGGCTGGGCATCGCCGGCCGCACGTTCATCCCCTGCGACGGGCGCCACAACATGCCCGACGGCGAGTTCTTCACCGGCCCGGTCGAGGACTCGGTCGAGGGCGAGGTCAGCTTCCACCTGCCGGCGACGATCGGCGGTCGTGAGGTGGCCGGCGTGCACCTGCGCTTCGAGGCCGGCAGGGTGGTCGACGCCAGCGCCGAGCGCGGCGAGGAGTTCCTGATCCAGCTGCTCGACACCGATGACGGCGCTCGCCGTCTCGGCGAGCTCGGGATCGGCACCAACTACGCGATCGACCGCGGCACCCGCGAGGTGCTGCTCGACGAGAAGCTGGGCGGCACCGTCCACATGGCGGTGGGGAAGAGCTACCCCGAGTCGGGCGGGGTCAACGAGTCGGCCGTCCACACCGACCTGGTTTGTGACCTGCGCCTCGGCGGCAAGCTCGAAGTCGACGGGACAGTGATGCAGGAAGACGGCAAGTTCGTCGTCTAGCCGAGTGCCTACTGGTTTGGCAGGGGCGAGCCCGCCAGCAGGAAGAACCAGGCGACGAAGACGAAGCCGGCGAGCAGGACCGAGCCCATCAGCACCGCCTCGACCACCGTCGTGGCCCCAGCTGCGCTGCCGGTGTCGCGCATGCTCTTCAGCCAGCTCGGCCGCATCGGCGCCAGCCGGTTGGTGCCGGTGATGCGGACGTAGAGAGCGTTGAGGCGGCCGATCAACCAAGCGTCGAGGACGATCGTGACGATGATCCCGATTGCGACGACGGCGTAGGGGCCCTCGGCGGGAAATTGGGTCGTGGCGACCTTTGAGCCGATCCAGATCCAGCCCACCGGGATCGCCGTCCAAAGGGCGAGGGCGGCGAGCAGCATGACGACGAAGATGCCGCTGGCGGCCAGGCCCCTCAGGGGACTCGTCGTCTGCGGTTGGGTGATCGTCTCGTGGGACATGCCGCTAGTTCATAGAATGACAAACGATGTCCGGGCATTCGAAGTGGTCCTCGATCAAACACAAGAAGGGTGCCGCCGATGCCAAACGCGGCAAGCTCTTCACCAAGCTGGCGCGGGCGATCACCGTGGCGGCGCGGGACGGCGGTGGCGACCCCGACGGCAACCCGGCTCTGGCAACGGCAATCCAGAAGGCGCGCGATGCCTCGATGCCGAAGGACAACATTCAGCGGGCGGTGGATCGCGGCACCGGTGTCGGTGCGGACGCTGAGGCGATCGAGCGGGTCGTCTTCGAGGGCTACGGGCCGGGCGGAGCCGCTGTCCTGGTCGAGGCGCTCACCGACAACCGCAACCGTACCAGCGCTGAGGTGCGCCACGCCTTCAGCAAGCACAACGGCAGCCTCGGCGAGCCCGGCTCGGTCGCCTGGATCTTCGAGAAACGCGGCGTGCTCGCGGTCGACGGAGCTCGCTACGGCGAGGACGACCTGATCGCCGCAATCGACGCCGGGGCTGAGGACGTGCGTGAGGAGGGTGACCTGCTGCGGGTGCTCTGCGAGCCGGCGAGCCTCAGCGCGGTGCGCCAGGCGCTGGAGGCGGGCGGGGTGGAGATCCAGTCCGCCGATGTGACGCTGGAGCCGAAGAGCACGGTCGAGGTCAAGGGCAACGAGGCCAGGTCGCTGCTGGGATTGATCGAGGCGCTGGAAGACGACGACGACGTCAACGAGGTGCACGCGAACTTCGACATCCCCGACGAGGTCCTGCAGAAGCTCGCCGCCTGAGGCCGCCTGACCGGCGCCATAGGGGAGGCATCCGAGTCCCTGTCCAGAATCACTCCCCATGCAAGTAGTGATGGGGATCGACCCCGGCGCCGCCAACCTTGGCTTCGGCATTGTCCGGGTCGAGGGCAACCGCATGGTCGCCCTCGACGGCGGTGTGGTCGAGACGACGGCCGAGCTGCCGATGGAGCGCCGCCTGGAGCGGATCCACGCCGAGCTGAGCGAGCTGCTTGCCTGGCACGAGCCGAAGGCGGTGGCGATCGAGGAGGTCTTCTTCGGCAAGAACGTGCAGACCGCGATGACCGTCGGTCGCGCCAGCGGAGTGGCGATGCTGGCCGCCGCTCAGGCCGGCGTCAGCTGCTTCTCCTACACGCCGCAGGCGATCAAGATGGCGGTCTGCGGCAGCGGCGCCGCCGGCAAGAAACAGGTGCAGCGAATGGTCGGCACCCTGCTCGGCTTGCCGGAGCTGCCGACTCCCGACCACGCCGCCGACGCGCTGGCGGTGGCGATCTGCCACGGTGGCGGCGCCGGCCACCGCGAGGCCGCCGAGCTGGCCGAGGGGGTGGCGCGATGATCGCCGCCGTTCGGGGCGAGGTGATGGTGCGGCGTCCAGACCATGTCGTGATCGACGCCGGCGGAGTGGGCTACCGCCTGACGGTCTCAGCCGAGACCTTGAAAGCGGTGCCGGCGACCGGCCGCGAGGCTTTCCTGCATGCCGAGCTGGTCTCCCGCGAGGATTCCCTGGCGCTTTTCGGCTTCGCCTCCGAGGAGGAGCGCGACCTCTTCGGCCAGCTGGTCTCGGTCAGCGGGGTCGGGCCGAAAGTGGCGATCGCGGTGCTCTCGGGCGGTCCGGCGCGCGAGCTGCTGCGGGCGATCGCCGCCGGCGACGCGAAACGCTTTCAGGCCGCGCCTGGAATCGGCAAGCGAACGGCCGAGCGGATCATCGTCGAGCTGCGCGAGAAGGTGACCGGCGCGCTGGAGGAAGAGGTGGCGCTGGCCGCGAGCGAGGACGATGACCCCCGGGCACTCGCCCGCGACGGCCTCGTCAATCTCGGTTACGCGCCGCTGGAAGCCGAGCAGCTGCTCGACGGAGTCGACGGCGGCGATGCCGAGGAGCTGCTTGCGCTGGCGCTGCGCAAGGCCGGCAGCGGGCGGAAAGCGGCATGAGCGAGAAGCGGATCCGCACGCCGGGCATCGAGGACGAGGAGGGGGAGGGGGAGGTCCGCATCCACGACGCGCGCGCCGATGCTCCCGACGAAGACCTCGACCGCTCGCTGCGCCCGCCGAACCTCACCGACTTCGTCAACCAGGAGCAGGTCACCGAGCAACTCGCGATCTTCATCGAGGCGGCGCGGCGGCGCGGCGAGCCGCTCGACCATGTCCTGCTCGCCGGGCCGCCCGGCCTCGGCAAGACCTCGCTCGCCCACATCGTCGCCGTGGAGATGGAGGTGCCGCTGGTGCAGACCGCTGGCCCGGCGCTGGAGCGCAAGGCCGATGTCGCCTCCTTCCTCACCGCGCTGGAGCCCGGCAGTGTCTTCTTCATCGACGAGATCCACCGCCTCGGCCGCGCGGTCGAGGAGACGCTCTATCCGGCGATGGAGGACGGCGAGCTGCCCGTCGTGCTCGGCCAGGGCGCCGGCGCCCGCACGGTCACCCTGCCGCTGCCGCCGTTCACTCTGATCGGTGCGACCACGCGGGCGGGGCTGCTGACGACTCCGCTGCGGGACCGCTTCGGCGTCTGCCACCGGCTCGAGCACTACAGCGCTGCGCATCTGGCGCAGATCGTCATGCGCTCCGCCGGCATCCTCGAAGTCGAGATCGATAGCGTGGGGGCGGAGACGATCGCCGCCCGCTCGCGCGGCACGCCGCGGGTGGCGAACCGGCTGCTGAAGCGGGTGCGCGACTTCGCCCAGGTGAAGGGCAGCGGCAGCGTCGACGCCGAGGTGGCCGCCGCCGGGCTGGCGATGCTCGAGGTCGATGCCGGCGGCCTCGACCGCAGCGACCGCAACCTGCTCGACGTCGTCGCCAACAAGTTCGCCGGCGGCCCGGTCGGGCTCTCGACCCTGGCCGTCGCGATCGGCGAGGAGCAGGACACGATCGAGGACGTGCTCGAGCCGTATCTGCTCCAACAGGGCTTGCTGAAGCGCACTCCGCGGGGTCGGGTGCTGACCGAGCGGGCCTACGAGCACCTCGGCCTGCCGATTCCCAAACGAGCGCACAGCCTGTTCTGAGCGGACTCTCAGTAACCTGAGCGGGGGATGCCTTTCTTCATCTGCCCCAACTGCGGGAACAGGGAGCTGAGCGCCGACCGCACAGCCGGTTTCAGCACCCGTCCCAAGGGCTGCTCGAAATGCGGATTTGGCTTCGTCTTCGAGCTGCTCGACGACTACTACCCGGCGCCGAACGCGGCCTTCTTCGTCTGCGATCAGCAGGCGCGGGTGATCGACGCCGGGCGGGGGAGCTTCGAGCTGACGGGGCTCACCGACGAGGACGTGATCGGCCGCCCGGTCAAAGAGGTCCTCGGTCTGGAATGGCGGCAGGACGGTGAGAACGGCGATCCGATCGACACCTCGCTGGAGTGGGGGGTGCGCTCGCTCGGCAAGAAGGTCTCGGTCAACGCTGAAGGCGACCTGCCGGCTGAAGCGGTTGCCGACGTGTTTCCGGCCTACGACGATGACGGCGGTCTGCTGATCGTCCTGACGCCGGAGGGATGAGATCGTGAAACGCCGCCGCAATCTCTTCGTCCTCCTCTTCGTCCTGGCGTTGATCGCGGTCTCGGCGCTGGTCATCGCAAGCAAGCCGACGCAGCTTGGGCTCGACCTCAAGGGCGGCGTCCAGCTCGTCCTGCAGGGTCGGCCGACCCCTCAGCAGCCCACGATCGACAACAGCTCGATGGAAAGGGCGGTCGACATCATCCGCTCGGGCTGCGACCAGCTCGGCGTCTCGGAGATCGAAGTCGCCCGGGTGGGCACCGATCAGATCCAGGTCGGCATTCCGGGCGCGACCAGCGTCGGCAAGGCGACCGAATGCGCGACCAAGCCGGCACGGCTCTACTTCTTCGACTGGGAACCGAATCTGATCGGCCGTGAGTACGCGATCGGTGGGGTACCCGGTCGAGAACCGCCCAAAGGACCTACCGAAGAAGCGGACAAAGAATGGGAAGCCGCGGGGCGCAGCGCAAAAAGTCGGGAAAACGTGCAGCTGATCCTTGCCGGCGCCTTCCCAACCGAGTACGGCGCGGTCAAGCTCGCCTCCGAACAGAAGCCGGTCCCGGATTGCGAAAACTGCAGCCAGCCAGCCACCTACTACCTGTTCGAGAAGGCGCCGCCGCACAAGTTGATCGACGGCCCTGAGTTCACCAGGGAAGACCTCTTCATCGACCCCAGCGGCAAGGAACGCCCCCGGGACGCGGGCACCGTGATCAAGGTGTCGCAGGGGACGATCGTCGTCGCCGAAAAGCCCAGCGACAGCAAAGGTCAGGTGATCGAAGATGCCGAACCGGGCTGGTACGCGCTGAAGGACGACCCCGCTCTCTCCGGTACGGAAATCACCAATCCCAAGGCCGAACAGCAGGAATTCGGCCCTTCGGTCACCTTCCAGTTCAGCGGCAAGGGCCGCGAAGCGTTCCAGCAGGTCACCCGTCAGATCGCACAGAGAGGACAGGCACGGGCGATCGGGCCGGCTTCCGGAGAACAGGCAGAAGCGCTCGCCGGTCACTTCGCCGCGATTCTCGACAACGAAGTCAAGACGCGGCCGATCATCAACTTCGCCGAAAACCCGGACGGGATCGACGGCCGCACCGGGGCGCAGATCTCCGGTGGGTTCAACGACATCGGCGAGGCGCAGGACCTGGCCAGCTTCCTGCAGCGCGGCGCCCTGCCGATCAACCTCAACCTGATCAGCCAGACGCAGGTCTCGGCGACGCTCGGCAGCGAAGCGCTGCATCAGGGCATCAAGGCGGGCATCATCGGCCTCGCCCTGGTCGTCATCTTCCTGCTCTTCTTCTACCGCTTCCTCGGCCTGGTCGCGGCGCTGGCGCTGGGCGCCTACGGGGTGATCTTCTTCGCCCTGATCAAACTGATCCCGATCACCCTGACCCTGCCGGGGATCGCGGGCCTGATCCTGACGATCGGCGTCGCCGCCGACTCCAACATCGTCATCTTCGAGCGGATCAAGGAGGAGGTGCGCGCGGGCAGGCCGATGGCCAGCGCGATCGCCGCCGGCTACCGGCGCGGGATCGCGACGATCGTCGATGCCAACGTCGTCACCCTGCTGACCGCCTTCGTCCTCTTCGTCCTGGCGACGGCCGGGGTCAAGGGCTTCGCCTTCACCCTCGGCGTCGGCACGATCGTCTCGCTGCTGACCGCGGTCGTCTTCACCCAGGCGCTGCTGCTCAGCATGAGCCGCTCACGACTGCTGCGCTCGCCGAGCGTGCTCGGCGCTTCCGGCGGCCAGCGCCTGCGCTGGCACTTCGACTTCATGGGGGCGAGCCGCTGGTTCTTCACCCTGTCGGGCTGCATCCTCATCGTCGGTGCTCTGGCGCTGGCGACGAAGCAGCTCAACCTCGGCATCGACTTCGAGTCGGGCACGCGAGTCGAGGTGGCGCTGACCAAGCAGACCGACGAGGAAGGCGTGCGGGAAGCGCTCGACCAGGCCGGCATCTCAGGAGCCGAGGTGCAGCGCGAGAGCAACCCGGGTCTGGGCGACAACGCCTTCCTGATCCAGTCGAACACGCTGAAGCCGAGTCAGATCAACGAGATGCAGCGAGAGCTGGACCGCGAGTACGGGATCGAAGCCAACGGCTTCGACAGCACCAGCGTCGGCCCGACCTTCGGCAGAACCGTGGCGAACAGCGCCCGCAACGCGCTGATCTTCTCGCTGCTGGTGATCTGCGCCTACATCGCCTTCCGTTTCGACCCGAAATTCGCCGTGCCGGTGTTGATCGCCCTCTTCCACGACATCCTGATCACCGCAGGCGTCTACTCACTCACCGGCCGGGAGGTGACGAGCGGAACGGTCGCCGCTTTCCTCACCATCTTGGGCTACTCGCTCTACGACACGATCATCGTCTTCGACCGAATACGAGAGAACATGCCGCGGATGCCGCGGGCGGCCTTCTCGCAGATCGTCAACCGCTCGATGAGCGAGGTGCTGACCCGTTCCCTGGCGACCAGCTTCACCACCCTGCTGGCCGTGGTATCGCTGCTGATCTTCGGCGGGGCGACGCTGCAGGACTTCGCCTTCGCGATGATGGTCGGGATCATCTCGGGCACCTACTCGTCGATCTTCATCGCCTCGCCGGTGCTGACCGCTTGGAAAGAGCGCGAGCCCGGCTTCGCCCGGCGGCGGACGCGGATCGCGGAGGTCGACGGCGCTGTGCCGGCTTTCGCCGACGATGTGGCGCTGGCAAAGCTCAGTGACGACAGCGAGACCGACGCCGAGATCGAGGAGGAGCTCGCCGCCGTCGCGGTGGCTGAGCGCCCCGCTGACAATGGCGGAGATCCCGCCCCGCCCGACGAGCCTACGGCGGAGGCTCCCGATCCAGCCGCAGCGGAGCGCCGCGAGCGCAACGAGCGCCGCCGCGAACGCCGCAAGCAGCGGCGCAAACACGGGAGGAATCGCTGATGGCCCTGCTGGTCTGGTTCACGATGGGAATCGCCCTCTGGCACTTCACGGTCTTCCTGCCCGACCGCTTCTGGCAGGGCATAGTCGGCGCCTTCCTCGGCTCGGTGATCGGCGCGATCGTCTTCGGCGCGATCGTCGAGATCGCCAGCGGTCGCGGTCTGGGTACGACCGATGTGGCCACCGCGCTGACGGCGATTCCCGGCGTCGCGATCGGACTCTCCGTCGTCTGGGCGATCGGCGTTCGCTCGGAACAAGCGGCCTGAATCGCGCCGGGTTCCGTCCCGGGCGCTTCCTAGCCTGGCTGCGTGACGGAAACCCTCCATGCCTACAAGGCCGAGCCGTACTCCTACGCGGAGGCGCGTCTGGTCGCAGAAGAGCTGGGCCTGAGCGAGCCGGTGGCCGTCACGCTGGTCCGGCGTGGCTACTGCACGCCGGAGGCGGCGCGAGCTTTTCTCGCCGCGGATGAGTCCCATCCGCCGGACGCTTTCGAGTCGATGGGTGCGGTGGTCGAGACCGTTTCTGCGGCGATCCGCGACGGCAGCCGGATCTCCGTTCATGGCGACTTCGACGTCGACGGAGTCTGTGCGACGACGATCATGGTCGCCACCCTGCGCGAGCTCGGTGCCGAGGCTGACTGGTTGATCCCTGATCGAATCGCCGACGGCTATGGGCTCTCCGCTGAGAACATCGAACGACTTGCGAAGCGTGGCACCGAGCTGTTGATCACCGTCGACTGCGGCATCACCGCGGTCGCGGAGGTGGCGCTGGCGCGATCGCTCGGGATGGAGGTCGTGGTCACGGACCACCACCAGCCGGGGGCGGAGCTGCCGGATTGTCCGATCCTGCATCCCGCTGTTGACGGCTATCCCTTTGAGCAGCTGTGCGGAACGGCCGTTGCCTGGAAGCTCGCGTGCGCGTTGCGGGGGGAGTCGGGGGTGGGGTCTCCAGGCTCGCGTTCGCGAGGAGTTCCTGGAGACCCCACCCCCGACTCCCCGTCCCAAGCCGCCGACCTCGACTTAGTTGCCCTTGCGACCGTCGCCGATGTCGTGCCGCTGGTCGGGGAGAACCGTAACCTGGTGCGCAAGGGGCTGGAGGAGGTCCGACGAGCACGCAGGCCCGGCATGCGGGCGCTGCTGGAGGCCGCGAAGTGCGAGCCGACTCAGATGGACGAGGGGGACCTGGCGTTTCGGTTGGCGCCGCGGATCAATGCTGCCGGGCGGCTGTACCGGGCCGATGCGGGAGTGGAGCTGTTCCTCACCGATGACGAGGCTCGTGCCGCAGAGATCGCCAATGAGCTGAGTCGGGCCAACAGCGAGCGGCGGGCTGCCGAGCGGGAGGTCGATGCGGCTGCCGAGGCGGCGCGGCGGGAGCTTTCCGACGAGCTGCGCGAGGCGCCGGCGCTGGTTCTGGCCGGGGAGGGGTGGCATCCGGGGGTGATCGGGATCGTCGCCTCGCGGCTCGTGGAGCGGCATCACCGGCCTGTGGTCGTCATCTCGCTTGACGATGAGGGACAGGGGCGGGGTTCGGGGCGGAGCATCCCGGGGTTCGATCTGCTCGCCGGGCTGGAGGCCTGCGCGGAGCATCTCGATGGCTTTGGCGGACACCGCGCTGCTGCCGGACTTCAGCTGCGGGCAGAGAATTTGGAGGCCTTCCGAGCGGCCTTTGCTGCGCATGCGGCCTCCGTGCTGGAGCCGGAGGACCTGCGACGCACCGAGCGGATCGACGCAATGGTCGGCGGAGCCGGCTTGGGCCTCGACCTCGCCGAGGAGCTGCAGCAGCTGGCGCCGTTCGGCATGGGCAACCCGGGCGTGCGCCTGCTCGTCCCCGGGGCACGGGTGCGTGACGTACGCACGATGGGCGAAGGCAAGCACGCGCGCTTCAGCCTGCACAGTGGCGCCCACCGGGCTCTCGGTGTCGCCTTCGGCCGTGCCAGCCTCGGCGTTGGCGAGGACGACCCGGTCGATGCGGCGGTGCGGTTGGAGGTCAACCGCTGGAACGGCTCGGTCGAGCCACGGCTGGTCCTGCGCGAGCTATACCCGCGCGAGTCGCCGGCGGCCGAGGCCGCCGGCGACGAGTCCTGGTGGCAGCGCTTCGAGCGCGAGCTCGCCGCCAAACCATCGCGTTCGCCTTTTGTGGCACTGGGCGCAACAAGCAGCGAACGCAGCCCTGGCCGGGCTGAGGTACGGCCGCGGAGCTCGCCCGCGGCAGTGGTGGGGGAGCTGGCTTCCTGTGGAGCGGGGGAGGTGCTGGCGCTGGTGGCCTGTGTCGAGAGGCGGGCGGCGCTCGGGGGTGAGAGCGTGCTGCTGGCCGACGCCGCAGCGCTGGAGGCCGAGCCGGAGATGGCCACTGGCTTCGAGCACGTGGTCTTCGTCGATCCGCCGCAGTTCGCGCACGTCGAGGAGCTGGCCATGCGAGGCGAGGGATACGCCCATCTCGCCTGGGGCGCGGCAGAGCATCGTTTCGCCCTGAGGATGCTCGACGAGCAGCTGGCGCGGCGTGAGGTCCTGATCGCCCTTTACAGAGAGCTGCGCGGGGCCGGTGAGGTGGGTGGCCAGGACCTGGTCGATGCTCTGCGCGGGAGCGGCCGATTCCCGCGAGCGCCGGAGACCGCCGCCCGCTGCCTGCGGGTATTGGCCGAGCTCGGGCTGGTGCAGGGCACCCCAGATGGAGGCGGCGGCTGTGTCCGCGTCGTATCCTCAAAGGGCACAGAACTCGAGCGCTCGGCCGCCTATGTGGCGTTCGGCGCTCGGCACCAGGAGGGTCAGCAATTCCTCGAACGACGAAAGAATCCCTAGAGCAGCGCGAGCTCCTCGCCGACCTCTTTGCCGTGGTCGAGGAGTTCGACTCGGCGCCCGAGCTCGATCGGGCGGCGCTCACGCACGCCTTCGACTTCGCCTGCGATCGGCACGCGGACCAAATGCGGCGCTCGGGCGACGAGTTCATCACCCACCCGGTCGGTGTCGCCCAGATCTGCGCCGGCATGCGGCTCGATACCGAGACGCTCTGCGCGGCGCTGCTGCACGACACGGTCGAGGACACCAGCGCCAGCCTGGAGGAGATCCGGGCCGAGTTCGGCGAGGAGATCGGCCAGCTGGTCGACGGCGTCACCAAGCTGACCGGGATGACCTTCGAGAGCCGCGACGAGCGCCAGGCGGAGAACTACCGCAAGATGATGGTGGCGATGGCCACCGATGTCAGGGTGATCCTGATCAAGCTGGCCGACCGCCTGCACAACATGCGCACGCTCGGTGCCCTGCCCAAGCAGAAGCAGATGGCGAAGTCACGCGAGACGCTGGAGATCTACGCGCCGCTCGCCCACCGGCTGGGGATCCACGCGATCAAATGGGAGTTGGAGGACCTCGCCTTCGCCACCCTGCACCCGCGCAAGTACAGGGAGATCAAGCAGCTGGTCGCTCAGCAGCGCAATGAGCGCGAGGTCTACGTCACCCAGGCGGGCGAGTTCCTCGGCGGGGAGCTGGAGGCCGTCGGGATCGACGCCGAGATCTCCGGTCGGGCCAAGCACTTCTACTCGATCTACACCAAGATGACCAAGAAGGGGCGCGAGTTCAACGAGATCTTCGACCTGACGGCGATGCGGGTGATCGTCGGCTCGGTCAAGGACTGCTACGGGGCGATCGGTGTCATCCACTCGCTCTGGAAGCCCTTGCCTGGGCGCTTCAAGGACTTCGTCGCGATGCCGAAGGCCAACATGTACCAGGCGCTGCACACGACGGTGATCGGGCCGGAGGGCAAACCGCTGGAGATCCAGATCCGCACTGCCGATATGCACAGCCTGGCCGAGTACGGGATCGCCGCCCACGTCGCCTACAAAGAGGGCGGCGCCGCCGACCCGCAGCGGGAGAAGATGACCTGGCTGCGCCAGCTGGTCGAGGCCGAGGGTGAGCAGGACCCGACCGAGTTCCTCGAGTCGCTCAAGGTCGACCTGTTCGAGGACGAGGTCTTCGTCTTCACCCCCAAGGGCGAGGTGAAGAACCTCTCGGCCGGCTCAACGCCGCTCGACTTCGCCTACGCGGTCCATACCGACGTCGGCCACCGCTGCGTCGGCGCCAAGGTCAACGGCTCGATCGTGCCCCTGCACTACCAGCTGCGCTCGGGAGACATCGTCGAGGTGCTCACCGCCAAGCAGAACCGCGGTCCGTCGCGCGACTGGCTCAAACTGGTGCGGACCAGCCGCGCCCGCAACAAGATCCGCGCCTTCTTCAAACAGGAACGGCGCGAGGACGCCGAGAAGAAGGGCCGCGACGCGCTCGAGGAGGCGCTGCGCAAGCGTGGCCTGCCGATGCAGAAGCTGGCGATGTCGCCGCTGCTCGCCCAGGTGATCCGCGAGATGGGCTTCCACAAGGCGACCGAGTTCTACATCGCGCTTGGTCAGGGCAAGCTCTCGACCAAGGCGGTCGCGAACAAGCTGATGCAGCGTCTGAAGGAGGGTGAGGCGGTCGAGGAGCGGGAGCCGCTCGCCTTCGAGGGCGCCCGCGAAGACAAGGCGCAGCGGACCAAGGACGCGTCCAACTACGGCATCCGGGTCAAGGGCGCCGACAACGTCGCCGTGCGGCTGGCGAAGTGCTGCCGGCCGGTGCCCGGCGACACGATCGCCGGCTACGTCTCGCTCGGCCGCGGCATCACCATCCACCGCGCCGACTGCAAGAACGTCAAGGCGCTGATGAAGTCACCCGAACGCTTTGTCGACGTCGCCTGGGAGGGGGAGAACGAGTCCTCCTACCGGGTCGAGCTGCAGATCGACGCCTACGACCGCACCCGCCTGCTGGAGGACCTCTCGCGCACCTTCTCGGAGGCCGGCATCAACATCCTTGGCGCCAGCTGCATGACCAAGCACCCGATGGTGAAGAACCGCTTCGTCGTCGAGGTCGGCGACACCGAGCAGCTGAAGCAGTGCATCTCGCGCCTGCGCAACGTCGAGAGCGTCTTCGACGCCTACCGGATCACGCCGACCAGCTAGGCGACGATTGTCAGCGCGCCTGGGGCGACGCTCAGCTCCAGCCGCGTCCTCTCGCCGATGTAGTCGCCGTCGACCTGAATCGGGAAGGGGCGGGGGATGCCGTCCTTGGTCTCCGAGGTCGAGGCAACCGTGGCGGCGGTGATGCCTTCGAAGTGCTCGATCTGGCGATGACGTGCGGCTGGTCGCTTCTCGCTGAAGAGACGGGGGATCAGGGTCGGCATGTCGCGCTGGGCGGCGCGTTTGAGCACCCCAAGCGAGAGAGTGCCGTCATCGATCTCGACTCCCTCGCAGACCCGAATGGGACGGCTGGCGAAGTAGGTGAAGGGGTCGGAGTTCTGCGCCAGGGCGGTGACGCCCTCGCTTGTCGCGCCATCCATCTCGATCCGCAGGCGGACTGGATTGACCATGTACTGTCGGTAGAAGGCGGAGATCGCGGCCCACGAGTAGTAGTAGGGGCCGGCGCGTGACTTGAGGCGGGGGTGGGCGTCGACGCGCTTTACCACCGTGGCATCGATGCCGACACCGCAGGAGAAGACGAAGTGGCGCTCGTCGACGGTGCCGAGGTCGACTCGGCGCGGCGCCCACGCATCGACCAGGGCCAGTAGGTGCTCGGTCGCGTCGACGACGTCGTTGGGTATGCCAAGCGTGCGGCAGACGACATTGGTCGAGCCGCCGGGCAGGACCGAGACCGGCACGTCGGTGCCGGCCAGCCCGTTGGCGACCTCGTTCAGAGTGCCGTCGCCGCCGAAGGCGACGACCACGTCGTAGCCGTGGTCGCGCACCTCGCGACCGATCTCGGTGGCGTGGTTCTGTGCCTCGGTGGTGACCGTCTCGACCTCGTAGCGCCCCTGCAGCGCGTAGACGACCAGGTTCTTGAGCCGGTCCGAGACGGTCGTCGCGTATGGGTTGACGATCAGCAGCATCCGCTTCTTGGCGGACCTGCGCGCTTTTCCGGAGCCGAGCCTGACCATCGAGCGCTGCAATCTACGCGCACCTGGCTATTGTGGGATTTGTTCCCGCCTCCTCGACAAGGATGCTCGCCGCCGCGATCTGCGCGGCTCTGTTGGCACTGGTGACCGCGGCTGCGCCTGGCGTCGCGAGGGCTGCCGGCTGCCGCTCGTTCTCCAGCCAGGCGGCCGCGCAGGAGCTCTTCGTCAAGACGGGCGGCAGCCCTGGTCACAACATCGGTCACCTCGACGATGACGGCAACGGCGTTGCCTGCGAGGAGCTGCCCGGTCCCTACGAGGGCTTTGCGACGATCGGCTACAACCGTTCAAAGCGGTTCTTCTACGGAACGGCGACCATGCCCGCCAAGGCCTCGGGCGAAGGCGAATTTGCCTGCCTGTACGGGAATCGTCACTTCGCCGACGGCCCGCGCCTGTTGAGGATCTACCGCGCTCTGCCGAGATCCGATCGGCCCGTCTCAGGCGACATCGGGGTCGAAGCGAGGCCAGATAGCGGCCGCCTCTTCTGGAAGCTGGGCAGGCGGATGGTGCCCGGCGGCCACTACTACGCTGCCTTCGAGGAGCGGATCCGCTCCTCGCCCTACGCACCGAGCGAATGCCTGGGATTCCGCTCGCCGGTCGCTTACCTTCCTCGGCCCCAGCCTCAGGCAGCTGCCTCGTAGCGAATCACCTCATCGTCCTCGACCTCCCGCACCCGCCCTTCGTTGAGCAGCAGATCGGCGTGGCCGATCACCTCGGAGAGGGTTAGGAAGGCCTGGGTGACGGCGACGTTGCCCCAGATCGCCTGGGCGATCTCATGGCCCGTGCGCGGTCGCTCGGCGATCAGGCCGTGGATCTTCTCCTTGCGCTGCTCGTGCTTGGCGAGGCGGTCGTCGATCAGGGCAACGTGGTCGACGATCGGCTCGCCGTGGCCGGAGAGGACGATCTCGGCTGGCATCTCGCGAGTCTTCTTCATCGACTCGATGTAGGTGACCAGCGCCTGGGTGCGCTGCGAGGAGCCGTCGAGGGGGCGGGTGATCAGCGGGTTGGAGGAGATGTGGGCGATCAGGTGGTCGGCGGCGATCAGGATCCGCCGTCGCTCATCCCAGAAGACCGTGTCGGAAGGGCTGTGCCCGGGCCGATGCAGCGTCTGCAGGGTGCGATCGCGGAAGGCGATCTCCTCGCCGTCGTCCAGTCGCCGCGTCACCTCGGCCCGTGAGCCCCAGCCGCGGAAGCTGCGTGAGACGCTCTGCAGCGCGAACGCCACCTCCCGGGGGATGCCGTTGCGCAGCATCAGCTCGACCGCGAACTCGTCCTCCTCTTCGGCATCGTCGGCGAAGTTGGCGAGCCGCTCGGCCGCGAGGCCAAGGGCGGCGACCTCGGCGCCGGAGTGCTCGACGATGATCTCGACCAGGCCGAGGTGATCGATGTGCTGGTGGGTGAGGATGACCAGCTCCAAGTCGTCGATCGAGTGGCCGCGCTGGGCGAGCTGACTCTGCAGCTCGTCGAGCGCCTTGCCCGAGTTGGGACCGGTGTCGATCAGCGTCAGCGGCTCGTCCTCGAGCAGGTAGCAGTTGACCCGGCCCACGGCAAAGGGAGTGGGGATGCGGAGGCGGTGGATGCCGGCGAGCGCGGCCTGCTCCAGCGCGTCCTCGGGGGTGAGGTTCACGCGCGAATCAACCCGAGGATCTCGTCTCGCTTCGCCTCCATGTCGTCACGTGAGACGAGCGACTCGAGGTTGAGGCGCAGCAGCGGCTCGGTGTTGGAGGGGCGCAGGTTGAAGTGCCACTCGGGGTAGTCGACCGAGATCCCGTCCAGCCGGGTCAGCTCGCCGTCGGAGTAGCGCGCGGCGATCTCCTCCATCTTCGCCTCCCCGTCGGCGACCTCGGAGTTAATCTCGCCGGAGATGAAATAGCGCGAGCGGAAATCCACCATCAGCTCGGCCAGGGAGCGATCGTCCACGGAGAGCAGCTCGAGCATCAGCAGGGCCGGGATCGCGCCCGAGTCGGCGTTCCAGAAATCGCGGAAGTAGTAGTGGCCGGAGACCTCGCCGCCGAAGACCGCTCCCTCCTCTCGCATCCGCTGCTTGAAGAAGGCATGGCCGACGCGGGAGAGCTCAGAACGGCCGCCCTCAGCGGCGACCAGGTCGGGGACAGCGCGGCTGGAGCGCGGGTCGTAGAGGATCGTCGCTCCCGGATTCCTGGCGAGCGCTGCGCGGGCGAGCAGGGCACAGATGAAGTCGCCGTCGCAGAAGCTGCCCTCGCCGTCGATGAAGAAGCAGCGGTCGGCATCTCCGTCCCAGGCGATGCCCAGGTCGGCGCCGCCGGCCCGCACCCGCTCTTCGATCAGCCTGCGGTTCTCGGGCAGCAGGGGATTGGGCTCATGGTCGGGGAACTCGCCGTCGGGCTCGAAGTACATCTCGTCCAACTCGAGGCCCAGATCGCGCAGGATCGGCCCGACCATCGGCCCCGCCATGCCGTTGCCGCCGTCGACGACCACTTTCATCGGCTGAATCCTGTTCGGATCGATGAAAGAGAGCGCATGTTGTCGGTATTCGTCCCAGACATCGACCTCCTCGAAGCTGCCGCCGCCCGGCGCAGAGCCAAGGCCGGCTTCGATCTCGCGGCGGACGTCGCCGATGCCGGCATCGCCGGAGAGCGCCAGGGCGCCCTCGCGCACCAGCTTGACCCCGGTGTAGGCCTTGGGGTTGTGCGAGGCGGTGACCATCGCGCCGCCGTCGAGCTCGCGCGAGCCGACCAGGTGGTAGAGCATCTCGGTGGCGACCATGCCCGCATCGAGCACGGTCGCACCCTCGAAGATCAGGCCGTCGCGCAGTTCGGCCCCCATCGCCGGCGCGGTCAGGCGCATGTCGCGACCGAGGCCGACCCGCAGCTCGCTCGGCTGCTTGCCGCGCAGCCGGGCCAGCACGCGGGCGAAGGCGCGGCCGATCGCAAGCGCCGTGGTCTCGTCCATTTCCTCGCCATGCAGGCCGCGGATGTCGTAGGCCTTGAAGATGCCCGCGGGGGCGAGGACCTCCTGCTCGCTCAAAACGCCCCCTTCAGCGCCTTGAAGCTCTGCTCCAGCGTCTGTGGCATCACTTTGGTGTCGGCGATCACCGGCATGAAGTTGGTGTCGCCGCCCCAGCGGGGGACGACGTGGAGGTGGATGTGGTGCTCGACCCCGGCGCCGGCGACGCGGCCCTGGTTGAAGCCGACGTTGTAGCCGTGCGGGTCGTAGACCTGCTCCAGCCGGCTCATCGCCCGCTGGGCCAGCGCCATCATCTCCGCCACGGTCTCGACGGGCAGGTCCTGGATGCGGCCGATGTGCTCATACGGCGCCACCATCAGGTGCCCGTTGGTGTAGGGGAAGAGGTTGAGGAGCACGAAGCAGCTCTCGCCGCGGTGGACGATCAGGTTAGCCGCGTCGTCGTCCGCAGCCGGCTTGGCGCAGAAGATGCACTCTTCCTCGTTGTCCTTGGAGGCGTCCTTCACGTAGGCGAGGCGCCAGGGCGCCCAGATGCGGAAATTTGCCACAGGGCCGGCAGGCTACAGCCAGCCGCGCCTGCGGAAGTAGGCGACCATGCCGACCAGCAGGCCGGCCATCACGCCGACGATGATCCAGAAGGCGGTCAGGTCCTGCTCGCCTGGGACGCCTGAGTTCATCCCCCAGATGCTGGCGATCAGGGTCAGCGGCAGGACGATGACGCTGATCGAGGTGAGGACGCGGAGGATGTCGTTGACCCGGTGGGAGATCACCGACTCGTTGGTCTCTGCCAGCGAGTCGACCACCTCCTTGTAGTTCTCCAGCATGTCCCAGATCCGCTCGTGCGCGTCGACGATGTCATCGAAGTAGATCTCCAGGTCGAGGTCGGTGGCGAGGTAGCGCTGCTTGACCTTCTCCAGGTCGCGCAGGACGGGCCGCTGCGGGCGGATCACCTTGCGGAAGTTGATGATCTCCTGCTTGACGTTGGAGATGTCGCGGACGACCTCCTCCGAGCGGCCCTCGAAGATGTCGTCCTCGAGCGCGTCGAGCTTGTTGCCGATCTTGCGCAGCATCGGGAAGCAGTAGTCGAAGCTGTCGTCGACGAGGCGGTAGAGCAGGTAGCCGGAGCCGCGTGAGAAGAGCTGTTCGCGCAGCTCCTCCTTCGCCCGGCAGCGCTCGAACAGGTACTCGACCGGCTGCAGCGTCTGGTTCGGGATC
>Ga0164299_10000031_pt1 | contig 30004 bp, 29 predicted proteins | sample Whisoiple_221_MG_FD_109712 | JGI IMG/M metagenome (GOLD analysis project Ga0164299, IMG submission 109712) | Unamended control soil microbial communities from upstate New York, USA - Whitman soil sample_221_MG | ecosystem: Environmental > Terrestrial > Soil > Agricultural land ...
CCAGCGCTCGAGCTGAGCGCGCTCGGCCTCGGTCAGGGTGATCTCAACCGGCTTGGGGCCACGGGCCGCCATGCCTGAGAGGCTATCACAAATAGAGGCTAAACTTATGACTCAGGACACTAGATCAAGGTGTTCAAGAGCTCGAGCGGCAAGTTCGATGTCGCGTTTAATGCTGTGCACGCGAATCTCGGTGGCCGACTCCGGAATATCGCCGGCACGCCGCGCTTCTGCTTGACCCAAGTGCACGATGCCCCAGATCTCTTGCAGTTTCTCCTTCACGATCTAGCGCGGATCGCCCCCGTAAGCGACGGAGCGGTGCCGGATCGTGGCCACGCGAACTGTCTTCTCGCCGTCGGTCAGCTGATAGAGAATCCGATAGGCGCCTACGCGCAACGAGTAGAGCCCGCGTAGCCTTCCTTTGAGTGGATGGCCCGCCCGCGGCTCTCGCTCCAGCAGACCCAGGGCGTCCTCGATCGCGTCGATCAGCGGCCAATTAAGTTCGAGTAGCTCTAGCCGAGCCCGGCGAGCGAGAACGAGTCGGGCCAACGATCACCCAGCGGTTGGTCGGCGCTCCGCCAACTCGGCGCGAAGCTCGGTGAGGTTGACCGTTTCGCCGCGCTCGATCTCGGCGAGGCCAGTCTCCAAGGCGGCAAGAGCGTCGGGGTCAGAGAGAATCTCGGCGGTTTCCTCTAGAGCCTCATACTCATCGATCGGAACCAGGGCTGCAGCTGGAGCGCCGTTGCGGGTCACCAAAACGTGATCGCGCCGATCGCTGACGTCATCGAGCAAGCTGCTGAGGTTGCTACGTAGCTCGCGCACAGGGACGGTCTTCGCCATCAGCTCAGTGTACATGATCGTGTACACAGCTTGCGAGAAGTCCCGGGAACGGCAGAAGGCGCTCTCGAGCGCCTTCTGAGCTCGCTCAAGGCGACCGGATTGGTCGCCCATAAGGCCATAGCGGGGGCGGGATTCGAACCTGCGACCTTCGGGTTATGAGCGCGGCCCGCTCACTTGGCTGGGCACTGTAGGGCGCGTTCTAGAGCGGTTTCCACGAGATCGAGATCGGCTGGAATCGGCTGGAATCTGTGGGGCATGTTGCCCCATTTGTTGCCCCATCTTCAGGCCTGGAAGAGCGATATCGAACCGGTCAATCGGAGCGTTACTGGCCGTCAGCCGGCTCCAGCTCCAACCCCCACTCGCGGCAGACCGCGAGAAGCACGTCCGGAGCGGGATCGGTGAGCGCAACCGGATCGCCGGCCTCGACGAGCTCGCCACGACCCTCGAAGACGACGAGCGCGGGCTGGCCGTCGAGCCGGGAGGGAAAGCGCAGGGCGCCGGCGTTGCAGCGGTCGAAGAGGTCGGCGGCGATCGTCTGGGTGACGACCCGCCGCCGCGAGGTGATCTCGTGCAGGTCCAGGTGCGCGAGGCCGTGCTCGATGAGCAGTCCAGCGTGGCGCTGCTCGAGATCGGTGCGGACCGCCGGAACGCTGAGGTCGATCAGCTCGCCGTCGAGCACCAGGTCGGCGGGTGCCAGCAAGTGCTCTTCACGCCAACGGGCGGTAACCGGCGCAGCGGGCAGATCCTCGAGCGCCGCGACGCCGAAGGCCTCGGCGAAGGCCCGCTGGGCTTTGAGATTGGGTCTGAGATCGGCCAGAACCTCGCGCAACGAGGTCTCAGGGCGCTCGGCGCAGTAGACAGTCCGAAAGCGCCGCCGGGCGTCATCGAAGCGGTGGTTCCAAGCGCAGAGCTCAAATGGCGTGAAGGCCAGCGGATCGCCGCGATGCCCAACCCGCCAAAGCTCTCCCCCGCTCACCCCTCGAAGCTAACAAGCTGCCTGGCGGCAGCGCGAACCGCGGCGAACTGCGCCGGGTCCTCGGCGCGGCGAAGGACGTCGATCGGGGCCTCGTCGTCGAGGCGGGTGTTGGTGCCGAAGAGCCAGGCACGGGCCGTCTTCCCATCGAAGCTCTCGACGATCATGCGGACGATCTTGTAGCTCTCGCGCAGACGCAGGTCGGTCGTCTGGTTCGGAGCGGGGCCGTCCGGCTTGCGGTAGCGGCCGATCTGCTTGGCGTCGCGCAAGCCAGCCAGGTGGGCGGCGATCCGCTGACCGAGCTGGTCCTGCAGGTAGCCGGCAACCTCGGAGATCGGCAGCGTCGTCGCGTCGTGGTCGAGCTGCTCGGCTGCTGGGGGCGTGAGGACGGGCATAGTGGCTCCTTCGATTGGCTTGATGGAAGGCTACCACAAAGTACACCGGAAAATACACCGATGAGAAGCGCGGCACCGTGAGCAGCCCCTGGGGCTGCGCGCCCGGCGCAACCTGAAGCGACTCGACCCACGATTCGAGGAACGAATTCCTCGACGCCCTCGATCGCCTCGCCTCCCCCGCGCCGCGCGTCCTTGCGCAACAATGGACGAAGATGGACGCCAACGGTCGAGATCGTTCCGATCGTGCAGGCGGCGAGAGAGGCCTCTCGACGCCGATCGGGGAGTTCAAAGTCACCACGATCGTGGAGGAGACCGAGCCGGGATCGGCGCTAGACGAGCGGCTTCGGCGGGAGCAGGCCAAAGCGGTCTTCGACCTGCTTCGCGCGGCTACGCGCAACCGGAGCGAGCCGCCACAGCGCTAAAGCTCGGACGGCGAGCCCAGCCGGCCAGCGCAGCGGCGCAGCTGCCCGTCAAGTGCCATCTCCGGGGTTCATACGCGGGCGCCGCCGGTACGCTCAACCCGTGACCGCGAAGGAGAAATTGCTGCGCGAGATCCTCGACCTCGACGAGGCCGAAGCAGCGCGTGCTCGGATCGTCGTTCCCGACGAGCCCGCCGCCGGGGAGCCGGAGATGGCGCCGCTGCCCGCGGGGTGGGGCGAGACGCTGACCGGCGAGCCGATGCCAAACGTCGCGGCTGCCGTCCGCCGCTCCCGCGACTCCCACTGAAAGCGGGCGAGCCCCATACAGGAGTTGGCGGTCGAGCCTCGCTCGACGCGGGTCAACGCCGGCCGCAACGCGCCCCGTGCAGCAGGGCCACCCAGTTGGGCTGTGGCGTGCCGTCCTCGAATGTCCTCCACGCCTCCGGCAGCCCGACGATGTCGTCCTCGGCTTCGGGCTCGCTGGCCACGACGACCCGCGCCCTCGAAACCTGAAGCTCGCTCAGGGCGTCGACCTCGCGGTGCAGCTGCTCGCGGGTTGCCATTGCCCGCCAGCCTACCCGCCGTCCGAGCTGCTGCCGGCGCGAAGCGGTAGCGGCGGGAAGCCATCACTGCGCCTTGCTCACCTCAAAGTAGAGCAGCGCGTGGTCGGAGAACTTCTCGACCCATCTCTCCTGCTCGGCCTCGGGGAGCTGGGGCCAGCCGCGGACCTCGACCTCCCTGCCGCCGGTCTGCTCGAACTCGATCTGCTCGCTGGCGACGACGTGGTCGAGGTTGCTCCGCACCTTCCCCTCGCCGCGCCAGGTGACCTCGGCCGTCTTTGAGAGCACCCGCATCCCCGCCTTGCCGGCGCGGTAGCCGAGCGCCGCGAGCTCGTGCTCGGCGCTGACCCGGTCATGCAGGAGGCTGCCGCCCTCCTTGCCGTAGACGTAGTCGAGGCCCATCGCGTTCAGGTCGCCCATGAACATGAAGTTCGCACTTCCTTTCGCGATCTCGTCGAGGTAGCCCTTGAACTCGAAGGCGCGCTCGGTCATGTCGGTGCGCAGGCCGAAGCCGCGGGCGTCGGTCATGCTCGCCAGGTGCAGGAACAGCATCGAGTAGTCGTTCCCGTCTGCTCGCACGGTCACCAGGGCGCCCGGTCGCATGAAGGCGTCGCGGCTCTGGAACTCGATCTTCTGGGTGAGGAAGGCGGTCGTGTCCGGGCCGATCCCGACCAGGATCTCCTGCGTGTTCTGGCCCTCGGTGATGAAGAACGAGTAGCCCGGCAGGCCGTCCATCACCGAGCGCCAGACCTCCTTGCCCTCGACCTCATACAGCGCGATCACGTCTGCCTCCTGGGAGGCGAGGAGCCCGACCCGGTCCGCGTTGCGGGGGTCGCCTTCCTTCCAGTGTTCGCAGTTCCAGGAAACGACGCTGAACGCCTTCGCCATCGCGGCCTCCGCTCTGAGTTGCCCTGACGCCGCGACGATAGTTGAGAGCTTCGCTGTGCGTTGAAGCCACGACGGCCCGCAACGCCCGATAACGCTGCCTTATGGACACCGCGAGCCGCGCAGAGCCCGGGCTGGCCGATGGCACAACCCGCCTACGCCCTACGCTGCTCCCCAAGGTCCATCTGGAAGGGGGCAAGGATTCCCCAAGAACCAGAAGCATTCCTATATAAGACGCCAATGCCAGATCCTCCGATCAAACCCGCCGCCCAGGAGTTCACGCAACTGCTGACTACTCATACGTTCCGGGTGCCGCGCTACCAGCGGGCTTATGACTGGGGTAAAGACGAAGTCGCCGACTTCGCCCATGACATCGCGTCGGTCGTCAACGCACGGTTGAAGGGCGATACGTATCGGCACTTCTTCGGCGCAATCATCTCGATATTTGAGCCCCAGAACACGTTCGAAATCGTTGACGGCCAGCAACGACTAACCACCCATATGCTCTGCCTGAAGGAGCTGCGAGACAGCTGGCTTGCGTTGGCTGAGGTTTCGCGCCAGAGCCAGAAAAGCGTTTGCCGAGCCGCGCTCAAACGAGCGGAGGAGCTCGACGCGATCATATTTTACGAGAACTCCCCCCGGCTGCTCCTCTCGAAACGCGACAAGGACTACTTCTCGGACATCCTCACCGATGTGGCGGTCAAGCCCAAACCAGGTGCCGACCAATCGCATCGTCGCCTCTGGGAGGCGCGCGTGAAACTGCGCGAGGAGCTGTTCGAGCCGCTGATCGGCAGCGCGCCACAGCACCTGACCAAGAAGAAACGGCTCCAAGCCCTCCAGAACGCACTGCTGGAAGATGGTTACGTGGTTCACCTCCACACCACCGCCAACAGCGATGCTTACCGCCTCTTCTCCGTGCTCAATGACCGCGGCAAGCCACTTTCGGCGGGCTCGCTGCTCCGCACCCACACGCTGGCCGTGCTTGAGGGCTACGGACCCCAGCAGGATGCTGCCGAGAAGGACTGGGACGAGATGCTGCGCAGGGGCGACCGCTTCGTCAACCGCTTTCTTGCCGCGTTCTACGTTTCGCACACCGGGAGGCGCGCTCCCACCGGTGAGATGTTCGATCGGTTCCGTGATCGCTTCCTCGCGAAACCCGTCAACACGGCTGGAGGTGCGACTCGGCTTCGCGAGACGATCGCGAACCTGCGTGAAGAGGCTGAAACCTTCTCCTTGATCTACGACGGAGCATGGCCCTACGAGAATCCCAACAAGTCTGGCTGGGAACAAGACCGGCTGAAGCGGCTCGTGAAATCGCTTGGTCACCGGCTGGCAGATCCGCTGCTCCTTGCCGTGGCTCGCGAGACGACCGAGACGGCGTTTCGAGATCTCGTCGCAATGCTTGAGCCGTTCACGTTCAGGTACATCAACATCGTCAACGCAAGCGCCGCCCGCCTCGAAGGACTCTATTTCTCACACGCGAAGAAAGTGCGGAGTAACGAAGCGCTTGACAAGAATGCCCTGCGCAACGATCTCCGCGGCCTGCTAAAGCGTTACGCGCCGGAAGATGTCTTCGTCAGCCTACTCCGCGAGGTGCTGAGATTTTCCGGGCGCAAGGAGAGCGGGCAGCTGCTCAAACACTTCCTTACCACGCTTGAGGACTACGAGGACTGGTTTGCGAACGGAGCGACCGGCAAGCCGAAGCCCGCGAACAAATCCAACGTGTGCAAGCTGGACGATGTCAATATCGAGCACATCTATCCCCAGAATCCCAACGCCGCGGACCCCCTCTTGGAGCCTCTCAAGCACTCTCTCGGCAATCTCACTGCGCTCGACGAGGGTGAGGGGAAGCTAGCTGGCAATCAGGATTTCTCACACAAGAAGAGCATCTACGAGAAATCGCAATTCAAGATCAGCCGCCCACTCTCAAATGTCGGGGAATGGGACCCGGTTGCGGTGGCTGCTCGAGTCGAGTTCTACTGCGACCGGGCCCGGAAGATGTTCGTGGTGAACTGAGGTTCCCACGAGCTTCTTGTCTTACCGGCGGCTTGTACGCGGCCGGGGCCTGCGCTACTCTCTCCTGCGTCAGACGTCGCGGATGCGGCGATCTGCTAAAGAAAAGACGAATCGCGGCTGATGGATTTCAGCACGCAAGAAAGGGGGAGCTATGAGCTCCGATACCTCAACGGTGACCTTGGTCGCCCAATACGCCCGACGGGTGCCAGATCCGATCCTTCGCAACGCGGAGCGGCACATTTTGTTCGTGCGAGCCCTCGACGTCCCGGACGGTCTGCCCAAGGACCCGAACCCTCGGGCGCAGAAGATCGACCGCCTGATCTACAAGGAGATCGCGGCGCACCTTCTGAACGAGGAAGGAACCGCGAACACCTTCCACCTCAAGAACAAGGGGATCACGCTGATCGCCGACGAGGTCCAGCGTGGTGAGAGTGACGACCTCTTCGAGATCAGCTTTGGAGGCGGCCACGGCATCGTTGATGGCGGCCATACCTACGAGATCCTGCGAAAAAATCGCGAGGCGATCGAGGAGCTCAACGCCGACGACGGGGAGATCGACCAGTTCGTCAAGCTCGAGATCGTCACCGGCCTACAGGCTGACCTGGTTCCCGAGATCGCGCGGGGCCTAAACACCGCCGTCCAGGTCCAGGAGATGAGCCTTGCCGACCTCCGCGATGAGTTCGACTGGATAAAGGGGACCATCGCCGACGAGCCCTACGCATCCGAGATCGCCTTCCGCGAGAACGAGCAGCGGACCTACGATGCCCGTGACCTAATCGTCCTCATGGACCTCTTCAACATCAGCGAATACCCGAACCCGAAGGGCGACTATCCGGTGCGCGCCTTCAGCTCGAAGGCCCAGGTCCTGAAGGCTTACCTGGAGGACCGGAAGAAGAACGACGGCAGGACGTACATGATGTTGCAGCCGATCCTGAAAGACATCCTCGTTCTCCACGACACGATCTCCTTCGAGGCACGCGACCTGCACAACAAGGCCGGGGGCAAGGCGGGCAAGCTCGCCTACATGGAGGGCCGCAAACGAGGCAAGTTCTCCTTTCCCTTCATCAGCAAGGAAGGCAACTACCGCCTTCGCCGCGGCGCCCTCTTCCCGATGCTCGGCGCCTTCAGGTGGATGGTCGTCGAGGGGCCCGACGGCAAAGCGCAGTGGAGCGGCGGCTTCGACAAGGTCCTCGATCTCTGGCACGAAGTCGGGGCCGAGCTGATGAAGGCGACGCAGGAAACCAGTGAGGAGCGCGACCGCAATCCGAACGCGATCGGAAAGTCGCGCAACCACTGGGCCACGCTGCACTCGACGGTCGCCAAGTACCAGCTGATCAGCACTCGTTAGCCGTTCGGCGAGGGCCGCCGCAACGCGGTCCTCGCCGACCTATGCGGCGGCCGCAACCCGTCGCAGTTCTTCCGCGGCGGCCAAGAGCGCCTGGCTAGCCTCGGTGATCTCGTCCTCGCTGATGAGTCTGCCGAAGCTCAGCCGCACACTCTCGCCAGCCTCATGCGCCGAAAGGCCCTGAGCCAATAGGACGTGGGAAGGCTCGACCTTGGTGGTCGCGCAGGCCGAGCCGCTCGAGAACGCGAGCCGCTCGCGGGTGGCATGCATCAGGGCACGGCCCCCGACGCCACCGAACCGAGCGCTCACGGTCTGGGGCAGCGAACTCTCTTGGGGGGCGTTGAGAACGATATCGGTCGCTTCCATGAAGCTATTGACCAATTTCTGCTTCAACCCCCCCTCCCTTCGCGAATCGGCCCTGCGCTCACGACGGGCGAGCTCCGCCGCAGTACCAAAACCAACGATCCCTGGGACATTCGCGGTCCCGGGGCGCAATCCGCGTTCCTGGCCGCCGCCAAAGTGGAGCGGGGCGAGCCTCATTCGCCGCCCGCGCTTGCGCACATACAGGGCGCCGACCCCCTTTGGCCCGTACATCTTGTGGCTCGACATCGAGAGGGCCGAGATGTCGGCTCGCTCCACATCTAGCTCAAGGTGGCGGAGCGCTTGGGCAGCATCGGTGTGGAAGGGGACCTCGGCTTCAGCGCAGATGGCTCCAACCTCGTCGATCCGTTGGATCGCGCCCGTCTCGTTGTTTGCGGCCATGACGCTGACCAACGCGGTCTTCGCGGTCAGCTGGCTGCGCACATCGGCTGGATCGACGATCCCTTCGCCGGAAACCGGGACGACCTTAGCTCGACCCCCCAGCTGCCTAGCGGCCTCCAACACCGCGGGGTGCTCGATGGCGCTCACCAAAACCTCGGCGTCGTCGCCGGCACGCGCAGCCGCTCCGAGGATCGCGATGTTGTCGGCCTCGGTTGCGCCACTCGTGAAGACGATCTCCGAAGCGTCGGCTCCGATCAGCGCGGCGACTTGCTCGCGGGCCGCCTCCACAGCCTGTTGCGCCTCGTGGCCGTAGAAGTGGTCGATGCTTGCCGCGTTGCCAAAGCCTTCGGTCAGGTGAGGAAGCATCGCGTCGACCACACGCGGATCGACTGGCGTCGTCGCGTTGTAGTCGAGGTAGATCGGCCTCATCCGGGAACGAGGTCAGTTACGTCGGCAAGCGAGCGGACTCGCCGCTGGAGCAAGGTCAGACCGCGGTTGATGTGCGCCCTGAACCAGGCCGACTCGTCCCGGTCGCCATCCGGCTCTTCGTGCGCCAGCCACTCCCTCAGGTAGGCGACAAAGAGGCGATCCCACTCGCCGGTGAGGGTGTAGCGGTTGAACTCGATCCCCTGCTCGTCATAGCTGCCGGGATCTGGGTGGCCGGGCTCGCTCAGCGACAGGCAAAAGCCAAGCCTGCACAGATACTGGTGGGTTAGCCCGGTCCTTGACTTCATCGTCCTCAGGATCTGAGTGGATGCTTCATCGAGCTGAATCTTCTTACCGAGCACTGGAGCTCACCTCCTCGGTCGAACTGAAGTAGCCCTCCTCCACCGCGGTCGCGGCGCTTCCGAGATCGTGGGCGAGGAAGATCCTTCTCGCAGTCACCGCCTCAAGGTCGGCCGCAGCGGCAACGTCGACCTCCGTGTCGGTCGAGAGAACGACAACCTGATGGCTGACGTTCGGCAGATACTCGGTTAGGAGACGCCGACGATGCTCGAGGTCAAGGCGAGCGAGCGGAGTGTCAACTACCACTGGCAGCGGCCGCTGCGACGCCTTGGCGAGGGCCCAGAGAATGGCAATGGCGAGTAGCTGCTTCTCACCGGCCGAGAGGCGTTCCTTTGGCAGCTCAGTCTGGTCCCAGCGGACAACCCGGACGCGAAAGCGGTCGCGGTCGATTGTGATCTTGCTCAGGAGCTCCCCCTTGCGGGAGAGCCGGTTGAAGTATCGAGCGGCCTCAAGCTCGATGCGCTCCAGGCGACGGAGCTCGGTGCGCTCGCGGTAATCGCGCAGGAGGTCAACCGTTCGGAGCGCAACCTCGGCGGACTCAACTCCCTTGCTCGTCTTCTCAGCCTCCTCCTGAGCTCGACGCAGCTTGCGCTCGGCCGATGCCAGCTCGTGCTCTGCCTGGCGGAGCTCTTCATCGAGGCGTTCCCGTTCGCTTGACAGCTGCCCACGTTGATGCTCTACGTCCTGTAGCTCCTCGACCAGAGGCGCGATCGCCTCGTTGTCGGGAACCTCTTTCAACTGGCGGTCGGTTCGTTCACTCTTGTCTTGAGCGCGCCTCAGGCGTTTCCCGAGCTTGGAGGCGTCTGCGCGCATGTCGTCGCGGACCAGCCGCAGCTGCTCCAGCATCAGCACCCGCTCCGCTGCGGTGACGTCGTGCAACCGCCGCGCCCGGGAACCCGACCCGACGCCGAGCAGCTTGCGGATGGTGGTCGTTACCGGCTGGCCCGTCCTCGTCTGCAACTCTGATTTGAGCTCAGAGGAGAAGGCCTTGACCCTGCGAGCGATGACCTCGTCCTCCTCTGCTACTTGCTCGGCCTCCAGCCGCTCGGCGACATCGTCGGCGAGCCGCTGGGCGATTGCAAACGGAAGGAGGCCGGCGATAAAGGTCCGGAGCTGCTCCGCGGCCACAGCGGCCTCGCTCTCGGCCTTACGCGCTTCCTTCTCCAACTTGCCTCGCTCCGCAGCCAAGGTCCCGCCCTCGCGAGCAAGCCGGTCGCGGGCACGGGCGAGATGGCCATCAAGCTGCTCCTGCTCTGCCTGCAGCATGGCCCGCGTCTCTTTGGCCGCGTCCACCCGCTCCTTGGCCTCAACGACCTCGCGTTCGGCCTCCTCCAGGGACTTGACCAGCTCGCCATCCTCCTTAGACGTGGCTCGGCCGACGTAGCGCCTCAGGTCAACCTGCAGCTGATCGATCAAGTCCAAGCCGAGCAGACGCTTCACGGCGTCGGCCAGGTACTCGCCGTTCTCGTCATCGGCTAGGGCCTGGATCTGCTCCCCATCGAAGAGAAAGAAACCGGCCAAACCGGGCGGCAGGAGGGAGTCGAGGAAGTCCTGGCGCGAGGCGTCGCTGAGGTCATCTATCTCGGCGCCATCGAGCGTGAGGCCGAGGGTCTCATTCACCGACCCTCCGGACGCACGCCGCCAGCGGCGTGAGACGACGTATTCCGAGCTGCGGCCGCTTTGGACGTGGTCGAACGACAACGTGATCGCACATTCCTCGGCAGCCTCCTCGTTGGGCACGACGTGGAAGCGGGAGCGAATATGGGCCTCGTAGGCGTCCTGGGCCACTCGAGGCCCAAGGGCACGCCGTCCATGAAGGCAAAGGGTGAAGGCTTCGAGCAGAGTGGTCTTACCCGCGCCATTCGTCCCGCCGACCAAGATCACCGGGCGCCCGCGTTGAGTCATAAGGTCGAGGCGCTGTTTACCGGCGTAAATGCCGAAGTCCTCGAGCTCGAGCGATTTGAAGATCATGCGGTCGCCTCGGCGGTTGCTATCTCAGCTGCGATCTCCTCTTCGCCGCGCCACTCCTGCGAGAGCGCAGCCCCAATCTCCTTCATGATCCGCGAGCGACGCCGAAGCCCCTGCAGATCGCGCTCGGTGTCGATCAGCTGCTTGATCAAGCCCAGCGGAACTTCATGTTCGGCCGCCAGCTCGCCAAGCAATGCCTCGTCCTCCCCATCGAGGAATGCCTGATCGTCGAGCGGAAGATCGAGTTCGGCTCCGGTGGCCTCTTCGACAATCGCCGGCAGGCTGTCCTGCCAATCCTGGCGCTCATATCGCCAAATGCGCCTGATCTCCCGCAACTCCTCAAGGCTGATCAACTCGACAAGCTGGTCGTCAGGAGCCAGCTTCCTAACTTGCCGTTCTGCGGTGAGGAGCCGAGTCAAGACCTCGCGGCAGAAATCAAGGGTGTAGGGCCCCCGGACAAAGGGGTCATCCTTGTCCCCGTACTCCTTGGCCATGACGCCGCCGTTCTTGCGAATGTGCTGGCGAACTTCGGCCTTGCGCTTCGGTCGTTGGGTGTCAGCCAGGAAATCGCGCAGCTCAAGCAACGGTTCAAGCCACTCATCGCCGTTGTCGACCATCGCCTCCATCGCCTTGTCCTTGGTCACGACCGTGCAGACCCAGCATCCGAACCTGGAGCTGCCACAGGACGGCGTCGTGTTGTCGACCACCAGCGGGCACTCGCCAGCCGAGGAGTTGCGGTAGAGCGCGAGGAGGTTGTTGTTATCGCACCCCCAGGGATTGGGAACTTGGAGAAGGTATTGCCAGACGTCATCGACGGAGTAGTCGCGGATGGGCGTATAGACGAAGGCGTTTGGAAGCGTGGAGTGCCGAGAGAGGAGGCTGTTCTTTATTCGCCGCAGATTCATCACCTGGGCGCGAGTCGCGCTCTCCTGCTTGCGAACCCCCAAGAGCAAGACCACCTCGCCGTGGTCGGCGACCCGGTCGAGGATGAAGCGATTGGCCGGGCTGATCTTCATCCGCGCGGTGCACCAGCGAAACCGTGATGACGGCGCGGGATAGCCCTTGCCAATCAGATTCACCCAAAACGACTCCTCAAGGCTTGGGGTCACCTTGTGGGCGGAGATCGGCAGGCCCTCTGCCTTCGCATGCTCGTTGATGAAGTCGAGCGCCTCCGTGAGGTAGTCGATGATGACCGGGGTCTCGACCTGGGTATCCCCGGAAATCACGTACACGGGCTTCTGCCGTTCGCGTGGCTCCAGGCCTCGCAGCGCATACCAAACGAGCTGTAGTGCGACCGTCGAGTCCTTGCCTCCGCTGAAGCCAATGACCCACGGGCGCTCGTCTGCGAGATAGACGCTGCGGATCTCCTCCAGGCTTCTCTCGTACAGGTCAGCGGCGGTCTGCTTCTTAGGCTGCGACACGGTCCTCCTTTGGCAAGGTTTCCTCAAGGGCTTTTTCAGTGGCACCGAGCTCAAGCCCGGCCCTGTCCCTGAGGACATTCGTGGTGAGCACCAGGCTCGGCCCGGCCTTGCTGATCTTTCCATTCCGGATTGCGCGCCCGCTCCAGACCGGGCTGTCGCGCCTCCAATCCAGCCTCTTAAGGCGGCGCAGTCGAGACTGCCAACCGCGCGGATACTTCGCCATCAGCTCACCGCCGACCGTTCCGAGGGCATGCAGGGCCACGGCATGAACGTGAACGTAGTCGCGGCGGAGGTCTGACGCCGTGTTCTGCTCGCTGATAAACCCCCAACTTCGGACCAATTCTCCGACGATGGCCCAGAATTCCAGGACGAGCTTCTCCTCTTGACCCTCCTCCTCCCTAGGTCGCTGTCGAAGCAGCGCGACCGTGGCCTGGTGGATGGCGCTCAGCGTGAACATCTTCGAGGAGCGGTTCGAGAGGCTTGATCTCTCAAGCTCGGTGAACTTGTCAAAGGGACAGACCTCCGAGGCGACGCGCCGCGCCAGCCTGGCTACGGGGTCGCGGTGGTCGTACAAAACGTTGAGAGACGTGGCCGGCCGAATCGCGTGTCGATTGAGGTCGGCGAAGGTCTGCTGATTGCGAACCAGGCCTGCGTCAAGGAAAAGCACGAGGGGGACGGACTCATCCGCGAGCTCGGGCCTGAGGAGAAGTGCAGCAGCGATTGCCTCGCGGCGGTGCTGTCCATCGTTGACCAGGATCCTTGCTCCCGCGGGAATGATCAGTTGACCAACGCGGGCCCCGTCGAGCAGCGGACCCCGCTCTTCGAAGCGCACCTCGCGGTGATCAGCATCGATCGACGCCGTTATCGCCGAGAGGACGTAGGAGGTCGGGTTGGAGGTCAGGTACTTGGCGATCTGCGGAATCCGTCCCTTGTTCAGCAGCCGCTGAGCGCGCAGACTAGGAGGCAAGTCCGCAGGAGCAAAAGTCAGAACCTGAGGGACTAGACGAAGCGGGCAAGCGGTTACGAAGTACGACCTTCCCGCCTGAACGGCTCGTACGCTCTGGAAGCGATACTCGGAGCCCTTCTTCGACGACCGGGGAGACCTTGATTTGGCTTGTGGCTTCCTCGATTTGCTTGGGACGGAAGTTGTGGAAGTCATGGAAGTATCTCCTCCAAATTAGGCGTGGCTTCGGACGACTCGCATGGGGCCGCGCGGGCCGGGCGAGAATGCTGGTTGATGCTCTAAGCCGCCAGGTACCCCCGACTCTCCCCCCGTGAGATCAAGAGCCGGCGCCTCGTCGCCGGGCAGCAGGTGCGTGTACCGGCTGAGCGTGAAAGCGGCCGAGTGATGGCCGAGGGCGCGGCTGAGCTGGAGCAGGTTGGTCCCTTCGCTCAGGTGGATCGAGGCGAACGTGTGGCGGAACGTGTGGAACGCCGCCCACGGCGCCCCGGCCTCCTCGACCAAGGGCTTGAGGACCCGGCGGCGGAGGTTGTCGGGGTCGATTACCTCGCCCTCGATGTTGGGGAAGGCGGGGGCGGTCGAGTCCCGGTCCTCTTGGGCCAGATGCGCCCGCAGCCTGTAGACGAGCGGCGCCGGTAGCCGTACATCGCGCCTGCTGTACTTGGACTTCGGCGGCTCGATCCGCCCCTTGACGATCGCCCGCCGGACGCAGACCTCAGGCGTCGAGCCGTCCAGCTGCAGGTGAAGCCGCTGGAGGCCGATCGCCTCGCTGATCCGAAGGCCGCAGGTCGCCAGGACCTCGAACAGCACCCTGTGCCGGTCGGGCGCCATCGCCAGCACGGCGGCCAGCTGTTCGCGGCTGAACACCTTGGCCACCTCCTCCTCGTCCTCGATCTCCTCGCGGTGAGGCAAGGTGAGGCCGAGCGAGGGATTGTGGCGGATCAGGCCCTCGCGCTGCGCGGTGCTGAGCGCCGCGCGGACCGGGATCACGATGTTCGCGATCGTCGCGTCGCTGAGGGCCTTGCCCTGCTCCCCTTCGTCCGCGAGCCAATCCACGAAGCGGGCCAGCCCGAACGTGGTCACATCGACCAGCTTCAACTTGGAGGAGAAATAGGGATGCGTGTAGGCGCGGATCAGCCGCCGGTATTCATCGCGGGTATTCTCGCGAAAGCCGCGCCGACCCTGGCCGCGGTAGCGCTCGACCCACTCATCGATGAACGCCAGCAACTTGATCGTCGTCGGCTCTTGGAGCTCGCCGCGATCACGGTCGGTCTCACTCTCGCGCTTGATCCTCCGCGCCGCTCCGTAGGTGCCAGCGTTGCGCTTTCGCTGCTTGCCGGCGACGTGAATGACAGCAACGTAACCGACGACCTTGCCGTGTCCGTCAATGCGCTTGAAGACGCCTGGCGTCTTGGTCTTCACCAGACGGCGAAGGTCTCCGCAGCCTGGACGATCCTCGGTGACGGACTTATCCTGGGAACCGCTCATGAGCATCACCTCGTGAGCCGGGGGCGGGCCGTTGCTGCGGCGCCGCCCCATTTTGCGTTGTCGGACAAAACATTAACAGGATCACAGCGGCATTTGGCCCGCCCGAATGACCAGGAATCCCTGTGCTCATGGGCTTTCCCACGCCTTCGGGTCATGGCTCCGCTCCGGCGTCCTGCACGTAGCGATCGAGGGTCCGGCGCCGATACAGCGGCGTGCGGCCGTCGTGCCCGTCCGGCGCGAGCAGGCCGGCGCTGGTCAGTTCGTGGATGCGCCGACGCGGGACGCAGATGTAGCGGGCCGCGGCCTCGGGGTTCAGGTAGCCCTCGTCTTCGGCGGCGTCGTGGAGACGGTCGGCGACCTGCTCGGCGATGGTGGCGGCCAACGCCTCCACGAAGCGCTCGTCGGCCCGCAGAACCGGCAGCCCGACCGGACGGGGGCGCTCGTCGGCAGCCTGCGGTCCGGCCATCAGCGGACCTCCTCCCCCAGCCAGTTCACCGGCTTGACGGGGGTGGCGAGCGTCCGGCAGATCGGGGCGAATGGCCCGCGCTCGGCGAGATCGTCAAGCAGGCAGACCGAGACCTCGACTTCCGGCGTCTCGGCGAGGTCGGGGTCCTGGCGGCACAGCGCGAGCACCGTCCGGCGGCGATCCTCGAGCCGGTCCCTGGATCGGCCGGCCAAGACGACCAGCACGGTCGGGAAGACCGGATAGAGCCGCGACCAGAGCGCCACCGACTCGCCCGCCGCGCCCTCGCCAGGGACGGTCCGTCGATACAGGCGCGCGTACCGCCCGATCCTGCGCGCGAGGTCGACCACCGAGCGCGTGGCGCGGTCGACCTCGATGAACCGGTAGACGATGCTGGTCGAGCCGTCTCCCTCGGCGAGCTGGTAGGTAAGAACCGCGTCGGCGATCAATTGCTCGGGCGTTCGCCTCCCAGGCGGCGGGCCGAGCGAGTGGGCGACCTCGTGTAGCCAGTCGAAGGGACCGCACTCGTCGCCGCGCTCGCGCGCCGCGCGCACGAAGGCGAGGCCGACGTCGTTGACCGCGATCGTGTGCGCCTGCAGCGGGCCGGCCGCCTGCTCGGGCGCGATCACCTTGCGCCTACGCTCGGCCCGGCTCGGGATCGCCGCGACGGCGTCGGCGCCGCGCTCGGTCAGGTGCCACCCCAGGCGTCGCTTCCTCAGCGGGGTCGAAGCCGCGAGCCCCATCTCACCCAGCAGGGCGAGCTGTTCCTGAGCCCATCGCCGGGACGTTTGTGGCATGTGGAGCTCGTGGACCTGGCCGGTCAGAAGCAGCCGATGCTGGTTGAGGCTTTCGAGCACCGTCACCGAAGTCGCCCCCAGCTCGCTCGCGCTCATCTTTCCCCTCCCGCGTCGAGAGCCTGCCGCCCGCCGCTTGCCCGTCCTCGCCGCTGGCGCGGCACGGCAAGGTGTTTGACGATTGCCTGCGGGTGGCGGTCGAGGCGATCCAGCGTCTCGGCGACCGGGGCGCGGTCGATGCTTTGGTCGATCGCGGCGTCAAGCGCCGGCAGGCACTCTGGGTGGCGCTCGTCGGGAAACAGCTCCTCGACCGGGACGCCCGCCAGGCGGAAGGGGCGGCTGATCTCGCCGTCGAGAGTGACGGAGGCAAGGCTGTGGAAGCGGGGAAGCCGGGTGAGGGTCTCGGTGTCGAGCTCGCCGCCGAGCTCGCGGGCGAGCAGCCCTGCCCCTTTCGCGTTCAGCGCCGTCGTCACCAGGTGGGAGCGGTTGGTGGTGACGGCGTCGCGGGTCGCGGCGCTCAGGCGCTCGGGGTTCTGGTTGAGGAGCAGAGCGCGGACCCCGAACTTCGCGACCTGCTCCAGCAGCGCGGTGAGCGTTCCCGAGGACGCGCCGTCATATATCTGGACCTCGTCCAGCCAGACGTAGAACTCGCGGCGCCGCTCGGGTGGCACGTCGGCCCGCGACCTCGCGGCGTGCAGGGCGTCGAAGACGACGAAGTTGGCAATCAGCCGGTCGCGGCCGGAACCCGATCCGGGGCAGACGAGGACGATCTGCCCCCGGTCCATCGCCGCGCGGATGTCATAGGTCGCGAGCGGGTTGCCGAGCAGGGCAGCGGTGCTCGGCGCGGCCCGCAGCCGGTCGATCAGGTTCGTCACTGGCGTAACCGCCTCGGGCGCCAGCAGCGGGAAGCGTTCGGTGAAGAACCGGCGCACCGGAGCTGAGACGTGGGGGAGCACCTTCCCCCGCCACTCCTCGTCGCTCAGCAGGACGGGGACCTCGAAGATCGTCGGCGCCAGCTCGGCCGGGAGGCGGCGGGCGAGGTCGACCATCGCCTGAGCGCTCTGGGTGGTGAGGTTGAGCGCGCGGGCGTTGATCTCGTCCCAGCGAAGCGCCGAGGCGAAGGCGTCGACCACCGCGTCCACCTGTCCGGCCGCTCGCCGAGACGGGCGGCCGGCGACCGCGAACAGGTTCCAGGCGGGCTGGCGGTCGGGGTCGGCGAGGTTGACTTCCACGACCCGCTCGCGCAGCCCTTCGTCGGTCAGGTAGCCCTTGATCCGTTCGATTGCGTCGAGGTGCGGGTCGAGGAACAGGCAGCCGTGTCCCGAGCGGGCGAGGTGCAGGAACTGGCCGATCGCAGTCTCGGTCTTGCCGAACCGCGAGCGACCCGACATGTAGAAGAAGAAGGTGTCGCGAAGGGGGACGCCGACCATCCGCTCCCCCGTCTCGGTCTCGACCTTGCCCAGCGGCAGCAGCCCCGCCTGCCCGGCGAAGGTCGGCAGCGCGCGGGGCGGCGGTGGCACCACCCCGCCGGAGCGCAGGACGTTGGGCGCCGGGCATCGCTTGCTCGGCGGCTTCAAGAGCCCGGCGACCTCGCTCGCCGTGACGAGCCGCCGCCGCGCCGGTCGGAACAGCCCGGAGGCGAGACGCCGGTCGAACCGGCGGCGACGGCCCGGCAGGTCCGAGCCGAGGAAGGCGACGCCGGGGACGCGAAGGCCCGAGACGCGCAGATGGTTCTCTCCCGCGAAGGCGTCGAAGGCCGCCAGCATCCCGGTGAGCTGCGCCTTCGCCCGGCCGGGCACCGGCGAGGCGACCCGGACCAGGACCTGAATCTCGAACAGCGGCTCGGCAGTCCCGAGCTTGCGCGTCAGCGCCTGGCGGCCGACCCATCGCTCCACGAGCTCGCCCGGCGGCGCGCCGCCGCGACTGCGACTCCCCGTGCCGAGGAGGTCGGCCAGCTCGTCTCCGGGCGAGGTCGAAGGCTGGCGGCGGCGAGCGCGACGAAGCAGCCGCCGCCTCAGGCGCCGACGCTTCCCCGGCGTGATGGGCAACAGGTCGACGCAGATCGTCGCCTCGTCGCCGCCGCCGGGATCGAGGCCGTCGATCGCGCGCGCGAAGCCCGCCAGCGGGTCGGGGTCGAGCCCGGCCGCTCGCAGCGGCTCGCTGCTCGCCCTGGCAAGCACCAGCTCGGCGCGGGCGACTTCCAGATGGTCGGGCTCGACCGGCGCATCGTCGCCCTCCTCTGACGGCTCAGGCATAGGCCGCAGCTCTACGCCGTGGTAGGCGGCGATCGCCGCGCGCAGCGCTCCGCGAGCGTGCGCGGGCAGCTCCACGCCGTAGCGGAGCTTTCCGGCGGGGTCGGCGTCGAGCCTCAGGCGCACCGCGCTCGCGGGAGCGTCCAGCAGACCGCGGATCGCTCGACGCGATCGGCTGAGGCCGGAAGCGAAGCGAACGACGGACTCGGGGGAAGGGTCGAAGGAGTCGGCGGGGATCGCGAGCATCGCCACGCGGTGATCGAGAGCCCGACGAGTGACAACGAGGCGGGCGACGAGCACCGCACCGGCGAAGCTCAGCAGAGCCCCGGCGAGGCTGACGGCGGCGGGGTGTCCCGCGAGCTCCAGGAGCGACTGGCCCCATCGGGGGGCGGATGAGGCGACGAGCACGATCGCGATAGCCGCCGCGAGGAGAGCGAGCGGGACTGCGTCCCGCCGGTCTGACGACCGAGTCACGATTTCGACCCCCTTCGGGGATAGATGTCAGCGACAGAGACCGTCCCCGATGGCAGGCTGGAAGCGGCCTGGCGGCCGGTCGCCCGCCGGGCGATGCGAGCCGTAATGCGAGCCGTAGCGCGAGCAGCAGTGCGAGCTTCGCCAAGCGTCACCGTTCGGCCTCCAGATCGAGGCTGTGGCGGGCGATGGCCGCGACGACGAGGCCTGCGACCGGTGGGCAGACTGCGTTGCCGATCTGGAGGAAGCAGCGGGTCCGCGATCCCTGCCAGGGGTAGTCGGCCCGGAACCCCTGCAGGACGGCGGCCTCCTCGACGCTGACGCGGACCGCCTCGTCAAACTGAGAGGCCCATTCCTTCCCTGACCGCGGCTTGGATTTCCGGTAGGCCCTCGGCGTCGAAATCCGCGGGTCGGCCACCACGGTCGTCGCCGGGCGCTTCCTCGTCCACTCCGGCCGGCGATCAGCCATCGCGCTCTCCGTCCTTCGCGCGCTCGACCGTCCACGATCCCGAGGCGGAGTCGATCGTTCGGGCGGGGCAAGTGACCGGCCGGATGAGACCTTGCGGTCGGCTGCCGCTCGCCGTCTGGTTGTTGGTGAAGGTGACGGCGTCCCGCGACCAGTCGAGGGCGTCAGCCATGCTGACCCAGGGCAGCAGCCCCTCCTCCCCCTCGCGAACCTCGTCTGGGCGGCGGGGGTTGTAGGAGCGATGGGTCGGGGCGGGCAGCTCGGCCGGGCCGTCGAGCGAAGCGACGAGGTAGGCGCGCTTGCGGGTCTGCGGCACCCCGTACTGCTCGGCGCTCAGCACCCCTGCGGTCGCCTCGTAGCCGTGGGAGGCGAGCAGTCCGGCGAACAGGGACCAAAGCTCGAGGACGCCGGGCACCTGCTCCAGCGCCACCCAGCGCGGTCGGAGCGCCACCGCCCAGCGCAGCGGCTCGACGGTCAGCAGCGAGCGGGTATCGCGGCAGGCGGCCAGGTGCTCGGCGCGGGTGTCGTGCCCGGCGGCGAGCTCGTGGGCGCAGGCGACCACACGCTCCTTGTCGAAGCGCCCGAGGTTCTTGCCGGCGGTCGAGTAGGCCTGGCAGGGCGGCGAGCCGATCAGCCCCCAGACCGGGGTGAACTCCTCCGGGTCCAGGGCAGCGATGTCGGCTTCGATCCGCTCGTGACCGGCGGCGCGCGCCGTGGCGCAGGCCCAGCGGTCGTTGTCGATCCCGACAGCCGCGTAGCCGAGCTCGCGCAGGCCCTCGTCCCAACCGCCGGCCCCGGCGAAGAGATCGATTATCCCGCCGGGCTGCATCAGCTCACCGCCTCCCGGCGCGATCGCTCCGCGCGCTCGTATTCGAGGATGCGACGCCCGATCCACTCCGCGATCTGCGGGACGAGGGCGTTGCCGAGGGCGGCAAGGCGGTCCACCCGATGGGGAACCCCATCAGCCACTCGACCCACGGCGGGTTCAGCGGCCCAGTGGTCCCGTAGCTCCGCGCCGGCCGGCCCGCCGAGCGCTTGTGCTCGGCCTTCGTGTTGGTCGCGATCGGCGTCGGGAACATGGGCTCCCGCGCAACCGCCGTCTTCAAGTTCTCCCCGCCCTGGCGACCCGAGTTCCCCGGCCCTCCCTGACTGTCGCTCCGTGTCGGTGTCGGCCAGGTCAGCCGCTCTGCTTCGTTGACCGCCCGCCCGAGCTCGTTGCCGCTCGGCCCCGGATTCCGGCGCTGCCCCGGCTTCGGCATCCCGTGCGGGGTAGGCCACGATCCAGACCCGCTTTCGCAGATGCGGTGCCCCGAACTCTCCAGCCGACAGGCACGCCCACTCCGCGTCATACCGTGCTTCGGCCAGGTCTCCGAGAACTCGACCGATCGGCCCGCGGTCCCAGCGCTTCCCTTTCCCGGTGAGGAGGGCGGGCACGTTCTCCACGACGACGTAGCGGGGTCGAAGCTCGCGAACGATCCGGGCGAACTCCGACCAAAGACCCGAGCGGGCGCCGTCGATCCCGGCTCCTCTGCCGGCGCTGCTGAGATCCTGACAGGGGAAGCCGCCGCAGATGAGGTCGACCGGGTCGAGGTTGTCGATCCCGACCTCTCGCACGTCCTCGTATCGGGCGGCGCCGGGGAAGTGACGGGCGAGGACGGCTCGGCAGTAGGGGTCGAGCTCGACCTGCCAATCGACCCGCATCCCGGCCCGCTCGAAGCCGAGGTCGAATCCGCCGATCCCGGAAAAGAGGCTGCCGACATTCACGCCCCGCCCCTCGTTCCGCTGTGCCGAGTGGCCGCCTTGAAGACCGGGACATAAGCCCGTCCCGAGTCGCGGTAGCGGCGCAGGAACCGATGCCATCCCCGTCGCGCCGCCGCGACGGTAGGGGCGCTGACCCGCAGGACCGCCCGACTCCCCCGTGCCCCCATCAGGACGACCGCCACCCCACCGGCCCGATACGGAACGTGCTGAAGCGCCCGATGCGATCGCAGAGCACGAGCCGCGCGCCGGGCGGCGGCGCTGCCTCTCGCGTCCTGGGGGTCCTGCCTGCGGTTCGGCGGGCGATGCTCGGCCGCTTCGTCTTCGACCTGCTCGACCGGGGCGGCGGGCGCCGTCGGGGCGGTCGCCGCCGTCCGGTGCTCCGGCGGGGTCGGCCAGTCGGGCTCGCTGCCGGCAAGGACGAACAGCGCCGCGAGCCCGAGCAGGATCGCGCTGGCGAGCGCCAGGATCGCCCGCGCCGCGCTCGGGTCGAGCGGGCGGTCGAGCAGGGCGCGAAGCCGGTCAACCATCCGCGCCGCCTCTCGCGCTCGGCGGATGGGCGTAGCCAAAGATTGGTGCCGGCATCCCGAACCGCACGGCCTGCGAGGGGAGGAAGGGACCAGAGCGGGCGACCCGATCGCCGAAGTTGCCGTCGATCGTCGTGATCTGCCCGCCGGGGAAGACGCGCTCGACGATGCCGATGTGGTCAGAAGCGGTCGGGCCGGTCCCGTAGAGGACGGCGTCGCCGGGAGCCGGCGTCGCGGTCGGCGGCAGGACGCGGGCGCCGTTGGACTCAGCCTTCGAGAAGGGGGGCTCGCCCGGCGCCGTCACCGCGAAGGGACCGCCTTCGTGGGCCTCGGCCCATTCGTAGATCGAGCCCGAGTAGGCGTAGGTCGCGGTACTGCCCTCCAGCGGGACGCCCGCCCGCTTCCAGACCCAGGCGACGAACAGCGAGCACCATTCGACGCACGGCCCGTAGGGGTTGCAGTTCGATCCGGGCGGGTTCTCGGGAGTGCCGAGCTGGCTCTGCGCGATGCGGACGATCTCGTTGCCGCTCGCCCCGGCCACGGAGCTCGACGCGCAGATGGAGCCTCCCCCGCTCGCGGCGGGTGCGGTCGCCGCCGGGCCGCTCCGCGGCGGCGACCCTTTGCCGCGAAAGCCGTATTCGACGGCCCGCGCCATCACTTCGTCGGCGTAGTTGGCTGCGCCGTCCGCGCAGGCGCCGTAGTAGTTGCAGGCGACCTGGCGATAGGCGGCGTAGGAGTCGCCCGCGAGCCCGAAGACCGGGTGCAGCATTCGGGCGGCGGTGAAGATCGCGTCGGCAGGATCGAAGGGATCGGCGCCACCGCCGTCCGCGTCGACCTTGTAGCGCTCCCAGATCGTCGGCCCCGACCCCGGACTACAGGCGCTTTCGCGGACGATCGCGATCTGCATCGGGCCGCCGCAACCCGAGGGGTAGACGTGGGCACAGGCGCCGTGGCCGCACTCCTGGTAGCCGATCGAGGCGAGGAAGGCCCAATCGACATCGAAGCGCTGCCCGGCCTGCTGGTAGATGCGCAGGCGCTTGGGCGGAATCTCGCGCACCGCCGCTTTGGTCGCCGGGGCGGCGATGGCCGGCCCGCCCCCTCCCACGCAGGCGATTTCGGCGCCGAGGATCGCCATCACCGTGCCGGTGAGCGCGACGACCACGAAGGCGAGGCCGCCCGTCGCGATCAGGGCGAGGACCGATCCGCCACGACGCCTGGCGCTCATCGCCCGCCGCCTTTCCGCCACCTGCGCCCGCGCCGGGGCGGCGGCGGGGCATCCCGGCCGGGGTCGGGCCGCTTCTCTGCCGGCGGCTTCCTCGCAGCCCCTTGGCTGCGCTCACGCTCGGCGCGAAGCTCGGCGCCGAGGCTGTCTTTGCCCTGGGTCGGAGATGCGCTCTTTGGGGTTGGCGGCTGCCCGGCGGCGGGCTGCCTGCCCTCACGCCTGCCAGGACGCCCCGGCTGATCCTTCTCAGAGCGCTGATCGCGCGGCGGGGTGTCGGCGGTCGCCGGATCGCCAGCGGGTCGCTTGGGTCTGCGAGCGTCTTTGCCCGATGCGCCGCCCGCCGAGGACTCGCCGGCCGAGGCCCGCGCCGGGGAGCCCGAGGTGCTCTTTCCGGTCTCGCCGGTCGAAGCCGCCGCAGGGCGCTGGCGCTGAGTCGGCCCCGGCGCGTCAATCGGAGGCGCGTCGCCGCCGACCGGCCTGCTGGAGCTGGTGCCAAACAGAGGCGCCCGGTGCCGGTCCGAGTCGGTGCCCCTACCGCCGACGGCGCCGATCACGCGACCGGCCCGACCACTCGCCGAGCGGGCGCCGCGCCGCAGCGGTCGCGAGAGCCGCCCCGCGATGCGCCCGCCCGCGTAAACCGAGAGCAGCTTCAGCGAGGCGTCCCGCCCCGGCGCCTTCGGCCCGGTGGCGATGCCGATCAAGCTGTCGGCGAGGGTCTTCCGCTGGAGGAAGACAGCCCAGAAGAAAAGCGACTGGAGGCCGAAGGACATCAGCCAGCCGAGCTGGTCGGTCGCGCTCGACAGGGCGCCGGTGACGGCGAGCAGGACCGCCAGGATCAGCGAGTAGGCGGCCTTGCGAAGCAGGTAGCCGGCCAGCTTCTCCAGCCACCCCTTGAAGAAGTCATGGCCGCGACCGGGGATCACCGCCGCGATCAGCGCGACCGGGCTGAAGGCGAGCAGGAGCAGCAGCAGGACCTGGGCGAGGATCACCCCGATCGACAGCGCCCCCAACAGAAGGAAGGCGCCGAGCTCGCCGACGAACAGGACCAGCGCCAGCAGCAGCCGCTGGTACTGGCCGCCCTCCTCCATCGCGTCGGTCGCGGGCTTGTCGGCGACGCCGAGGCGATAGCCCGAGCGCTGCGCGTCGGGGAGGCCGGAGGCGTCGCCGTCGTTTAGGGCGTCGTACTCCTTGTCTCGTTCGTCGTGTTCGTCGGCGCCGAGGCTGTAGCGGAGGAAGCGGGGTGCGTACTTGTTCGCGTTGTTGACGCAGACCTTGCCGTCCGCGGTGATCTCGGTCCCGGCTTGAAGGCGCCGGGCGAGCGCCGCGTCGCGGTCGGGGTTGGAGGAAAGCGGCCGCACCGCGACCGACTCGGGATCGGAGTCCTTCGAGCCGGTCCCGGCGCGGACGCAGTGTTCGAGGCCGCCGAAGTCGAGGACGACCCAGGGCTTGAAGACGAGCAGGTCGAACAGCTCGTTTGCCGTGCCCTCCTTCGCCTGCCGGGCGCTCGTCGCGTTGCCATTGGACGAGATCGACAGGAACGCCCCCGACATCTCGTTCGTCCACCCCGAGACGCTGCCGATCGTCGCCCCCGGCTGAGCGACGAAGAACAGAGCGAGCACCACGTAGACCAGCGACAGCCCGAGCGCCCCCGCCGTCTCCGAGTAGCGGCGAAGGACGAGCGCCTTCCACATCGCCCAGATGCCGGCGATCGCCACGGCGAGCACAAGCCAGGGCTCGCCGAGGACGCCGGAATAGATCGAGTGGATCGCGCGCGAGACGGGCGCGAGCGCCCCGGCGCCGCCGGTGGCCTGGGAACCGTTGACCAGATCGAGGCCGAAGGCGAAGCCGAAAAGGGTGATGAGCAGGTTCGCCAGGAAGCTCGTCCCGAGCCAGAGGATCGAGGCGAGGAAGTAGGCGATCATCGGCGGGACGCCGGAGACGTCCACCCCGCCAGTCAGCGACGCGGAGACCGCGTCGAAGTGCTGGTCGAGCGAGTAGTTGGTCAGCGGGTAGCGGCCGGCGATCCCTTCGCCGCCGACCTGGGGCGAGGGTCCGACGTTGCCCCAGACATCGCTCGCGGCGCCCGCCAGCGGGTGGGCGAGAAGCACGATCAGGGCCGCCAGGCCGAGCGTCACGACAACGCGACGACGCCAGTTGCACGAAGCTCGCCGGATCACGCGGCCACCGCCCGAGGGGTGTTGTCGAGCGCCGCCAAGAGCTCGCCGAAGACGAGGTCGAAGCGCAGCTCGCCGACCCGCCCGTCGAGGTCGCGCATCAGGCAGAGGCCCTGCCGGTATTCGCGCAGGCGGGCGCGAGCGGCACCGTCTTCGGAGTCCAGGCCGATCTGCGCGATTCCCGCCCGGGCCTCGGCGTCGGTCTCCTGGCCGAACAGGAAGTAGACGCCGAACAGCTCGGACAGCTCGCCGAGGTCGGCGAGGCGCTGGGTCGCCACCAGCACCGTCGCGTTCAGCGCCCGGCCGAGCCGGATGATCCGGTTGAGCAGCGAGCGGCCCTGCGTCGAGGCGAGCAGGAACCACGCCTCGTCCAGCACGACCACCTTGTGACGGCTGCGGTCGCCCGCGATCAGCCGCAGCGCTAGGGCGGCGACCAGGGAGAGCGTCGCCACCGACACGCGCTCGGCGCGGGTGTAGGTCTCCCGCGAGGCGCCGGGGTCGGGGAGGCTCAGCCCCGGCGTGCGGATCGTGATTACCGAGCGGGCGACCTCGATCGGCTCGGCCTCGCCGCTGCCGAAACCCAGCCGCGCGAGGCCGAAGTCAGAGAGCACGTCCAGCGCCTCGGCGGCCTCGCGGCCCGCCTCGGCCTCGGCCGAGCGCAGCCGCTCGATCACTGCCCGCAGGCTGCGCTCGCCGGCCCGGACCGCATCGCGCACGGCGCGGTCGATCGCGACCTCCCAGGAGGGCGGCGGGTCGCGCAGCAGCTCCAGCAGGTAGCTGGAGGCAAGCTCCTCGCGCAACTCGGGCAGCCCGATCGCCAGTGGGTCGAGCTTGCCCCGGTGCTCGGGGTCGCCCGAGAGCTCAAGGACCTCGACCTCACCCTCCAGCTCGGCGACGCGGTCGAGGCCGTGGTCGGGCTTGGGGTCGAAGTCAACGACCAGCGAGCCCCGGCGCTGAGCGGCGAAGGCGATCGACTGCGCGGCGATCGTCTTGCCCGAGCCGAGCGTCCCGGCCAAGAGCACCGCCGAGGCCCGCGCCTCGCGCGGCGCCTCGGTCGGGTCATAGAAGACGGGGCGCGCGCCGCCGGCCGGGGAGAAGCCGATGTAGGTGCCCTCGGTCGCGCCGACGTGCGCGGTCGCGATCGGCACCGCCGCGCCGAACTGCTCGACCGTCATCTGCTGGACGTAGTCGGGGACCGAGCCACCGCCGGGCTGGGGCAGGTGGTCGGCAAAGAGCGCGTGCTGGAGGCCGCGCGGGCGGTGCAGCGCCACGTCGCCGAAGCGCTCCCGCAGCGCCCCGACTCGGCGCTCGAGCTCCTCGCGATCGGGGGCGCCGACCGCCAGCGAGATCGAGGCCCGCAGCATCGGCGGGTGCGCCGAGGACTGCAAGATCGCCTCGTACTCGCGGGCGAGCTCGCGGTCCTCCTCGGCTAGCACCCCCGGACCGCTCGCGCCCTCCATCTGCTCGCGGTAGGCGTGCTCGACATCGAGGATGCGCTTGCGCACTTGGCCGAGCGCTTCGCGGTTGCCGATCCAATCGGCGTGCAGGACCGCGTCGACCGGGAAGCCGGCGTCTTCGGCCGGGCTGAAAAGAATCTCGGCGGCGCCTGGGAACTCGGCCTCCTCGGCGAGCGATCCCGCGCAGAGGAAGGCTTGGTATGCGGTGCCCTCCTCGGCCTCGACCTGAAGCGACGGCGGCTCGCCGGGATGCTCGGTGGCGGGCGCGTTGGCGCAGCGCCAAAGCTCGGACTCCTGGGGCTCGTAGGCGACCGACCCATCCGGCGCGACGACGACCAGCGCGTCGGGCTGCCAGTGAGGGTCAAGCGTCGGCTCGGCGACGCCGCGAGGAGCGGCACGGCGCAGCAGCCAGTGCAGCTCCTCGGTCGATGCCCGCTCCAGGGCGAGCGCCCCGCTGAGCCGGTCGAAGGTGCGCTGCTCGACGCCGGCCAGCGCCTCCAGCTCGGAGCCCGAGATCGGCTGCGGCGCCCCGACGCCGGCAAGCTCCTCGACCCGGCGACGTACCCGTCCGAATGAGCGCAGGGCGCTCGGACCGCCCCCGCCCTCGACCAGCGAGACCGCGATGTAGACCTCGGGGACGTGGGAGCGAAGTTCGCGCAACCGGGTCTCGTGGCCCTGTAGGTAGCGTCGCCAGCCCTCGGCATCGGCGTGGCGATCGTCGGCCAGATCGGCGAGCTCGGCCGCGTAGCGCTCGGCGGGGTAGGCCCGCTGGACCCTCCAGATCGAGAAGTCGGCGCCGGCCAGGTGGGCGAAGCGCTCCAGACGGCGCAGCAGACCCCACTTCTCGGCGCTCGGCAGGAAGGGATAGGCGACCGTGTCGGCGCGGTAGAGCGCCGCCGCCTCCCCGCCCGGCCCGATCAGGACGTTCCGCCTCGCGTAGCGCAGCGGGAACCGGGTCACGGACGCACCTCCAGAACCTCGCCCTCCCCCAGCGCCAGCCGCCGCGCGCTTACGTCTCCCCGGCGTGCTCGCCTGCCCGGTGCCTGCGCCACCTTCCGGCGGTGCCGCCGACCGGAGCCGCGCACCGCGACGGCCTGCGAGAAGAAGACGATGGCCGGGCCGCGGACCCGACCCCGGCGAAGCCGAGGCGAGCGCTCGTCGGGCGCGACCCACAGCTCCCCGCCCAGCAGATGCGCCCGGCCCGCCGCCGGCAGCGAACGGCCGAGTGAGCGCCGCAGCGGAGCGAGGTGGGCCGCGAGCCAGGAGAGCGCGAAGCGGTCCGCGCGCCGCCCGTCGGGCGTCGCCTGAGTAGCGAGGGTCGCGACGGCCGCCGGGATCACGACCAGTCGCAGCGGCCAGTCGATCAGCCCGAGCACCAGGCCGCCGATCCACGTCGCCGCCAGCGCGCCGGCTGCGGCGATCCCCCCGCCGACCCGCCCCCCGACGCTTGCGCCCGCGAGTCCGGCGATCACGGCGAGGACCAGCGCCACCGCTGCCGAGCCCGAGCCGATCGCCGCGATACCGAGAAGCGCGGCGCTCGCGTAGGCGATCCAGCGCAGCGGCACCCCTCCCGGCACCGGCAGCGACCGGCCCTCGATGGAGTAGATGCGGCGCTCGGGGCGGAAAATCCGCTGGTAGGAGCGGATCGGCTCGCAGCCGTCACTCACGGCAGAATCCGATCCCCGATCGCCCGCGCCGCGTTGGCGACCTGGTCAGGCGAGAAGACGAGCCAGCCGACCAGGATCGCGGCCAGCAGGAAGACCATGAGGTCGGTGAACTTCCTGTTGACCAGGAAGATCAGCCCGACGATGGCTATGACGCCGCCGTAAATCTCGGCCGCGTAGTGGCGAAGCGTCGAGCCGATGTTGCGGCCCACGTCGTTGCCGCCAGCGGCGAGCGCGTCGGGCGCCAGCCAAAGCGCTGCCGCGAGGACCGCGACCAGGGCCAGGGCGACTGCCAGCCGCCGGCTCACGAGAGCGCCCCTTCGACCCGCTCGACGTACCAGCGATCCCGCCGGACGAGCCCGAGGCGGTAGGCGAACGGGACGACCGCCCCGTTCGCCGCGTCGCGAACCCGCGCGGTGGCGACCACCGTGCGGCGGGTCCCTTCCCCGCTCCCGACCTGCTTCACGCTTGCGACGGCGACGAGCTCAAAGCCGCCGCCGGGGGGCGCCACTGTGGCGCCGGGTGCCAGGAGATAGGAGAGACCGCCGGGGCTCGACGCCGATAGGTAGACGGGCAGGAAGCGCCGCACGAGCTCGGCGATCGCTTCCGCATCAGGGCCGGCGAGGGGCCGGGGCGGCTCGACGCCCGCCCCGACCCCTGCCGGTCCGGCGACGAGCGCCGGCACTCCCAGAGCCGCCACCTCGGCCGCGCCGTCGCGGACGATCGGGACGGCGAGATAGAGAGTGCGGGCGTCGTCTAGCTCACAGGCGACCGTGACGATCGCCCGGCGGTCGCCGAGATCGCGGACTGCGGCGACCTCGGCCTGCTCGACCCGGGCAACGGCGCCGGTCCGGCCAGTAGCCGGCGCCGAGGCGCCAGGCGCGAGATATGGAGCCAGCGCCTGCGGCGAGGCGTCCGTGAGGTAGGCCCGTGCGAACCGGACCGCGAAGGCCGCGGTCCCGGGGTCGGTGGCGCTGCTCCGATCGGAGGTGGCCGAGCCGTCCTGTCGGGGCTCGGTGAGCACACCGGAAACGCCCCGCAGGAGCAGGAGGCCGACCACCGTCCACAGCGCCACCCGGCCCACAGCCCGGAGCACCGAGCCGACCGAGCGGCCGTCACCTTCTCGCCCTCTGGGCTGAGTACCAATTCTTACTGACACTTCTAGACCACCTCCGTTGTCGTGCTTGCCGCCAGCGGATTTGCTGGCTCACGACAAAGGGGCGCGAGGTGCTGAATTGGTCACAAGGTCACAAGCGAATCCTTGTAAGGTCGGCTCGACCGTTACCGGCGGAAGTCACCGCGAAGATCGACAGCACGCGCGTGGGCTTGGTGAATCAGCCGACGTTAGATTCGGAACCGTCGCCGAGCGCTACGGCGAGTTGCTCCACGAGCCACCAGCCAGCCCAGTCGATCAGTTCGTATCGCACCGACATGCCGTCGCGCCGCCGACGCAGGATGCCGGCTTCGTGCAAGACGGCAAGCTGCTGGGAGACTCGCTGTTGGCTCACCGGAACGCAGGCCGCGAGCGCACTCACCGTAGCGCCGCCTCGTTCGTTCAATAGCTCGATCAGGCGAATCCTGGTCGGATCGCCGAGCGCTCGCAACACCGCGGCGACCATCTCGATCATCTCGGCCGTAAGCGGCGCACGCCTTGCGGTCCTCTGCTGTCCCGAACGCTTGACCATCTCACTACAAAGGGGAAGAGGGGCCCGATTTGGACCCCTCACTTTTTGCGGCGACGTTTTGCCGTTGCATTTTTGTTTGGCCCGATTCCGGTCGGCGACAGCGGCTAACTCCGGCGAGCGCTGCCGCCTTCACGCGAGGCTGTCGCACAAACCTCTGGCGATGCGATGTGCGGCGATCTCCAGCCTCTTTAGAAATCGAGCTTCAGCTCGGGTCGGCCGACGGCTGATCCACGCGCCAACGGCCGCTTCAGCGCG